>Ga0265331_10001649_pt1 | contig 16213 bp, 11 predicted proteins | sample 41923metaG_FD_202088 | JGI IMG/M metagenome (GOLD analysis project Ga0265331, IMG submission 202088) | Rhizosphere microbial communities from Carex aquatilis grown in University of Washington, Seatle, WA, United States - 4-19-23 metaG | ecosystem: Host-associated > Plants > Roots > Rhizosphere... | reverse complement strand
CCGCAGCCTTGTTGATGTCCTTCGGCACGCCGTTTCCGTCTTCGTACATCTGGCCCAGCAGATATTGGCCAAGCGGGTGACCGGCGTCCGCCGCGCGCTTCAGCAAGGGCAGCGCGCGTTTGGGGCGCGGCACACCGATCTCGCCGTTCAGGTACATCTCGGCCAAATCTACCTGCGCATTGGGCATGCCGGTCGCCGCGGCGGTGCGCAGAATGCCCTCGGCCTTGCGCGGATCCTTCGGGACCCCCAGGCCCTTGCGCAGCATCAGCGCGACATTGCGCATGGCCGCCAGGTCCTCGTCCTTGATCTGCCACCAGATCTGGAAAGCCGCCGGATACTGTTTGGCGTCATAGGCTTTGAGGCCGCGGTCGAACTGTGCGGACAGTTCGGTGCCGCTCAGGGCCATCGCGTTACCGGCGACGGCCATCCACACAAGAACCAGAATCCATCCTGCTCTCTGACGCACGGCAAGCCCCTGCGGAAAAAGACAAAGCGGGAAGCTGCGGGAAGGTTTGCTTGGGACGTTATAAAGGCTTTTCGCGAACCGGCCAGTCATGCTGCAACTGCTGCCTGAACATTGGCCAATATCTGCGGGATTCTACCGGCAACCGGCCCGCTGCGGACGCAGGCCAATGGGCAGGGAGGCGATCAGATAGTCGGCCACGCGCCGATAAAGCCCGGCGCCAAGGAATATCTGCAGGAAAATCACCCCCGCCAGCGACGGGCGATAACAGCCGCGAACGATCGCATTCAGATAAAGACCCAGCGCGGTCAGCGGCTCGGTCTCTGCGATCCGCTTGGCATAGGGCCAGCCGCGGGCGCCATGATAGGCCCGGGACAGGATCAGCGGCCTGATCTCTTCCAGCCACGCTCTGGGTTGTTCGATGCAGTTGTCCGCCGAGGCGCGGGCCGGATCATCCCGGTCGTTCCATATCGCACCGGCCTCCTCGATCATCCGGAAGCGGCAGCCGGCGAGATGAAGACGGATGGCGAAGTCGGTATCTTCAGCCGCGCGCAGATGTTCGTTGAAGCGGATGCGCCGGGCGGCTTCGCGCGGCACGACCATCGTACTGGTCTGTGTGAACCCACGGTCGCAAAGCAGATACATCGCCATGTCCTCACCTGCGCGAATGGCGCGCGGCGGCTTGAGGAAGGCCGGTCCCTGGCCGCGGTCCACCCAGACCCGCGCATATCCGGCGATGTCCTGTGTGTCCTCGAGCAGCGCGTGCATGGATGACAAGTGATGAGGCAGGAAGACGTCGTCGGAATCCAGAAAGGCGACAAAGCGGCCACGCGTCTCGTCGATCCCCCGGTTGCGCGCCGCGCCGCCGCCCGCATTGGGCTGGCGAATGAAATGAAGACGCGGATCGCGGAAAGATTCGATCACTTCCTGCGGATTGTCGCGCGAGCCGTCGTCGACCACGATGATCTCGAAATCCTGAAAGTTTTGCGCGCGCACGGACTCGATCGCGAGTCTGAGTTCAGCTGCGCGGTTGTAAACGGGAATGACGACGCTGAAGAATGGCGTATGCATTGAACGCCCCTGCCTGCCCCGCCGGGCGCCCCAATGGCCCAGCGATGCTCAATGTATCAGCGCGATACAGTCGGCCGCCTTCGGGGAATGGATTGTTAGTTAAGACAGGCGCGGGTGAAGCGCGCGTGCGACGCGGCCACAAATGCCGGGCGGGTTACGGTCGCGTCATGATTGGTGCGGCCCGGGGTCGGCTGCGGCCTTCAACCGGTATCGCGGGGGAATGCGCGGCCAGACGGTGCGCTATCGAACAACCATAAGCTGCGTCGGGCGTGCCTGCCGCATTTCTTGATATAGGCCGGCGCAATTGGTTAACGCCGCGCGTTAACCATTGAAACGAAGATAGTACGTCCACGGACAAAAACTGCACGGTTCCAGTTCGTTGCTCTGGCATGCGGCGGCAAAATACGGTTAAGTATTTATTAACTAATCAACAGGGGTATCACGGTGGAAGGCAGCATCCAGTCCTATCACGCAATCCTGTGGCACGGCGGCGAGCCCCTGGCGGAAGGGTCTTTGTCCGATTGCCTGAAGAGCTGGGACCAGCTGCCGCGTTGGCCGCGCACCCACTCCTACATTCAACTGAGCAGACCGGTGGGACAGAAGAGCGTGTTGCGCGCCACCGATCTGTACCGGATTGCGGCGTCGGAGCTGGCGCACGAGCAGCACTAGCGCGCTCGGAAAAAACAGACGGGTTGGTTCTTCTTAGTATTGTGCCCGATCGGAAAAGACCGTGCGCCATTCCGTCATTTCGTCCACCATCGTCTGGGTGATCTGCCGGGAAAGCGTGGTAATGGGCGCAAGGGTGGCTTTCTTTTCTTCCTGCAATTTGTGCACCTGCGTCGCATAGGCCTGGAAGACACTGGTCATCGCCTTGGATCGCCGGTAGGTGCGGGCGAATTCGCCGTGGTTGTTGATGCCTTCCAGCGCCGCACCCAACGCCGGTAACACGGCCGATCCCAAAAGCAGCCAGCGTTCCCAGATGCCATCATATACGAGCGGAAAAAGCAGACGCACGCCGACACCGAGTACGGTGGCCCCAAGCAGCACCAGCGTCGCGCCGCGCAGCCGGATGAAGATCCGGCGGCTGCGCTCTGCGGATTGGGCATGAAAACCCCATTGGCCGCTATTGGGATCGCCCACGATCCGTCCGAGATAGTCCAGGCACTCACCCACATAGCCAGGCGTGACTTCGGCACTGGGGATACCGCAGGCGCGCGCCACCGCTCGCATGTGCCAGTACATCCAGGTCTGGCTCGGATCGTGATAGACCACCGGAGGGCGTGGAAGGGGCCGTGCGCCGCCCAGCGGAACCAGAATGCGCAATTGCCGGATCAGTTCAGCCAGCAACCGGCATTCCATCCACTTGTCGTGCCAGTGGAACTTCCGGGTTGCCCACAGCAGGCCTCCGATAAAACCGAGGAATACCAGCTCTGACCCGGCGCACAGCAAGTCCCAATTTCGGTGGCCGGCCGTCCTGGGCAGCAGGGCCACGAATACCGCGGCCGCTGCGAAAAGGTAATAACACAGGAAAGCAGTGCGGTTGGCGTCGGCGTAATAATCCGCCAGCCCATCGGCCCAGGCATAATGCGGCCAAAGGTGGCTGTGAACCCAGCGCGAGATCGGGGTGTTTCGGTCCTTTGCGTTGCCTGACCAGACCTCATCCTCATGACTTTCAAAGTCTGTGACCGTCAATCTGGGGCGCGACAGGCCGCCACCGCCGAGCAGGTCGCGGAATATCTTCCAGAAGAAAGCAAAATTTATGCGTGGCATGCACTTGTCGAAATATGCCTGCGGCGGATCTTGGGGGGATCGCGGCCAATACAATTCGGCCCGCACGATATCGCTGACGGTCTGCTCAAGATTTTTCTGCTGGGAAGTCGGCCGGGCGCGGTTTTTTTCATCCCTAGCGATGTCACTTTCCGCGCTCACCAGCTGCCAGTTCTGGGGCTCCTGCGCATCAATCCAGATCACCGGCAGGTGATAGCTCACGGCCTCACTGATGGTATGGACAGTGCCGCCGAGCCCCGCCGGGGCGCCGCCATCCCATACCGCAACAAGCAAGTCGGACTGGTTGAGCACGACCCGCCCGGCGGCGGCATAGGCGTCGGTGGCGTGATCGCGGGCACCATCCAGTTGGAACAAGGTCAGGTGATGACTGTCGCGCGCGCGTTTCAGCAAGGAGCGAAAATGAATCAGGGACTCGCTCTCGAGGGCATCGGGCGGCACGAAGTCCTTCTCGTATTCGCTTTGGTGGAATGGCAACGGTGAACAGAGCTCGTAATCCAGCGCCAGCGCCAGTTCGGCGAAGATGCGGTCCGAGCCCTCCGCCAGTGGCGAGACGGCGCGCAGCACCGGCGTCTCCCCGCTATAGAGCGTGTCCGGCACCCTGGCCACGTCGCCGACGGCCGCCTTGGCATATTCCAGGATGTCCCGCAGCGTCGTGCGCAGTATATCCAAACGGGCCGCATCCTCTGGCAGCCGGTTTGGTCGATGACCCACCACGCCGATACGGAAGGTGGCGCGCGCCTTGGGCGGTGTGCGGTTCCTCGTCAAGAGGGCCGCCGGCGCAGCGCTTCGCTCTGGGCCTCGCTCAGCCAGCGCTCGATCAGGCCGGGGTCCGCCATTTCGAGGCGCCGGAAAAGCTGGGGCGAGGCGCCGTCGGGCACCAGCGCCCAGATCTTGCCGCCCTTTTCCTGCGCCGGCCCATGAGCGCGCTGCCAGGAGTCCGCGTTTCGCGGATCGGCCAGGATGACAAGCTGCGCCTCTGCATCCAGCGATGTTTGTTCGAGCGTCTCGGCAAAGACGAGCTGTTCCCGGCACAGCGACATGCCTGCGGCATCCGCGATGCGGGGAAGCTTGCGGGCCATGCCGCGGTTATACTCCTTGACCCCGTCCGGCAGCGTGTCCCAGTCCACCAGCCGGTTGTGACGCTTGAGAAAATCATCGCGGCTCTCAGCATAACGCCAGCCCAGCGCCCGCAATTCCTGGCACCAGCGCCAATGTTCCAGCGCCGCCAGCTTTTCGACGGTGCTCTCGTCAAGCACGGCTTGTGCGGCCTGGCCGTCCTTCAGACGATAGCCGCAACAACGCAGCCGGACGGGGATGAAGTCCGCCAGGGCGCGGCTATTCTGCTTGTGGAATTCACTGAGCTTTTCCCAAGGCACCGCGGCGGGAGAATCGGACCCTGCATTCTCTTCCAGCCAGACTTGGTGCGCGGCGCGCGCCAGAACATCCAGGGTCTGGTCCAGCAGCGCGGCGGGCGTGGTGAGATGGGAAAGGCTGCCGAACGGCTTCAGCCGATCGTGAAACAGCGACTGGGTTTCCAGGAGAGAAAGAAACTCGCCCAGCTTTTGTTGCTGGCGTACCCGCACATAGACTGGACAGCCGAAGGCGCCCATCCCGTCCAGCATCTTGCGCAGGCGCATGGCGGTGTTGAGCGCCACCTCGTCGTCGCGCAGCGCCACGATGACCGCGAGCGGCAGCTTGACGCTCAACTCGCTCGCGGCTGTTTCCTGCCAAGACAGGTCATCTGGCGCGAATTGGCAGGGTGTGAAGTTGACGTCGGCGATCTCCGTCACCCCGGCCGCGCGCACCTGGGCGGAGGCCAGGCTCGCCGCTCCCCGCTCATCCAGAATGGTGGCGGACAGTTTCTGAGACGGCAGCGCGAAATTGCACAACGCCGCCCGCACCAGGACCTCCGCGCCCATCTGGCCGAAGCCGGCGAACAGCAGATGCGGCCGCGGCATCAGATCGGGCGCGGGCTGCTGGAAAGCATCGGACCGGAGCAGTTTGCGCGCGGCATTGATGTTGAGATTGAAGATCTGGAACTGGGTCTCTGGTGAATCCAGCGCGCCCGCATTCTGGTTCTTGATCTGGTCATAGAGCCATTCGCTGCGCAGCTCGGGCAGGATCTTGACGGTGCGGTCGGTGATGCCGCGCAGCGCATCGCGCGCCCGCATGCCGATTTCCAGATTGACCCCGTCGGAGCCGCAGGCCACCACCAGGGAGTTGGCGTGTTTCAGTCCGGCCTGCCGCAGCACCGAGGCCTGGGTGGCGCTGCCCTGCAACACCGCGATATTGCGGCGCTCGCAGGCGGCGGCTTCCGGCGCATCGCTGTTCAAGGTCACCACCACAACGGGGCGGCCTGCATCGGCGAAACTTTCCACCACCTGGCGTCCGGTGCTGCCCAGACCGCAGACGATGGTGTGGTCGCGCAGCCGGCGCGCCCAAAAGACCCGCGCATCGCGGCGGATGTTCTGCAGCACCAGCTTGAGGGCGCCGAAAAAAGCCAGCGCCGGCATGATGACCTGCGCCAGGAACAGCATCCAGTGATCGCGATCGAGGGGAAATGAGCCGCTGGCCTTGATCAGCGCCAGAGTGCGCGCGATGGCCTGTGCGAAGGTGGCATGGCCGCCGCCGGGGCCCACGGTGATGGCGGTGCAGTCGCCGCAGGTCATATAGCCGGTGACGCCCAAGGTCAGGCCCAAGGCGGCCAGCGGCAGGATGTAAAGCCAGTCGCCAAGCTTGAAGAAATTGGACGGCATTCGGCAAAGCCTTATTGCGGGCTGACAACCACAAGCGGAGAGGCGGGAGAATTGACCGACTCCTTCTGCAGTCCCCAGATCTGGTTCACGAAGTTCAGCAACTGCAGGCTTTCATTGTCGGGATATTCGCTCGAGCAGGCCGTAGGACCCGCGCCGGGCGGGGGCTGGCGCATGCAAGGCTTGGGGATCGCGAAACTCTTGCCGGCATCGTCCCGCACCGCGACGGCGGTATCTTCGCTGTCCATATTGCTGGAGCCGTAGAACAGCACCTCGTAATAATGATTGCCGCCTACCGCCGGGTTGCGGCCCAGCACGCGCGGAAAATTCACGGGGTCCGCGCCCTTGAATTCCTCATAACGCAGGATCTCGCCGAGATAATAGATCATGCCCTGGAAGGAGCGCGTGCTGAACATGACCTTGTCGGTGGTCAACTTCACCACCTTGGGCAGATTGTTCTGCGGATTGCCTTCCGTATCGGTTTCCGTCGCCAGCACCGTATCGCCGCTTTCCGGCATCGCCGGATTGGTCTGCTGGCAAGCTTTCTGCGGTTCGGCGGGATAATTCGCGAAAGGATTGGATGGCGCGGACGGGGCCGTGTTTGCACCTGGCTTTGGCGCCGGCGAAGGCGGCGCGGGCGGTTGCGGAGCCGGCGCCGGCGTTGCGCCGAGCTGGGTCATCAGGTTGCTCAACGCGGACGCGCCCTGCCGCCGTGTGGGATTGGTGAAGTTCAGCGTGTAGCCGGTATTCTCGGGCTTCTTGCGGCAGATCGCGGCGACGCCGGCGGAGGTCTCGCGCACCAGAAGGTTTTGCTGGATCATCTGGGTGCGGAATTTGGCGTCTTGCGCCACCGCGTCCGGCACCGTATCGACCAACTCGGCCGGCGCATTCTGAGGCGCCCCGATCTCAAGTCCCAGGATCAGAAGATCGTCCAGCAGGATCTGGAAGCAGACCACGGGATGGGGATCGTCGGTATCCCGGCTTTCCCGCGCCGGGGCATTGGCGAAATGCACCATGTCCTTGGGTGCATCGTCCGCGATCGCTCCTCCGGTGTCGCGGCAAGTCTTTAGAGAGAAGGAGTAAGCCGCGGGATGACTCCCGGCGGGATCGAACAGCCTCCGATAGGGGCCGGTGCCGATATAGGCGCAGGCCTGGCGCGAAAAGGACATGCCGGCGCCCGGGGCGGCATTCTTCTCGATCTCCTCGCAGCGCGTCGCCACCGCTTCGTCGATCGAGGTCATCAACCGGCCCGAGATGGCGATGCTGGAAAAGAACATCATGAACAGCAGATCGCGCTGATAGCCTTCATCCTGGAAGGCCTGGATGTTCTTGAGCGGCACCGCCGTCATCATGCCGTTCTGGTATTTCTGGTCGTCCAGGGTCTGCAAGGTGATGAGGTTGGACTCCGACGCCGACAGGCCGAACACACCCGCCAGACCTGCCAGCGAGGTCACGCCTTTGGTGGTGCCGGATGTAAGCGCGCCTGTTGCGCCGGTGTTGAGATCGTTCTCGAAGGAATGGGCATTGCCCAGCGGCAGGTTCAGGCTGGCGTTGGGCGACAGGGCGAGCGAGGAGGCATCGCCTTCCAGCCGCGTGTAATAAGTGGGCAGCCTTTCGCTGGCACGGACAACATTCAGCAGCAGCACCTGGTTGGTGGAATTGGCGACCGCCCGGTTATAGGCGAGCGTGCGGTCCAGCATGTCGGGCGAGTATTGGCAGGCCGCACAGCCGACCAAAACGGCAAGCAGCATCAAGGCTTTCTGATAGACCATCACCCGCCCCCGCGCTTTTGCCCAAAACCATACAGGGAATCAGAAAAGGGCAAAACGCTCCCCCTGTACGGACGCCATGGACCGTGCCCTGCGGCCATGACTGTGTTGTTTTGACGGGCTTTTCCGGCAATGCTTCCGCCCGGGACTTCGGCCTTCATCGCGGGGGAGAGGGTCGGAACGGGCTTTCATGTCGCACCAAATTTTCATCTGCGCGGCGCCGCGCGACAAAGTTCCGGCCAACGCGATCCGCGCCGTGCTGGAAGCCGAAGGCATGGCTTGCTGGCTGGCCAGCCGCGACCTGCCGCCTGGCGCCGATCCCGTGGAGACGGCCGGCGCCGCCATTGCCGCCGCCCAGGTGCTGGTGCTGGTTTTCTCCAGTCGCGCCAATGAGGCCGAGGAACAGATCAAGCGCGAGCTGCAATTCGCGGCCCAACACCAGACGCCGGTGCTGCCTTTCCGGGTCGAAAATGTGAAGCCGGTCAGGGGCCTGGAATATTTCCTGCCCGCCAACCAGTTCGTCGATGCCTTTACCCCGCCCCTGGACGGCCATCTCAAGCGGCTGGCCGCCATGCTCAAACCAGTGGTGGAACGGGCGGCGCCCCGCCCGCCCATGCCTGCCTCCTTGCGGCCGGCTGCGCCCGTGGCGGAGCCCGCGCCAGCAGCCCCCGATACAGCGCCGCCGCTGCCGGAGGCGCCGTCCCCCGAGCCGGTGATCGAGCCCCCGAAAGAGCCTGAGACGGAGCTGGCCTTGCCGCCTTCCGCGGCGCTACAGGCCGATCTGCCCGCAGCGCCAATCGAGCTTGAGATCGCCGGCACGCCGCCCACGGACCAGGCGCGGCGGCCTGCCGAACCGCGGCCGGATGACGATGCGGTCCCCTGGTTCCGCAAGCCAGCGGTATTGGCTCTGGCAGCCGTGCTGGTGATCGCGGTCGGCGCGGGCCTGTGGTGGCTGCTCAAGCCCGGACCCAGCGCCCAGGAATTGCAGGCCTGGAACAACGCCTCGCAGGCCGATGCCATTCCCGCCTATCAGAGCTATCTCACCGCCTGGCCGAAGGGATTTTATCGCGACCAGGCAACGGCGCGCAGCACTGCATTGAAAACCGAGGCGGAAGCGGCCTTTGCCAAGGCCAAGGCTGCCAATACCTCCGCTGCTTATGAAGGTTTTCTGGCCAGCTATGCCAAGCAGGGCGTCGATGTGAGCGAAGCGCGCGCGGCCGACGATGCAGCCCGCGCCCTGGAAGCCAAGATCAAGGCAGCCTTCGATGCGGCCACCGCTGCCCATACGCGCGACTCCTATAAGGGCTTTCTCGCTGACTATCCGTCCAGTTCCTTTGCCGCCGATGCGCGCCAGCGGCTGGCCGCCTGCCGCACCGAGATGCGCACCACCACGACGGTGAAGAGCACCCCACTGTCGGAAAGCGCTGACGGTTCGGGCGGCAGTTCCGCCGAATCCTGTAAGGACGCGCGCGACAAGGCCACCAAACAGGCCACGGCCAGCTGCCGTGAGGGCCGCCTGGGCAGCGTGCGCGTCGTCAGTGAAAAGCCCGCGACCGACGGACTGCAAGGCGGCCGCATCCTGGGCTCGATTTTCGGCGCCATTTCCGGCACCCGCAAGGTGAGCTGGAAATGCTCCGAGCAGATCTCGGCTTCTTGCGAGGTTTCGACCAGCGGCCCGCACCAGGTGGATGTCTGTCCATGACCAAGCGCATTTTTGTCAGTTACTCCTCGCCCGACGCGGCGAAGGCGAACCTGATCCGCGAGGCGCTGGAGGATCACGACATCTCCTGCTGGATCGCGCCACGCGATCTGTCTGCAGGCACTCAATGGGGCGCCGGTATCGTCCAGGCGATCCAGGCCTGCGAGGCGGTGGTGGTGGTGTTCAGCGACGCCGCCAATCGCTCGCCCCAGGTCGCGCGCGAGATGGAGCTGGCGGTCTCCAACCGCAAGCCGCTGATACCGATCCGCGTCGCCGATGCCATGCCGACGGACGACATGCAGTATTTCCTGGGCGTATCGCACTGGTTCAACGCCTATGCCATGCCGATCGAGGCCTATCTGCCTGACATCGTCACGGCGGTGAGGAACGTCTTGGCGCGCGAGAACAGTCCCTGGGCCAGCGTTACCCGCCGCATGCCGCGCACCCGCACCGGCCAGATCGCCTGGTCGGTTGCGGGCGCAGCTTTGATTGCGGTGGTGGTGGCGCTGTTGATGCGGCCCTCTCTGCCTGGGCCTGAGAAAAATCCGCTGGTGGGCCGCTGGGAAGCCAAGATTCCCGACGGCAAGGGCGGGAGTGCCGACTGCATCCTGGATGTGAACGCCAGCAGCCAGGTCGTTTACACCGATACCTGTCCGCAGCCGCTGACCGGCGCGCGCCAGACCCTGATGCTGATCAAGGACAACACCCTGGCGCCATCGCTCTTCAAGCCGGGGGATTCCGGCACCTTCAGCTTTATCGGTGGCGGTCCCGCCGGTTATGTGGCGGCTTACAAGCTGGGCTTTTTCGGCGGTCTGACAACCCGCGACAATCCGTTCGGCGAAGTGAGCTGGAGCAAGGTTTCCTCGGATCAGCCGCTCAAGAGCGGGATGGACAATATCGTCGCCAGTCCGGCTTGGCCTCTGGGCGACATGCCGGGCATCGCGCGCCGTTCCCGCGACTATGTGCGCGCCAAATGGCAGGCCGATGCCCAGCTGATGTCCATGGACGTCAAGTTGCTCACCAATGAAGGCGGCACCGCCAATGTCCAGACACCGCAGGGCGGGGTTTCGCTCAGCATGCGTTTCTATTCCCCATCCACGCAGCAGGGCATGGATTTCACACCCAACTCCACCATCAGCGCGCTTTACCCCCTGGGCGTGATCGACACCTATGGTGACGGACCATTACCGGATGATTTCCTGGACCTGCCGCAGGCCGTGGCCAGTCTTCAGGCCAATATGCGCGCCAAACAGATCCATGAAGCCCAGATCCAGGACTGGGGCCGCGAGACCACGGCCGGGAATGCGCGGATGCACGGCGTGGAATGGATGATCGACTCCCAGCTGGGCGAACGCTTTGTCGTGCCGGCAGTGACGAAATAGGGAACTTCGCCAAAAGCGCGGTTTTCGGCACGCCCAGCCCCCTTTGAGGCGGTCTGCCCCATTGTCTTATCCGGCCATCTTGGCAATGCTTCCGCCGGGTCTTCCGCGCACAAAGCGTGGAAGGGGGCTTGGGAAATGGCGCACGACGTCTTCATTTGTTATTCGTCCCGCGACAAGCCGGTGGCGGACGCGGTCTGCGCCGTGCTGGAAGCCGAAGGCGTGCGCTGCTGGATCGCGCCGCGCGACATCCTGCCCGGCGCGGACTGGGGCGAGTGCATCATCGACGCCATCAATGAAGCCGCGGCGATGGTGCTGATCTTTTCTTCCAACGCCAATGCCGCCCAGTCCCAGATCAAGCGCGAGGTCGAGCGCGCGGTGAACAAGGGCATCGCGGTGATCCCGTTCCGCATCGAGAACGTGATGCCGACCAAGTCGCTGGAATATTTCCTGTCCACGCCGCATTGGCTGGATGCCTTCACCCCGCCGCTGGATGAACATGTCCGCCAGCTCGCCGATTCCATCAAGCGGCTCTTGGGCAAGCAGGTGGCGGCCCGGCCGCTGTTGTTCGCGGCGCCGCCCAGCATGCCGCCGCTGCCGCACGCCCAGAAGAACATCAAGATCGATTTCAAGGACATCCGCGTCGGCGGCAAGCCGTTTATGGAATGGGCGAAGGAGCCCAAGCACGCCGCCATATTGGCAGGCCTTGCCGTCGTTCTGATCGGGATTCTCTGGTACGTCTTCCGCCCCACCGCGACGCCGGAAGATCAGCAGGCCTGGAACATGGCGGCGATGACCGACACGGTCCCGGCCTATCAGCTCTATATGCGCGAGCAACCCAGTGGTTATTTCCGTGGTCAGGCCCAAGACCGGATGGGCGAGATGAAAGATGAGGCTGACAAGGCCTTCGCCAAGGCCAAGCAGCTGAACACGGCGACCGCCTATGCCAGTTTCATCCAGACCTATTACCGCAAGGGCATAGACGTGACGGAGGCGCAGGACGCCTATGCCAGGCTCAACGCACAGGACGGGGAAGCCCGCAACGCCTATCGCCAGGCGATTTCCAACCGCAGCCGCCAAGCCTATCAGACCTTCCTGACTTCCTATGGCGCCACAAGCTATGCGGCGGATGTGCGCCAGCGGCTGGCTTCCTGCCACAATGAAGTGCGCAACAGCGGCACCACCCAGACCAGCGAATTGCGGGAAAGCGCAACCGCCACTTCGTCCGACCCCAACATGGCCTGCAACGAAGCGCGGATGAATGCGGCCGGCCATGCCCAGCAGGAATGCACCGCCCAGCAGGGCCGCCCCGGCGGGGTGCGGGTTCTGAGCCAGCGGACAGGAAATGCGGCGCCCGATGCTGGCCGCGTCGCCGGCCAGGTGCTGGGCAGCACCCTGTTCGGCAATCGCAGCTACAACAATTACAACACGCCCGCGCAATATCAGTGTGTGGCCGAGGTCGCGGAAAGCTGCCTGCGCACCAGCAATTCGGCGCGGTCCGTCGAGATCTGCCAGTGACGGGCGCGCCGGTCTTCATCAGCTATTCCTCCAAGGACAGGCAGATCGCCCAGACGCTGTGTCAGGCATTGGAGGCGCGGGGACAGAAATGCTGGATCGCGGGCCGTGATGTCCGGGCCGGCGAGAATTTCCAGGAAGCGATTGTACGTGCGCTGCGCGAGGCGCGTGTGATGGTGCTGGTTTTCACCAGCAACGCCAACAATTCCGAAGAGATCAAAAAGGAAGTGGTTCTGGCGGGCCGCCATCACGTCACCGTGGTTCCCGTCCGGGCCGAAGACGTCATACCCAGCGACGCCTTCGCTTATGAGTTCGCCACCCGGCAGTGGATCGATCTTTTCCAGGACTGGGAACAGCAGATCGAGCAACTGGTGATCCAGATTGCGCAGATATTGGGTACCGCGCCGCCTACGCCTCTCCCGTTGCCAAAGGCGCAGAAATCGTCCGACCCCTCCAAAATGACCGCCATGGCGCTGGTGGCTGTTTTGCTTTGTGCCGGTGCGGCGCTGGCGATCTGGCGGCCCTGGCAGCATGAGCCGGTCCCACCTGTCGTGGCAAAGCTGCCTCCACCGGTGACGCAGGCGGCCGCGACCCCGGTAGAGGCGCCTGCGCCGGTACCCGCGCCCACGCCGGATAGCAAACCCGCGCCGGATACCAAACCCGCATCTCCAAAGCCGGTAGTGCACGCCGTGGCGGCGCCGGCCGCATCCGCCAAGGCTGTGACCGAGAAACCTCCCGCTAACGCGGCCGCTCCCCAGGTTGCAGCGGCGGCCCCAGCGCCCGCGCCTGTGCCGGCCGCCGCGCCAGCCGATCCTGACGAAGCGGCCTGGCAGAGCGCCGGCAGCGCGGCCAGCCGGGAGGGCCTTGCGCAATATCTTAAAAACTATCCGGCCGGCCATCACGCCCAGGAAGCCCAGCTTGCGATGGCGAACCTGATCCTGGGCAGTCCCGCGACCGGCAGGAATTTCGACGGCAATTGGCAAACCACCTGGACCTGCCCGAACCTGGGCCAATATCCCGGCTATACCTATCAATTCAGCGGCCAGGTGACGGATGGCGCCTATCACGGCCTGCGCGGCACCAAGGGCCAGCCCAGCTCGATGGTGCTGGATGGCAAGATCGAATCCGACGGCATGGCCGCTTTTACCGGGGAGGTGATCGTCGGTTCCAGTCTGGTGGGGTTGGGCGCGGCGCGGGGCACGCCGAGCGATTTCCACGCCGTTGCCACATTCCAGAATTCCAGCGCCAGTGGCCGGCGGATCGAGGGACGGGCCTGCACGCTGCTGTTTCAGCGGCAATAGGCTCAGCCGGCCTCAACTGGTACGTCGCCACACAAAGGTAACGCCGCCGCCGGCGGCGCTGACCTGATCGGTACCATCGAACTTGTAATTGCCGCTTTGCGGCTGTCCTCCCTGGCGGGTCTGCGTCCAGGTGCCATTGGTTGCGTGGAAGGTGCCGGATTCGGAAAAATCGAATTTGTAGCTGTACCGGCCTTGCGCCGTCACATCGAGCGACGTGCGGGTAGCATCGAAGACGGGCGTCGCGGCTGTGTTGGTCATCCAACTGCCGGTCAGACCGGGTCCTTGCGAAGCGCCGGCGAGCATCGACAGCCCAATGCCCGGCCGGGCCAGGCTGATGGCAATCTGGCCGTCCTGGCCGCCCAGAAAAGACATGATGTTGGCGGGCGGCCTGGGCACCACCGCGAAGGTGAAGGCCGTGCTCTGTTTGGTCAGGTCGGAGGTGAAGGACGCCGTATTCCCGGCATAGCTGACGATGCCGGTGTCTTCGCCGCCCCAGCTGAAGCGGTAATCGGCGGCCTCATCCAGGCTGAAGCTGCCATGCACGCTCTTTCCGGCCAAAGCCGCCTGGTAGAAACTGTTGATGGAAAAGGGGGCGAACGGGCTGGGCACATCGGGGCCGAAGTCGATGCTCTGCGCGGTCCAGGCGCCGACGAATGTCTCCGGCCGGGTCCGGCCGAGCAGGAAATAGCCGCCCGCTGCAGCCGCCAGAGCCGCCACCCCGGCACCGGCCAAGATCCCGCGCCGGTTCGGCGCAGCCTCAACCGGCTCGGGCGGGGGAGCTGCGGGCGCGGGGGAGCCCTGTAGGATATTGGCAACAACCGTCGCCAGGTAATTCAGATGCTGCTCGAGCGGCGGACTGAAGGCATCCAGCCAGTGCGGCGTGGACAGGAAATATTCCAGCGATTTTGTCGGCACCACATTTTCGATGCGGAAGGGAACAACCGGGATGCCCCGGTTTATGGCGCGCTCGACCTCGCGCTTGATCTGGGGCGATGCATTCGCGTTGCTGGAAAAAACCAGCACGAAGATCCGCGCGGCGCCGATCGCATCTATGATAGCCTCGCCCCAGTCCGCACTGGGAAGGATGTCGCGCGGGGCGATCCAGCACCGTATCCCCTTGCTTTCCAGGATGGCGCAGGTCGCGTCCGCAGTCGGTTTGTCTTTGGACGAATAGGAAATGAAAACGTCGTGCGCCATCCGTTGCCCCAGCCCGGCTCCCGGGAACCATAGGCGAAGAAATTTCCGGAGTCATGGACCGGCGCCTCAGGCCCCGAGCCCCGGCAAGTCTCTGGAAAGCCTTTGCAATTTTTCCCATGCAGATCGCATGACGGTGATCTGACATGACGCTGCCTTGTACGTGCCATTCTTGTGCGGCAAACCCCCGTCATTGAACCGCTTTCGTGATCAGGTGTTTGAATGTTTTTCGCGGCCTCTAAAATTCTTCAGTCTCTGACGCGGCCCGGAGACTTGCTGCTCTACATATTGTTCGCCGGTGTGCTGCTCCTGTGGTTTTCACGCACGCGGCGTTTCGGCATCCTGCTCACAAGCCTGGCGGCGGCTGGATTTGCCGTCGTCATCCTGCCCATGACGAGCGCGAAGGTCATGGGCCCCCTCGAACGCCGTTTTCCGCGGCCGGCCTCGCTTCCGGCCAAGGTCGACGGAATTATCGTGCTGGGTGGGGCCATAGAGCCCTATGCCACACTCACGCGCGGCACGCCGGCGTTGAATGGCGACGCGGAAAGAATGACGGAATTTGTCCGTCTCGCCAAAATCTATCCGGACGCCCGGCTGGTCTTCAGCGGTGGATCGGGGCTGCTCGATGCCGATTGGCAATATACCGAAGCAAAAGCCGCCAGCCTGTTCTTCGAGCAGCAGGGTCTGGATGTGAAGCGCGTCACCTTTGAAGACAAGTCCCGGAACACTTTTGAAAATATCCAAAACAGCAAGGCGCTGGTCAGGCCGCGTCCGGGCCAGGTCTGGCTGCTGGTGCAATCGGCTATCGCTGTTCCGCGTTCGGTCGGCATTTTCTCAAAAGCGGGCTGGCCCGTGATACCGGTGCCGGTCGCCTACAAATCGGACAATGATTCTGACATGCATCTGTCCGACGATCTGGGCGCGGTCGACAGGGCGGCGCACGAATGGACCGGACTCATTGTTTATCGGCTGACAGGCAAGACGAACGCGTTTTTTCCCTCGCCGGCAAACCCCTGACCGACCGAGGTCTCTTCCGGACCTGTTTCATACCGGACGAATCCGGTAGTGGTCTGCCCCCAACTTGACTAGCATTGCGCCACGGCAATAGGCCGCCAGCGCCCATTGCCCGCGAGGTGGGCACCTTGTCGACACAGCTCCTTGCAAAGATTGACCGTTATCGCCTCGTTCGCTTCGGGGCACTGACCGTCCTGTTTGGACTGCTCAGCTTCATCGGGACCGAGGTCTATCTCCGCGCCGGCCATCTGTCGTCGGTCAAGCCGT
>Ga0265331_10001648_pt1 | contig 16222 bp, 13 predicted proteins | sample 41923metaG_FD_202088 | JGI IMG/M metagenome (GOLD analysis project Ga0265331, IMG submission 202088) | Rhizosphere microbial communities from Carex aquatilis grown in University of Washington, Seatle, WA, United States - 4-19-23 metaG | ecosystem: Host-associated > Plants > Roots > Rhizosphere... | reverse complement strand
ATTATTGGCTGTCGCGAAGGCTCATAAGATTCCAATTCCTTTTGATTGCCAGGACGGCGAGTGCGGCTCGTGCCTCGTCGAGGTGAAGCATCTCAGCCGAAACAGGCAATATGGGATTGCTCTGACAGAGAAAGAGAAGGAGCTGCTCAAGCAGCTTGGAAAAATTTCCAAAACGGAAATCGAGAATGCGGAGACCAACGACATGCCGCCGCGCTATCGTTTGGCCTGCCAGTATTTCGTGCGAAACGAAGACATTCTCGTCGAGTTCCCAGGCGACGAAACCATGCCGGCCCAGGGGCCGCACGTGACCCATGCCGCCAAACGATTCACGGGCGGGACGAAGATATCGACGGTCGAAGATTTTCTCGGCTACACGGTCCGGGTGGAAGAGGACGCCGCCGTTCATTATGAGCGGCTCGCGGCTGCGATGGAGTCTTGCGGAAATCAGCGCGTCGCTGCGCTGTTCCGACAGCTCGGCGCTTTCTCGCGCCTGCATCTCGCCGAGGCGAAGGCGCGCGCGGGCACGATCGATCTCGAGACGCATGTTCCGCCCGATTACGTGTGGCCTGAGCATGTGACGCCGGAGCGCGCATCCGTGTGGGCGGCCGATCCGTCGCTGTCTCGGCTCGACGCGTTGAAGGCGGCGCTGCAAGGCGAACGGCGCGGCTATGAATTTTATGTCGCCGTCGCGGCGACCACGAACACGCCGGAAGTCGAGGCCCTGGCGAAGGAGTTCGTCAAGGAGGAGGCTGAGCACGTCAAAATCCTCGAGGCCTGGGTGACGCGCGAGGAATGGGACACGAAACATTCCCCTGGCGTGGGTGAGAATTAAGCCAAATCGAGCGGCGTGCGCCCAAGGGCGCGCGCCGCAGGCGCGCAAAGCGAAGGAAGCACGATGCAATCGGTCGAGGAGTTTCTCGCCTATTCGATCAAGCTCGAACAGGAGGCGGCGACGCGATACGATGAACTGGCCGACGCGATGGACTCTTGCGGCAATCGCGAGGTCGGCAAGCTCTTTCGAATCCTGGCCGACTATTCCAGGAAGCATCTCGCCGTGTCGCGCGCGCGTTCTGGATTTCGCGACCTGAAGGCGATGGAGCAAAAGGACTTCGCTTGGCCGGGGCTCGAAAGTCCCGAGACGGCGGCCATCTGGGCCGCCGATCCCCTCATCGGCCGTGAGCAGGCCCTCGAGATCGCGCTGCAAGCGGAAGCCGAGGGTCTCGATTATTATCAGAGAATCCTCGACACGACCCGCGATCCTGAGATCAAAACCCTCGCCAAGGGATTCGTCGCCGAAGAAAGCAGCCATGTGGCTGAACTTCGCAAGTGGATCGCGGTCCATAAGGCCGGGAAGCCCTTGCCAGTCGATCGTCTGACCCGCTTTGAGCGCGACGGCGAAGGCGCGTCCGAAGACGCGTCGCCTTAGGCCAGTCTCCCCGGGAAGCGGCCAGCGCAAAGAGCGTCAAGGAAGTCTCATTTTTGACGTTGCGATCGGAACTCCCTCCCGATTTTTTGAGCTGGGCGGATTTCCGATCGCTCGAATGGTTCCATTCGCGCGGAAAGCGCGGTAGGAAGCCCGCGCCTCGACCCGCGAGGCTGCTTTCCCATGCAACGCACGGATTTTCTCAATGTCCCCCACCCTCGACGTGCTCGGCGTCGGCAACGCCATCGTCGACGTGCTCGCCCGCGCCGAGGACGACGCGCTGGCCCGCGCCGGCCTGCATAAAGGCGCCATGCAGCTGGTAGACGAGGCGCGCGCCGACGCGCTCTATGCCGAGATGGGGCCGACGACGATCGTCTCGGGCGGCTCCGCCGCGAACACCATGGCCGGCCTCGCGAGCCTCGGCCGGCGCGTCGCCTTCGTCGGCAAGGTCAAAGAGGACGACGCGGGGCGCGAGTTCGCGCATGACATCCGCAAGGCCGGCGTCGCTTTCGAGACGCCCTCCGCCAAGGACGGCGCCGCCACCGCGCGTTGCCTCATCTTCGTCACGCCGGACGGCCAGCGCACGATGAACACTTTTCTCGGCGCCTGTCAGGCGCTTGGTCCCGCCGACATCGACGAAGCGCAAGCCGCCGACGCCAAGGTCCTCTATCTCGAAGGCTATCTGTGGGACCCGCCGGCCGCCAAGGAGGCTTTCCTGAAAGCCGCGAAAGCCAGCCGCGCGAAGGGCCGCAAGGTGGCGCTTAGCCTTTCCGACGCCTTCTGCGTCGACCGCTATCGCGATGAATTTCTCGGCCTGATCCGCGACCGGATCGTCGACATCGTCTTCGCCAATGAGAGCGAACTGCATTCGCTCTATCAGACCGCCGACTTCGACACGGCGCTCAAGGCGCTGCGGGCGGAAAAGGAGTTGCTCGGCGTCGTCACGCGCTCGGCGCAAGGCGCCGTCGTCGCGGATGCCGCGGGCGTGGTGAGCCTGCCCGCCTTCCCCGTCGAGGAGATCGTCGACACGACCGGCGCCGGCGATCTATTCGCCGCGGGCTTCCTCGCGGGCTTCACGCAAGGGCTGCCGCACGATAGAAGCGCAAGGCTCGGCGCCCTCGCGGCGGCCGAGATCATTTCGCATTTCGGCGCGCGCCCGCAAAAGGATTTGGCGCAGCTCGCTCGCGACAACGGCCTGTTCGCCTGAACCGATATCCGATCCACGATGGAGACAGCAGCATGAAGACGTTTTTTCCAGCCACGGCCCTCGCCGGTTTCCTTCTCTCCCTGCCGCTGTTCGGCGCCGCCGTGTCGCCCGCGCTGGCGCTCGACGAGAGCAAGGCGGTGACGACGCTCTCCGGCCTCAAGAACATCGACACGAAGGTCGGGACCGGCGCGGAGCCCAAGACCGGCCAGACCGTCACCGTGCATTACACGGGCTGGCTCTATGAGAATGGCGAGAAGGGCAAGAAATTCGACAGCTCGAAGGATCGCGGGCAGCCGTTCCAGTTCAAGATCGGCGTCGGCCAGGTCATTCCCGGCTGGGACGAGGGCGTCTCGACGATGAAGGTCGGCGGCAAGCGCACGCTGATCATTCCCGCGGATCTCGGTTATGGCGCGCGCGGGGCCGGCGGCGTCATTCCGCCGAACGCGACGCTCCTCTTCGACGTCGAGCTGCTCGACGTGAAGTAGTCTCGGGCGAGGGCGTCCGGCTCTCCGAACGATTATGCGAGCCGGAGGCTCGCGGTCCGGGCGCCCTTGGACCGCGAGCCTCCGGCTCGCGTGTTTCGCGACTCGTCCACACCGCCCCTTAAAACTCGTCGAGATCGATATCGAGGATCGCGATCTGCAGCGTGTAGCTCGAGCCCTTGGCGTCGTCCGCCGAGATGACGCCCAGAAAGTCCTCGCCGCTGTTGAGCTCGACGAAATCGCCCTTGCGGCCGCGCGCCGCGAGCGTCAGGCCGGGGTTCTCGAACAGCTTCTGCAGATAGGATTGCAGGACCTCGCGCCCCACGGGAATCTTCATCGCAAAGGCGAAGGAGCGGTCCCCGTCCTCGTCGTCCACCGTGATCTTGGCGATCTGGCGCTCGCCGAGGCGCACCGCCGCCGCATCCTCGTCCTTGGGATCGAGCCCGACGATGACGCCCTCGTTGCCGAAGGATTTACGCAGGAAGGCCTGCAACTTTCGCAATTCGGTCTTGTTCACCGCGGGTTCTCGCCTGAGGAAGCCTAGGCACGCTGTGCCACGAAAGCGCCGGCGCCCGCAAGGCTCGCGGCGGTGCACCAGGACCCCCGCGCCTCAATCCAGCGCCGCCGGGTCATATTCCCGACGCTTGTTGCAGAATTCGCAGGTGACGACGATGCGGCCGTCGTCACCGACCATATCGGCTCGGTCCTGCGGCGAGAAGCTCTTCAGCATGTTCTCGACGCGCTCGTCCGAGCAGCGGCACCCCGCCTCGAGCGGACGGGCGGTCTCCACCGTGACGCCGCGCTCATGAAACAGGCGGAAGAGCAGGCGCTCCGCCGAAAGGCTTGGATCGACGAGCTCGTGATCCGCGATCGTGCTCGCGAGCGCGACGCCTTCGTTCCAGGAGTCCGGGACATCGTCGCCGGGGCTGACGAGCGCCGCGCCTTTCGGAGGCAGAAACTGCAACAGGATTCCGCCGGCGCGCCAGCTCCGCTTCTGCCCCTCTACGACCTCGGCCACGGCCAAGCGCAGGAAGGAGGGAATCTGCTCGGACTGGCGGAAATATTCGAAGGCGGCCAAGGCCAGGCCCTCGCCGTCGAGCGCGACGACGCCCTGATGGCGGGTGTCCTCCTCCAGATTTTCGATCGTGAGCGCCATATGGCCGCGCCCCAGAAGCTCGGCGGGCGAACCGAGGGGCGCCGCCTCGGCTCTCTCGTAGCGGGCAAAGCCGCGCAGCCGTCCCGGCGGGTCGTAATCCACGATGAGGAGATCGATCGCGCTGTCGCTGCGCGTCTGCAGCTGAAAGCGATCGCGGCGGGTCATCATCGAGCCGAGAAGCGCGGTGAGCGCGACGCCTTCGCCGAGCGCGCGCGCCACCGATTCCGGATAAGGGTAGTTGGTCAGGATCTCGTCGACCGCCGGACCGAGCCGCACGATGCGCCCGCGCAGATCGAGCGCCGGCACGGCGAAGGCCAGCACGCTGTCTTCGGTAGGCTCATAGGAGACAGGACGGCTCGTCGGCTCGCCCTTCACGACGCGCTCGCCTCGAGACACCAGCTCAGAATGCCTTTCTGAGCGTGCAGGCGGTTTTCGGCCTCGTCGAAGACGACGGACTGCGGACCGTCGATCACAGCCGAGGTGACCTCCTCGCCGCGATGCGCCGGCAGACAGTGCAGGAAGATCGCGTCCTTGCCGGCCGCCTTCATCAGCTTCTCGTCGACCTGGAACGGCGCGAGCAGATTGTGGCGATGCGCCTCCTCCTCATCGCCCATCGACACCCAGCAGTCGGTGACGACCGCGTCGGCGCCGGCGACCGCCTCATAGGCATCATGGCACAGATTGAGCCGCGCACGGTGCTTCTTGGCCCAGTCGAGGAGCTCCTTGGCAGGCTGCAAATCCCGCGGCGTCGCGACGTTGATCTCGAAATCGAAGCGCTGCGCCGCCTGGATCCAGCTCGTCAGCACATTATTGGCGTCGCCGCTCCAGGCGATCCGGCGCCCGGCGATGGGACCGCGATGCTCCTCGAAGGTCATGACGTCGGCCATAACCTGGCAAGGATGCGAATGTTTCGTCAGGCCGTTGATGATCGGCACGGCGGCGTGCTCGGCGAGCTCGAGCAGATCGTCGCGGTCGAGGATGCGGATCATCACCGCGTCGAGGAAGCGCGACAATACGCGCGCCGTGTCGGCGATCGTCTCGCCGCGGCCAAGCTGCATCTCGGCGCCGGTCAGCATGATCGTCTCGCCGCCGAGCTCGCGCATCGCCACGTCGAAGGAGACGCGCGTGCGCGTCGAGGGCCGGTCGAAGACCATGCCGAGGAATTTGCCGGCGAGCGGGCGCTCGCTCGACTCGACGCCCTTGATCCGGCGCGCCTTCATCGCGGCCGAACGCGTGAGGATCGTCCGCAGATCGCTGGCGGAAAGCTGGGAAAGATCGAGGAAGTGGCGCGGCGCGCCTTTTACCGACCGCGCCATCACTGCGCCGCTCCGACCAATGTCGCGCGCTCATGCGAATGACAGGCGGCGCGCAGGCGCCTTCCCGCCTCCGCCACATGGCTCTCGTCGATGATGAGCGGCGGCAGCAGGCGCACGACATTGTCGCCCGCCGCAACCAGGAGGATCCCCGCCTCGCGCGCAGTCTTGAGGAATTCGAGATTGGGGACGCGCAGCTTGAGGCCGAGCATCAGCCCCGCGCCGCGCACGCTCTCGATGATTTGCGGATGCTCGTCCTCGAGCTCGGCGAGCTGCTGGCGCAAGAGCGGCTCCAGCCGAGTGACGCGCTCGAGAAAGCCTTCGGCGAGAACGACGTCGAGGACCGCATTGGCGACGCTCGTCGCGAGCGGATTGCCCCCGAAAGTCGAGCCATGCGCGCCGAGCGTCATGCCCTTGGCCGCCTCTTTCGTCGCGAGACAGGCGCCGATCGGGAATCCGCCCCCCAGCCCCTTGGCGAGCGCGGCGATATCGGGCGAGACGCCCGCCTTCTCGATCGCGAGAAAGCTCCCCAGGCGGCCGACGCCGGTCTGCACCTCGTCGAGCACGAGAAGCAGGCCATGGCGATCGCAAAGCGCGCGCAGCGCGCGCAGGAACTCATGAGGAAAGACGCGAATGCCGCCCTCGCCCTGGATCGGCTCGATCAGCACGCCCGCCGTCTCGGGGCCGATCAGGCCCTCGACCGCGGCGAGATCGCCGAAAGGCGCCTGATCGAAACCTTGAACGGGCGGGCCGAAGCCCTCGAGATATTTCTGATTGCCGCCAGCCGAAAGCGCCGCGAGCGTGCGTCCGTGGAAGGCGCCCTCGAAGGTGATCAGCCTATAGCGCTGCGGCTCGCCATTGGCGGCGTGGAACTTGCGCGCCGTCTTGATCGCGCATTCGATCGCTTCCGCGCCGGAATTGCAGATGAACACCTCGTCGGCGAAGCTCGCCTCGACGAGCCGGCGCGCGAGCCGCTCGGCCTGCGGAATCTGATAGAGATTGGAGACGTGCCAGGGCCGCGTCGAGGCCTGCTGCAGCGCGGCGACGAGATGCGGATGCGCATGGCCGAGCGAATTGACCGCGACGCCCGCGCCGAAATCGAGATAGCGCTTGCCGTCGTTCGCGAGGAGCCAAGCGCCCTCGCCACTCTCGAAGGAGAGGTCCGCACGCGCGTAGGTCGGATAAAGCGCCGACGTCAAAGCTCGCTCCCTTGGCGACGCGTCGTTTCGATGACGGCCGACGACGCGCTCGAGCCCAAAAACAAACCGCCGCCCCCGAGAGGGGCGGCAGTAAGTCGGCGATTGTAGAGACTTTGCCGCCCGGGGTCAAATTTCGCGCGGCGCGCGGGCAAAGCCGGCGCTGGCCAATGCAAGCATGCTGGGCGTTCACCAATCCGGCGGCCGCGGGGCTGGCGCGACGCCCGCTGGCGTCGGCAAGGGCAGCGCGTCGGCCGGCGGCGGCGGGGGCGCGGGCAGCAGATCGCCCCAGTTGGTTCGCGTCGCCATGTCCGCCTGCATCTCGAGGGGAACGACCGGCCTGCCGTTGCGAATTTCCCAACCGCCGCCAAGCGCCTTGTAGACCCCGATCAGATTGAGCGCGATCGACGAACGCGTCTCCACCAGCCTGTTTCTGGCCTGCAGCAGGGAGGTCTGCGAATCGAGCACGCGCTGATAATCCTGGGCGCCCTCGCGATATTGGATCATCGAAATACGAACCGAGGTCAACGCGGCCTCGACCGCCCGCTCATAGTTGACGGCGCTTTCCTGCTCCTTGAGATAGCCGATCAACCCGTCTTCGACCTCCCGCTGCGCGGCGAGCACGGTCTGCTCATAATTCACGAGCGCCTCTTGGAAGCGCGCGTCCTGCGCGCGCACATTGTTGGTGAGCTGACCGTAATTCAGTATTGGCCAGGAAAAGCTCGGTCCGAGGCTGTAGGCGAGGCTATGCGGCGCAAAGAGCTTGCGGGTGTCGCTCGCCTGCACGCTGACCTCGCCGAGCAGAACGAAGCGCGGGTAGAGCTCGGCTTCGGCGACGCCGATGCGGGCGCATTCGCCCGCGGCGGCGAGCTCGGCGGCGCGCACGTCCGGGCGGCGGCGCAGCAGATTGGCGGGCAAGCCGATCGCCACTTTTTTCGGCGCCGAGGGGATGCCCGCAGACCGACGCAGCAGGGCCTCGACGGCTCCCGGCGGGCGTCCGAGCAGCACGCTCAGCGCGTTCTTCGATTTTTGCCATTCGGCCTGATACTGCGGGATCGTCGCCAGCGTGCTCTCGAGCAGCGTGCGCGCTTGCGTCACGTCGAGCTCGGAGACGGCGCCGTTGCGGAACCGCGATTCGGCGACGTCGAGCCCTTCCTTTTGCACCTTGGCGTTATCGTAGCCGAGACGAATGAGCGTTTCGTAGGTCCGCATCGACGTATAGTCGCGCGCGACCTCGGCGGTCAGCGATACGAGCGCGTTGTCATAATCGGCCGCGGTCGTCAGGAGGTTGGCGTCGGCGGCCTCGACGTTGCGATGCAATTTTCCCCAGAAGTCGATTTCCCAGGCGGCGTTGAAGCCGAGATTGTAGAGCGGGAAGAGGTGTCTGAGAGTTTTTTGATTGGCGACCTGCGAGCTCAGAAGATTTTCCTGCGCGGAGCCTGCGCCCTCCTGCACTTGCGGGAAGAGCTCGCCCACCGCCACGCCCAGCTGCGCGCGCGCTTCGAGAATGCGCAGCCCCGCGATTTGGACCGGAAGATTCTCTTCCGACGCGGTCTCGATCAGCCGGTTGAGAGTTGGATCCTTGAAGACCTTCCACCAATAAAGACGCGGATCGGCGCGTTGGGAAACACGCGGGTCGCGACCTTCGCGCCATCCATCGGAGACGGGAACCTCGGGCGGAAGGAAGTCGGGACCGACCGCGCAGCCGGGCAGGAGCGCCAAGGCAAGAAGCCCCGCCGCGCCAGCTGCTCTTCGCGCTCCTTTCACTAACCTCCCCACTGCCTGCCTCATGAAGGCCCACCGTTCGCGCTGAAACGGCGCATCGCCGCCGCTGTCCGCGTCTCTGACGCAGGCGAATCAAGGCCTGTAAATCGCCCTAAGAGGCAGATTATCGCCATGCTTGCGCTGCGTCTCCCCCCGCTCATTTCGAGACCGCGATCGATTTTCTGAACATCGCCAGACTATAGGCGAAGAAAGCAAAGCCGATCGCCGCGACCACCGCGAAATTCGGCCAGACCGCCTCGAAGCCGCCGCCGCGGTAGATGATTTTTTGCGAGAAAGCCACAAAGTGCCGCGACGGCAGAAAGAACGTCATGTACTGCATCCAGACTGGCTGACTGTCGATCGGCGTCGAACCGCCCGAGAGCAGCTGCAGCATGACGTTCACGAAGATGATCAAAAGCGCGAATTGCGCCATGGAGCGCGAGATCGTGCCGAGAAACATCCCGAGCGCCGTCGCGAAGAACAGGTAGAGAAGCACGCCGGAAAACCACAGCGGGACCGATCCTGCGAAGGGCACCTCCAGCGCCTTCATGACGATGAAATAGAGCGACGCCGCCGTCGCGATGAGAATGACGAGACTGTTGGCCCAGACCTTCGCCAAGGCGATCTCGAGCGAGGTCAGCGGCATGACCAGCAGATGCTCGAGGGTTCCATGCTCGCGCTCGCGAATGACCGCGGCGCCGGTGAGCACGACCGTCAACAGCGTGATCTGGTTGATGATCGCGACGACGCTCGTGAACCATGCGGACACGCCGTTCGGATTGAACAAGCGGCGAATGACCAGATTGATCGGCGGCTGCGCCCTTATGTCCGTGCGTGTGAAGAAGCTGGAGATGCGTTCGTTGATGATGTTCTTGATGTAGCCGCCGCCGATCGAGGCCTGCTGCATCGCCGTGGCGTCGATGTTCACCTGAATGTCGGGATGCCGGCCCGCCCGCAAATCGGATTCGAACCGCGGCGGAATGACGACGACAAACATGAAGCGCCCGCGGTCCATGGCCGCCTCGACTTCCGAGGCGGCGATCATCTCCGGCTCCTGAAAGCGCGGCGGAAAGAACGCATTGCCGAGCTGCCTGGACAGAGCGGAATCGTCCTCGTCGACGAAGGCGATCGAGGCGTTGTTGACCTCGCTCGAGGTTCCGGTCGCCTGGGTGTAGATCAGGGCGCTGAAGGAATAAACGACGAAGACCAGCATCACCATGTCGCTCGTGAAGCTGCGCAGCTCCTTCAAGCCAAGCCAGAGAATGTTGAGCAGCGAGTTCATCGCTACTTCTCCTGCTTGGCCAGCGCCAGCACGCTCACCAGCCAAAGCACGGGTATGGTGCAGGCGAGAACGACGAGGTCCTGCCACAGGAGATCCAAGCCGAGCCCCTTGGTGAAGACGCCCTTGCTCGCATGCATGTAATAGCTCGTGGGCCATATGGTTCCGATGAGCCGCGCATGGCCGACGAGAGTCGAGATGGGCTGCAGAAAGCCGGAAAACTGGATGGTGGGCAGCATCGTCAGGATCGTCGTGACGAACACGGCGGCGACCTGGCTGCTCGTGAAGGTCGAAATCACCATTCCGACGCCGGTGGTCGCAGCGATGTAGAGCACGCTGCACAGCGTCAAGGTCACGAAGCTGCCCTTCATCGGCACGCCGAAGACGGTGACCGCCATCAGCGCCAGGATGAAATAATTGATCATGCCGATGGCGATGTAGGGAATCTGCTTGCCGAGCAGATATTCCATGCGCGCGGTCGGCGTGACATAGAAATTGATGATCGAGCCGAGCTCTTTCTCGCGCACGATCGCCACCGCCATCAGAATCGCCGGAATGAGGATGAGCAGGATCGGCGGTATGCTCGGGACCATCGCATAGATGCTCTCGAAAGTCGGGTTGTACATGTAGCGTTCTTGAAAATTGACCGTGTATCTCTGCGGCGGGATGTGCAGCTCGTTCGAGGGATCGCGCAGCATCGTCTCCTGCACCTTCTGCACATATTGGGTGATCGTCTCTCCGCGGAACGGGTCCGCGCCATCCGCCATGGCGAGAATCTCGGGCCTCGATCCCCGGCGCAGGTCTCGGCCGAAATCCGGCGGAACCTCGAGGATGAGCGAGATCGCGTCCGACTGCATGCGCGTCAGGCCGTTGTCGACGGACTGCACGGGCGGCGTTCTCTTGAACCAGCGCGGCGCTCCCGCGAATTGCTCGAGATAGGTTCGGCTTTCGCGCGTCTGATCGAGGTCGAAATTGGCGTATCGGACATGCTCGACGTCGAAGGAGATGCCGAAGCCGAAGATCAGCATCAGCAGCGCCGAGCCAATGAAGGCGAAGGCCAGCCGCACCGGATCGCGCAGGATCTGCATGGTCTCATTGACGCTGTAGGCGACGAGCCGACCGACGCGCAGGGAAAGGCCGGAAGGCGCCGCGTGGGTCGCGCTCTCCTTCGACGCCGCGGCGACGGCCGCCTGCGCGCTCTCCTTGCCGGCAGACTCGCCGATCGCGTCCTCCATGTAGGCGATGAAGGCTTCCTCCAGCGAGGCGGCGCCGCGCGCTTCGATGAGCTTTTGCGGCGCGTCGGCGGCGAGCACTTTCCCTGCGTGCATGAGCGAGATGCGGTCGCAGCGCATCGCCTCGTTCATGAAATGCGTGGTGATGAAGATCGTCACGCCTTCTTTGCGCGAAAGCTCGATCAGCAATTCCCAAAAACTGTCGCGCGCGACGGGATCCACGCCGGAGGTCGGCTCGTCGAGAATGAGCATCTGCGGTTCGTGCAGGACGGCGACGGCGAGCGAGAGACGCTGGCGCAGGCCCATCGGCAGGTCGCCGGATGGCGCATCGACATAAGGGCCGAGCCCGAATTTCTCGACGAGCGCGTCGATGCGCGCCTTCGCCTTGTCGGGCGCCAAGTGATAGAGGCGCGCGTCGAGAACCAGGTTCTCCATGACCGTCAGCTCGCCATAGAGCGAGAAGGCCTGCGTCATGTAGCCGATGATTCGTCTCACCTCCATGCTGCCGGCGTCCACGGACTGGCCGAACAGCGTCGCGCTGCCTTCCGTCGGCGGCAGCAGGCCGGTCAGCATCTTCATCGTCGTCGACTTGCCGCAGCCGTTCGAGCCCAGAAAGCCGAAGATCTCGCCGCGCTCGATGGTCAGGGTCACATGATCGACGGCGGTAAAATTGCCGAAACGGCGCGTCAGTCCCTTGGCGTCGATGGCGATCTCGGCCTTGCCCTCGGGCCGCGGCGGGATCGCAAGCTCGACATGGCCCGTGCGCTTTTCTTCCGGCAGCAGAGCGATGAAGCATTTTTCGAGATCGCTCGTGCCGGTTCTCTCCATCAACTCCTTCGGAGTGCCGGTTGCGAGCACGCGGCCGGCGTCCATCGCGACAATCCAATCCCATTGCTGGGCTTCGTCCATATAGGCTGTGGAGATCACGACGCTCATGCTCGGGCGGCCGCGGCGGATGTCGTCGATCAAGCTCCAGAACTGGCGGCGCGACAGCGGATCGACGCCTGTCGTGGGCTCATCGAGAATGAGCAGATCGGGTTCGTGCACCAGCGCGCCGCAGAGGCTGACCTTCTGCTTCATGCCGCCGGAAAGCTTTCCGGCCGGGCGATCGGGGAAGAGTCCAAGTCCCGTCGCGTCGAGCAGTTCCTTGATCTTTGCAGGCCGTTCCTTGGCGGAAAGGCCGAAGAGCCGCGCCATGAAGTCGACATTCTCCTCGACGCTGAGCTCGAAGTAGAGGTTCTTGCCCAGCCCCTGCGGCATATAGGCGATGCGCGGGCAGGCCTCGCGGCGATGCCGCTTGTCGGCCATGTCGCCCCCGAGCGCGACGACCTTGCCCTGCTGGATCTTCTTCGAGCCGGCCAGGAGCGCGAGGAGCGTCGACTTGCCGACGCCGTCCGGGCCGATGACGCCGACCATGCGGCCAGCGGGTATGTCGAGAGACAAGCCATCGAGCGCGAGCGTCTTGCCGTAGCGATGTGTCACGTCCTTGATGGACGGCGCGACGGCGGCGGGCTCCGGTTTGGACGATGCTTCTTTGGACATGGCGCAGCGCCCTCGCCTTCAAGCTTTCGACCGCGCGGCCGGCTTTCCGCCGCCCCGCGTTAATTCTTTCTTGGAGCCACGGTTTTCTGCAGGAACGCGGGCCAGACGGCGGTTTCGTCGAGCTTGACGTAACCCTCGCCGCGCACGCCCGTCTTCACGACGTCGAGATAGGCTTCGACGATTTCCTCCGGCACGCGGATCTTGACGCGAAACATCAGCTTGTCGCGCTCGCTTCGCGTCTCGACCTGCTTGGGCGTGAACTGCGCTTGCGGCGAGACGAAGCTGACGTTTCCGGGAACGGCGATGTCGGGCAGCGCGTCGAGGGTGATGCGCGCGTCCGCGCCGAGCCGCGTGCGCGCCGCGTCCTGGGAGGGCAGGAAGATCTCCATGTAGACGTCGTCGAGGTTAACCAGCGTCAGCACCTTGCCGCCGGCCGCCACGACCTCGCCGACCTCCGCCAGCCGATAGAGCACCCGCCCGCGCACCGGCGAGACGAGCACCGCATCGTCGATGCGGGTCTGGATCGTCGCAGCATTCGCCTGCGCAACTTTGACTTCCTCTTCGGTCGTGCGCAACTTCGCCTCTTCTTCCGCGAGCCCGGCCGTCGTCGTTTGCAGCATCGTGTTGCGCACGTCGAGCTCGCGCTGCGAGCCCGCGCGTTCCTTGACGAGAGCGGTGCTGCGCTTCACCTCGACCTTGGCGAGCCCGATCTCGGCCCGCCGGCGGGCGATCGTCGCATTGCTGATCGCGACCTTTTCTTCCGTCGCCGCGACATTGAGCTTCGCCGCGGCGAGCTCCGCCTGCAAGGTTGTCGTGACCATTCGCGCCACCACCTCGCCCGGCTTCACGAGATCGCCTTCGTCGACGAGGATTTGCTTGACGCGCAGCGGCTCCTTGGGCGCGATGTCCACGAGCTTCGCCTCGATGCGCCCATTGCCGGAGGCGATGCCCGGCGGCAGCGCAGACTGCGAGGCGCGCCAGTGCTGATAGCCCAGATAGCCCCCGATCCCGACCAGCGCCGCGAGGATCCAGAACAGAGCATTTTTGGGCATGGGCGCCGCTCTCCAAAAGTCGAGTTGACCTAACGCAACTTACTCAGAGAACGCAAGAATCGCGCTATGCGTCTTATAGACTAGGCTCGGCTCTCAAGCTAGGCCTTGAACCGCGGAAGGCGGGGATGACCGACGGGGCTTTTTCTGTAAGAATCTCCCTGTGCGGCGACACGGTGATTATTTGGGAGAGGCTCACATGACGGACGCGTCCGACAAAACGGCTTCGACCGCCCTGCTCCCATTCGAGGCGCGCTACGCCGCCGGAAAGAAGCGCCGCGCCGAAATCTCCCGCGAGTCGCTCAGCGAGTTCTCCGCCCCCCCGCGCGATCCGGTCGCAATTTTCGCTGAGACCAACAAGGGCCGTCTCCCCAATTTGATCCCGATACGCCGCCAGCGCATGTCTGCGTCGCCTTTCGCCTTTCTGCGCGGGGCCGCGGCGTTGATGGCCGTTGATCTCGCGGCGCAGAAGGCGCCTGGATTTTCTGTGCAGGCCTGTGGCGATTGCCACCTGATGAACTTCGGCGCCTTTCTGTCGCCGGAAGGCGAGGCGCTGTTCGACATCAATGATTTCGACGAGACGCTGCCCGGCGTCGATTTCACGATCGACCTGAAACGTCTCGCCGCCAGCTGCGCCGTCGCCGCACTTTCCGAAGGCGGCCCCCCGAAAAAGGCGCGCGCCGTCGCGAAGGAGGCGGTAAAGGCCTATCGCGAGCGCATGGGCGAGCTCGCGGGGCTTTCTCCCTATGAGGCTTGGCATGCGCGCGTGGATTTGAAGCGCGAGGCCGCTGATCTCTTCGGGGGCGGGCTGGCGAAGACGCTGCGCGAGGCGGCGGCGCACCATGGCGGCGACCGCTCGGACGACAAGAACTTCCCGGATCTCCTCGGCGACGCCAAGAAGGGCGACTGGCGCATCGCCGATCATCCGCCGCTGATCTATCACGACGACGACCCGGAGGATGCGACGATCCATGTGGATTTGCCGCAGGTCTTCGAGAGCGTCATCGCAACGCTGCCGCCAGGAGTCGGCGCGCTGCTATCGCGCTACCGCCTCGCCGATTCGGCGGTGAAGGTCGTCGGCGTCGGCAGCGTCGGCACCTATTGCGCGATCGGCCTCTACGTCACGCCCGAAGGCGCTCCGCTCTTCCTTCAGCTCAAGGAGGCCATGACCTCGGCGCTCGAGCGCCTCGATGTCGAGCCCTGGAAGGGACAGCAGGGGGCGCGCGTCGTCATCGGACAGCGGACCATGCAGTCCTCCGCCGACGCGTTTCTCGGTTTCACGGAGGACCCCGTGTCGAAGCGCCAGTTCTATGTGCGCCATCTGAAGAATCGCCGCCTCGGCTCGATCACCGAGCTTCTCGAGGCGAGGGCGCTCACGCGATATGCGATCCTTTGCGGCCGCACCCTCGCCCGCGCGCATGCCCGCACCGCGGACACCGCGGCGCTCAGCGGCTACATGGGAAACAGCGAGGCCTTCGACGACGCGATCGCCTCCTTCGCGATGCTTTACGCGGCGCAGAATCAGAAGGACTTCGACGCCTTCACCGCGAGGCACGCCGACGAGCCGAAATCAAAGATCCAGCTCGCGGCGGCAACGCAATAAGCCGGGCGCGCAAGCAGATCGCGCGCCCGGCTTGCGATCATTCGACGACCGAGCCGCCCTTGGCTTCGCAAGTCTTTTGAGATTTGGATTCGACCCAGCCCTGTCCCTTGCAGGCGTTTTGGCCCTTGCAGCCGTTGCTCGCCGTCTTGCAGGCTCCCATGCCCTTGCAGCCGTTGATCCCGGAGCAGTGCACGGGCGCCTTCTTCGCCACGGCGGGCGTCGCAGCCCCGCTCAGCGCGAGCGCAATGGCCGCGCCCGCCAGGGCCGCGCCTGAAACGACGTTGATTTTCATTTTGCTCTCCCGATTGACTTCGCATGGCGAACCCATCGGTTCGCGCTCTCGTCTTCGCGCCTTTCCTGGCGGGTGTTACAGCTCGGCTCGCCGCGCAGCGGCGGAGATGCTAGACGGACGCCTGCCTGGAGCGGAGCGCTTGTAACGTCGGATCGCTTTTCAACGAGATAGGGAGAAGGGCATTGAGTCTGACCCGCGCCGAAGCGGAGTGGGGGGAGCTGATGCGCGCGGCGATCGCCGGGGACGGCGCGGCCTACCGGCGCCTGTTGGCTTCCTTGACGCCCGCTCTGCGGGCCGTCGTGCGACGCAACTGCGGGCGCATCGGTCTCGATCCCGGCGAGGCGGAGGATGTGGTGCAGGAAACGCTGCTGGCGATCCATTTGAAGCGGGACACCTGGGAGCCCGACCGCCCGATCGCTCCCTGGATCATGACCATCGCGCGCAACAAGCTCATCGACGCGCGTCGGCGGCGCGGCAAGGCGACCTTTGTTCCCATCGAGGATTTCGCCGATCTGCTGAGCGCCAAAGGCGCCAATGAGGATCATGATCGGCTCGATATCGAGCGGATGATCGCGCAGCTCGGCGAGCGCGATCAGAACCTCGTGCGCGCGCTCGCGATCGAAGGCCGCTCGGTCAAGGAAACGGCGGCGACGCTCGATATGAGCGAAGGCGCAGTTCGCGTCG
>Ga0265331_10001646_pt1 | contig 16251 bp, 18 predicted proteins | sample 41923metaG_FD_202088 | JGI IMG/M metagenome (GOLD analysis project Ga0265331, IMG submission 202088) | Rhizosphere microbial communities from Carex aquatilis grown in University of Washington, Seatle, WA, United States - 4-19-23 metaG | ecosystem: Host-associated > Plants > Roots > Rhizosphere... | reverse complement strand
GCCGTTTTGGCTGCGCTCGCCTGGTTCGATCATGACGCTTCGCAGCCAGGGATCTACCTGTTCCCACTGGCGCTTCTCCTTTCCCTAGCGGCCAGCGGCGAATTGCTCGGTTTGTTCGCGGCTCGCGAGATCCGGCCAGTGACGTGGATCGTCAATTTCGGCAATGTGATGATCGTCGCCTCAAACCTGGGGCCTCTCTTCTGCGGAGCGGACGATCCATTAGGGACTTTCGGCTGGCCGTCCGCGGCGCTCGCGCTGGCTTTACTGGCGACCTTCGCCGGTGAAATGTCGCGTTACACCACGCCAGGACGCGTGACCGAGTCGCTCTCGGCCGCCATGCTTGCTTTCGCTTATGTCGGGTTGCTCATGACCTTCGTCGTTCAGTTGCGGCTCGTCGATGGCGGACGGGTCGGCGTGGCGGCGCTCCTTTCACTTGTGATCGTTGTCAAAATGTGTGATACGGGGGCCTATACCGTTGGCCGATTGATTGGCCGGCACAAGATGGCTCCAGTTCTAAGTCCGAAAAAGACGGTTGAGGGTGCCATCGGTGGACTGGCATTCGCCTGCCTTGGCTCCTGGGCGGCATTTCAATGGATGGCCCCCACGGTCACACTCGCAAGCCGGCCGAACGCAACGGATTTGGGTTGGCTGGTATACGGGCTACTCATTGGAGCGGCCGGCATGCTGGGCGATTTGGCCGAGTCGCTCCTGAAACGCGACTTGGGGCGCAAAGATTCGAGCACATGGATGCCCGGCTTTGGCGGAGTGCTCGATGTACTCGATTCGATCCTTCTGGCCGCACCCGTAGCGTATTTGTGTTGGGCGTTCGGGCTGGTTTGAAACGCACTGTGAACAGGTTTCCACGGAATCTCAAATACAAGAATGGCTCCTTGCAGACCAAGCCACGATCTAATGCACCGCATCTGTCTTACCTTTTTTGGCGAGTTGTCGAAGTAAACGGCGCAACTTCGTTTTGTGCTACAAGTCTTTATTGTCAAATGGTTTGTGGCAATTCCTTTCGTTCCGCTGGCCGTTGCCTCGGGAAATACGGTATAAATAACGATGACAATGTTCCGTTCAATGACCAGGATGTTGCGTGTGGATTCGATGGCCGTTGGCGGTTCGTTGACAAAACGGCGGAATCCCGGCAGATGGTCGCGACGAACGATGCACGTCGGCGACGCTGAACTTGATGACTGAAGCCAATATTGCGGTTGTCGATTCCAAGGCGCTCGTGTCGCTGTTTGGGGCCCGCGACCAACACCTGCGACAGATTCGGGAATCGCTCGGCGTCAAGATTTCGACTCGCGACGATCGCATTCATATTGAAGGCCAAGAAGAGGCCGTTGCCCGCGCGACCCAAGTCATCGAACACTTGCAGTCGTTGGTCTCACGCGACGGCGCATTGGTTCCCGACGACGTTGCGCGGATTCTGGCCTCAGTCAGTGGCATTACGCCCCCGCCTTCGACGCCCACGATCGAGGTGCTTAACGCTGGTAGGAAGATCCAGCCGCGTACGCCAGGACAGGCGGCCTACGTAAACGCGATTCAAGAGCACGATGTGGTGTTTTGCGTGGGGCCTGCGGGCACCGGCAAGACTTATCTGGCAGTCGCCATGGCGGTGGCGGCGCTTAAGCAAGAACGCATCCGAAAACTGGTCCTAGTACGTCCAGCGGTGGAGGCGGGCGAGAGTCTCGGATACCTGCCCGGAGACTTGCAGGCGAAGATCAATCCGTACCTGCGACCCTTGCTCGACGCGCTGCGGGAGATGATGGACTTCGACCAGATCAAACGCTATACCGAAGCGGACCTGATCGAAGTCATCCCTTTGGCCTACATGCGAGGCCGGACGCTGAATGACGCCTTCATCATTCTCGACGAGGCCCAGAACACGACCGTCGCCCAGATGAAGATGTTTCTGACGCGCATGGGCCGTGGTTCAAAGATCGTCGTGTCTGGCGATACGACGCAGGTCGACCTGCCCAGCCATACTGCCAGCGGGCTGACGGACGCCATGCGACGATTGCAGGGAATCGACGGGCTGACTCAAGTCCGGCTGGGCAACGCCGACATCGTGCGCCATCGCCTGGTGCGCGACATCGTCCGCGCCTACGAGGCGGACAGCAACCAGGCGGATAACCATCGAGCGGCCCAAGGCAAACGACGGTAGCGCATGAATTCCAACGGCAGCCGTAAACGCTCTCGTTCAGCTCGCGTCGCCGCGCTTGAGTTCGCTCCCGGGCGGCTTTCCCGCGTTTGGCAGGCTGTGCAACGGCGCGACGTCCTTCTGCGGCTCGCCATGACACTTGCGTCGGTGGCCGCGATGGCCGCGGTGATGCAGGCCTGGGCGCCGCCGTTTGAGTACCATGTCGGCTACGTGCCCGGGCGCAACATCACTGCGAGGGAGGGTTTCGATATCCCCGATCCGCGGGCGATCGGCATGGAAACCCAAAAATTTATCCATTTCGAGCAAGGCGAGGCGATCGTAAAGGCGGGGCAGGCTCTGACGATTGAGTCGCTTGAAGTTCTGCGGATGGAGCACCGCGCGTTCCTGGCGACACTCACCCGGGCGCGGAAGCTCGAGCGCTCCGTGGGCGTGGTCGCGCTGATCCTGGGATTGTTCACCCTTTGCGGTTACTACATGTATTACCGCGACCGGCGGCTCGTCGCCGACATGCGGCGGTTCTCGATCACGCTCGCCATGGCGCTGGTCGCGGTGCTGCTCGCCCGTTGGACGGCGGCCGATCCCTGGCGCGCCGAAGTAATACCGCTCTTACTGTTCGGCATGACTTTCGGCATCGCCTACGGCCGCGAGCTGGCACTGGTGTTGTCGCTGGCGCTATGCCTGTTGCTGGCGGTTGCCGACGGCCATAGCCTGGCCGAGCTGATCGTGGTGATGGGCGTCGTGGCCGCGGCGGTCGTGCAGATCGACCGAATTCGAAGCCGCCGTAAATTGATCAAGGTCGGCTTCTACGCCGGACTGTTCGCGCCGTTGTTGACCATCGGAGTCGGTCTTCTGGATGAACAGCCACTCTCGCAGCCGCTGCTTACAGCCGCCGCTCGCAATGGGCTCTGGACATTCTTGGCGGGGTTCTTGATTACCGGTCTGCTTCCTTTCATCGAAGGCATCTTCGGTGTCTTGACTGAAATCAGCCTCTTGGAGCTGGGCGATGTGGCCCATCCCTTGCTGCAGGAACTGGTCCGCCGCGCGCCAGGCACCTATAACCACTCGATCAATGTGGCTTCGATCGCGGAGGCGGCCGCTGAAAGCGTCGGCGCGAGGGGCCTGCTGGTGCGCGTGGGCGCGTACTTCCACGACATCGGCAAGATGCTCAAACCACACTACTTCGTCGAAAATCAGGGCAACGAGGCAAGCCGGCATGATTCGCTCGTACCCGCGATGAGCACGCTGATCATCATCGCTCACATCAAGGATGGCGCGGACCTCGCACGACAGCACCACTTGCCTGATCCGATCATCGAATTCATCGAGCAACACCACGGTACGACGCTGGTCGAATACTTCTACCGGCGCGCCAACGAGCAGAGCGAGACCAACCCCGATGCTCCGCAGGTCGAGGAAAGCTCGTTCCGTTACCCCGGCCCCAAACCGCTCTCGATCGAGGCCGCTGTTCTCATGCTCGCCGACGCGGTCGAGAGTGCCAGCCGCGTGCTGGTCGAGCCGACCCCCGCACGGATCGAAAACCTGGTCGAAGACATCGCCATGAAGAAGCTCCTGGACGGGCAGTTCGACGATTGCAGTCTGACACTCAAACAACTGCGGGTGATCCAGGGCAGCCTAGTCAAGTCGCTTACGGCCATGTACCACGGCCGTGTAAAGTACCCGGACCAGCGAACGGCGTAATTCACTCGATGCTCCGTATCGAATTGGCCAACGATCAAGATCGCCATCCCGTCGATGAGAACCGGTTGCGTTTGGCTGTGCGGCGAGTTCTCGAAGACGAAGCGGTCGGCAGGGCGGTGATCAGCCTGGCGGTGGTCGACGACTCGGCGATGCACCTGCTGAATCGAAAGTACCTGGGCCACGATGAGCCGACCGACGTGCTGTCGTTCGTTCTGGAGGAAAGTCCGGACGAATTGGAGGGAGAAATCATCGTCAGCGCCGACACTGCGGCGGCGACCGCCCAACGGTTCGGCTGGACGGTCGCCGACGAAATACTGCTCTATGTGGTCCACGGCGCGTTGCACCTGGTCGGGTATGATGATACGAGCCCCGCCGCCATGGCCGAAATGCGGGCAAAAGAACAGATTTACCTCGCTGAATTCGGTCTGAAGCCGCGGTATGAGGGGGATAAGGAGGTACATCCACTTTCGTGAAGCGGTTTCCAGCCCAATTTGCGCACGATCACTCGGGCTGAAGAGCCTAACCCCCATGCCTTCGGAAAAAGCAACCGCTCTGATATTGCGGGTCGTCGAGTTCAGCGAGACAAGCTGCGTCGTGACGCTGTTCACCCGCGAATTCGGCAAACTGCACGGTCTGGCCAAGGGAGCGAGAAGGTTGAAGGGGCCCTTCGAGTCTGCCCTTGACCTTCTGTCCCTTTGTCGGATAGTCTTCCTCCGCAAATCATCCGAGTCGCTCGACCTGTTGACCGAAGCGAAATTGGAGCGGCGCTTTCGCGCGGCGGGTCGGGATCTTTCCAGTCTTTACGCGGGCTACTACGTCGCCGAACTACTGAACGAGTTGACCGATTCCGCGGATCCCCACCCAGAATTGTTTGACGAAGCCAGCCAAACGTTGCTGGCGCTCGCCGACGGGTGCGATCCTGTGGCTTCGGTGGTGTTGCGCTTCGAGTTGGCCGCACTGCGGACTCTAGGACATTTGCCATCGTTGTCGTCATGCGTCGAATGCGGCAAGGCCGTCAGGGGAGCTGGACCGGGTGAGGGAAGGGTGGCGTTTGGAGTCGTGGCTGGAGGCGTCCTCTGCGGCCGTTGTCGGCCCGGAAAGAAACACGTGGTTTCGATGCATGCCGGAACGTTGCGGATTCTCGAGCGCTTTGCCGACCCAGCCGATAGGGCTTGGCGCCGTATGACGATCGACCGCTCGGCGCGGGGTGAATTGCGTGGCGTGGTGAACCAGTACCTGTGTCACCTGCTGGGACGGAAGCCCCGCATGCACAGTTACTTGGGATCGCTGGCCGGCTAACGGGGTTCGGGGAAGTTCGGCATGCGACGAAGTCTGGCCAGGGCGTGGATTGCGCTAGGACTGCTTCTGGCGGCCGGCGCCGGCTGCACCACCGGGTGGCCGGCGAAGCGGCCCTTCGCGCCCGGCACGTCCTCGCCCAGTGCTGTCGCCGCCGATGCCTCCCCTGCCAACACGCTCGCGGCGAACGCTCCCGCGGCGGGGGCGCCGAATGCCGGCGCGGTCCCTGACACCTCGCAAAACGCGCCAGGCGACGCGCCCAAGACACCTCCGCAGGGTCAGGCGGGAGTCGTGCCGGCCAGCTTCGAGCAGCCGCGTTATGTGCCGCCAGCCGGCTCGTCGATCGTCGGTATGGGGGGTGATGGCGATGATGAACTGGTCGAAAAGAAGTCCACGCTCGAAAAAACCGGCGAAGCGCTGGCGCCCAAGAACATCGGCAAGAAGTTAAGAAAGGCGCTCGGCAAAGGGCCCAACGAGGCCTACGCCAATTTGCAATACGAAGAGGGACAAAAGCTGTTCCGTGAGAAGAAATACGAGGACGCCGCCAAGTGCTTCAAACGGGCCGCCAGTCGCTGGCCCGATTCGGCGCTCGAAGAAGACGCCATGTTTCTGGTGGGCGAGAGTTGGTTCTACGCCGACCGATATACGAAAGCCCGCGACGCTTATCAGGCGCTGATCAAGAAATATGAGGGCTCGCGTTACGAAGACAAGGTGGCGATGCGCTACTTCGCGATTGCCAAGTATTGGGACGAATGCGCGCAAAAGGATTCACACTGGTATCCGAACCTCAAGGACAAGACCCGGCCGTTCTGCGACGCCTCGGGCCACGCGATATCGCTCTACACCGCGTCGCGGCTGACCGATCCCAAGAGCGGGCTGGCCGACGACGCCACGATGGCGGTCGCCAACGCCTATTTCCGGAAGAACCGCTTCGAGGACGCGGCCACCCATTACGACATGGTGATCAAGAACCCACGCAACAATCAGCACGTGTTGGATGCGCACGTACTAGGCATGCAAAGCCGGCTTCGATCTTACCTGGGGCCGCAGTACGAGGTCTCCCCGCTGGACCAGGCCGAGAAACTCGCCGAGCAAGCACTAATCTCGTTTCCCGACGAACAGCTTGGCGCCGAGAAGGCGCGCTTGCAGCAGGTCCGCAAGGCGATCCGCTTCGAGAGGTCGCAGCGCGAATTCCAAGCCGGCGAGTACTATTACAACCTGAAGTATTATCGCAGCGCGCGGATGTATTACCAGCGGACGATCGCCGATTATCCCGACACACCCTTCGCCAAGATGGCCGAAGAGCGGATGGCCGAAACCAAGGATCTGCCACCCGTCCCGCCCGACTATTTCAAATGGGTCAAAAAAGTCTTCCCCGACAGCCAAAACTCGAAAAATCGCTGATGTTCCGGAAAGCCTCCGAAAACAACTGCCGCCTCTTTCCGACGTTGCCGGGAATTGTCGCGGGGCGTCCGGTCACCGCCGCGGCGGGGTGGTTCGTCGTAGTTGTTTTGTGTGGCTTTGCACCGGGATGCGCGGGTTATCGAGCGGGCGCCGCTTCGCTTTATCCGCCCGATATCCATACGGTTTATGTGCCGATGATCGAATCTTTGAGCTACCGCCGCTACCTGGGCGAACGGCTAACAGAGGCGGTTGTCAAGCGCATCGAGGAGGTTACGCCATTCAAGGTGGTCCACACGCCTGAGGCCGACAGCGTACTCGAATGCAAGATCTTGTCGGACTCGAAGGGGATGTTGATGACGTCGCCCACCAGCGAATTACGCGAAGGCCAAGTCACGTTCAACATCACGGTCGACTGGATCGATCGCAAGGGAAAAGCTCTCGCGACCGATAGAACCATTCCTCTGCCGACGATCAGTCAATCGTCGAACATGTTTCCGGAATTGGGGCAATCGTTGACCACGGCACAGCAGCAATCGATCGACAAGCTGGCCAAGCAGATCGTTGGGATGATGGAATCGCCGTGGTAGACGACGCCGCTCTCGCCAACCGGTTTCCGACGCGCTCCGCGGTCTGGCAACTGCGGACCCGTCGACTTGAGCTGCCGGCCCGACCGCGGTTGATGGGCATTGTCAACGTCACGCCCGACAGCTTCTCCGATGGTGGAGAATTCCTCGACCACGCCGCGGCCATCGATCACGCGTTGGCGTTGACGGCCGAAGGAGCGGACATACTCGACGTCGGCGGCGAGAGCACCCGGCCATATTCGCGGCCGGTCGACGCCGCCGTAGAACTGCGGCGGGTCATTCCCGTCATCGCCGCGCTTGCCGAGCGCGCGACTGTGCCGATATCGATCGACACCTCAAAGGCCGAGGTCGCGCACGAAGCTCTTGCCGCCGGGGCCGAAATCATCAACGACGTCACCGCCCTGTCGGGCGATCCACGGATGGTCGAAGTCGCATGCGCCTCGGCGGCGGGCGTTTGCGCCATGCATATGCCCGGCACGCCCTTGACCATGCAAGACGACCCTCGCTACGCCGACGTGGTCCGCGAAATCCTCGACTACCTGCGCGCTCGCCGCGAAGCCCTGGTCGCGCTTGGCATTGACGTCGGCCGGATCGCCCTCGATCCCGGCATCGGATTCGGCAAGACACACCAGCACAATCTAACGCTGCTAGCGAACTGTCGCCGCTTCCACGAATTGGGATCGCCGCTGGTGGTCGGCCATTCGCGCAAGGGCTTCATCGGCAAGGTGCTCGGTGAAAAGGCGGCCGACCGCGCCGCCGGCACGGTCGGTGTGGCGTTGTCGTTGGGGGCACAGGGCGTGCAAATTATCCGCGTTCACGACGTCAGGCCGGTACGTGAAGCACTCATTCTGTTTGAGGCGACCGGTGGCATCGACGGTCGGGCCAGGCAATTAGAATGAAGATGCGCCGCCCGTTGAGACTGACGAAGCGTTCCACACGGCGTGTGACGAGCGCGACCGGAGTGATCGAGGCAGACCTCTACGGCCCGGTGCAACTGACGATCCAGGGCCGTGTACGATGGACGTCTTGGAGGTGACCGACTCCGTGCCCGTTCTGATTGGCCAACTGCCGTTGTATCACCTCGACTTCGTCGTCGATCTGAGAAACCGTTGCCTGATCGGCAACCCTGCGCACGGCGGCGAGCGTATGTATGAGTTGTTATTGCCGATTCGCCGATGTTTTTCCGACCGTTGGTTTTTTGAAGTACGCTGCCAAAGGGCCATTCATCGCAACGCCGTTGCGACGAACGCGGCTTGGATCGGTGTAAGCTGTTCGAGCGCTGTGCGGTCGATTCGTGTGGTGCCATCGAGCACCGCGGCGGACGTCAGGCCAATGGTTTCGGGGGGGCCGGCGACGAACGTGCATCCAAAGAGCGATGCACGGCTGAAATCGGCTGCGCGCAGGTCGGCCCCGACGAAGTTGGCCCCCTCGACGTCGGCCGCCAGGAACGATGCGGCGACGAGGCTGGCGCCTTCGAAATGCGCGTTTGAGAGGTTGGTGCCGTCGAAGCGGGCCCGGTCAAGGGGGCAGCCGCGAAAATCGGCGTCGCGCAATAGCGCATTTGCGGCGACCAGCCCGCGAAGATCGTGCCCACGCGCGTCGAGGCTTCGTAGGTCTCTGCCCGAGAAGTCGCGGCCTGCCAGCGCAGCCTGCATTTCCGCCTTGCTGAGCCGCGGGGCCATGTAGCGCTCTTCGCGCCATGGGTCGGCGCGGTTGTGGTAGCCGGCCACGCTTTCCCAGTAGCCGAGCCGGTCGGTTTCGAGCAGTTCGATCCGCGCCAGCCACTTGAGGCTTTTGTAGAAATAGCGCCGCGGCACGACCGTGCGGACCGGCCCACCGTGCAGCTCGGTCAAGGGCATTCTCTCCGCCTCCAAGGCCACAAGCGTTTCCAGCGAGAGTGCCTCGTCGAGAGGGAGCGAGGTACTGTGACCGCGCGCGCTATGCGCGACGAACGAGACGAAACGCGCGGTGGGGCCGGGCTCGGCTCGCTCGATCAACGTGGCCAACGGCACTCCGGCAAACTGCACCGCCGGCTTTGTCCAACGTGTGACGCAATGGATATCGACGATTTGTTCGGTGCGCGGGAACGCTTTCAATTCGTCGAGAGTGAAACGGCATGGTCGTTCGACGCACCCCTCGACGGCCACGTTCCAGACCCCCTCGACGTGCGCCGGCAGTCGTTCACCGACCGGCGGCCATTTGCCGCGGGCGACCAATTGTTGGCCGGGAGGAACTGGTTGCATTCGGGAATTCACTCGGCAACGTCGATCGAGAAGCGGTTGCGACGATTATAACCCAACTCTAACATGGTGCGTACCTGTTTTGGCGTCACCTGGGAGCTTGGAATGCCATTGATACAGTTCGGCTGTCCCAACTGCGGGGCCACGGCACAGATCGATGCGTCGATGGCCGGCCGAGAGACGGACTGTCCTGGCTGCGGCAGCCTGGTGCTGATTCCCGCCGCGCCGCCGGTCTTTAGCGGACCGCCGCCAACGACGTCTGGCCCACCACCCATTGCCGTCGGCGCGCCGCCTATCGCTTCGGGTGCACCTCCGCTGGCTGTCGGGGCCCCGCCTGTCGCTATTGGGGCGCCTCCCGTCGCATTCGGAGCGCCACCGGTCATGGGGGGAGCACCGCCGGTTACGGGCCGTGCTCCGCCCGTGACGCATGGCCCGCCGCCCATGGCGTTGGCGGGGGGCTCGCCGCTGTCCATGCCTCCGGTCGCGATGCCTCCACGAGTTGCAACTCCGCTGGTCGCGGAGGGGCCACCCCCTCTCGCGCCTCTTCCAACGTCGAGCACTGTGCCACAGGTAGGCCTTGTCGTGCCGGCGGCACCACGGCCGATAGCGCCACAGGCTGTAGCTCCACAGCCAGGAGCAGTAGCTCCGCAGCCGGTGGCGTTTGCCCCGGTGTATGGTGCGCCTGTTTCTCCGGCAGAGCCACAAAGGCAACCTCAGCAAGCCGCGCCGGAAGAGAAAAGACCGCTTCGTAAATTATCGCCCGAGGAGAAAGCCCAGCGCCGTTTCCGCCGCAATATCATCAGCGCCGCGATGGGGATCGCTCTCTTGTTTGTGGTTCTTGCGCTGCTTTTGAAGCTGAGCGGTTGACCTGCTTGACCATGGAACGCGCTCGCGAGAAGCGCGTCGAGCGTTCGTCGGGCGACGGACTGTTGACAAGCACATCGACGGCGGACCACACGAAGGCGACGCGTGGCGTCGCATCGCCTCTCCTGCCGCGCGCCGCCGCATCGCTTACCTTGCCGCCACCACCGTCATGCTCAGGACCGTCCTTGACAGGAGGACTCCAAAAAAATCCGCCGTTATCCGCGCACGTCCCCAGCGCGTCGTGTAGAATTGACTCCGTGGCCGATGCAGTGCATGTGCCCTGCCGACCCCAGCCCTGCCCAACTTGGACAGGGGGCGACCTGGGACGACCTTCGCCGCACGGACGACAGAGAATTTCATTCGCGTTGGAATCCCGAGTGCTGCCGCTGGCGCGGATTACGGCGGCTACCGCCTCGGCGAATCGATTTTAGCCCAGACCCCCGGCGGTGGGTGATGTCGTTTGCGATTTGCATCGCCTGCGGTCGAGAAAAAAGCGAGCCGTTCGCCCCATGCACATTCTGCGGTTTGTGTCCGGAGAGTGACAATGTGGCAATGGCCAAGAGCTTGATGTTCTCGGATCAGTTCCTCGTTCTGCGCGATTGCGGGGAATATCATGTCTCGCGCGCCGAGCTCGAACGGATCGCCGAGCGAATACGTAATGGGCAACCGCACGTGTTTGATGATCGCGTCATAAGCGATCTGATTTGGCAGAAGGTGCAACTTGACCGGGACAAGCCTAGATTTGCGTCGGGTATGTTACAACTAGCGCTTTGGCTCTTCGTTCCTGTTGCGGTCGTGTGGCTGCTCGTTTTCCTGGTCGAATCACTCTAGCGCTCCCGGCCATGCAACGAAGTAAATCGTTGCCCCATCGACGCGGGTTCGAGGTGGTTCCACCGGCACAGTACGGTCAAGGCGTCGCGCACTAGACCTTAAACAAGCGTACCCGGGCAACTAAACGGGACATGGCAACTAAACGCGCAACTAAACGGGACAGGTCTAATATTGACAGTTCGGGGCGAAGGGCTACATTGGCTTCATGCCGAGAACTGCAAGGTTGGCCCCCGGCGGAATGCTGTTCCACGTCTTGAACCGTGGCGTGGGAAGGATGCGGCTGTTTCTAAAAGATGGCGACTTCGAGGCGTTCGAACGGACAATTCAAAAGACGCTGCAAACGCGCCCGATGCGGATAATAGCGTATTGCCTGATGTCGAACCACTGGCACATGGTACTTTGGCCCGAGCGCGACGGCGATTTGGGGTCCTTCATGCAAAAGCTGACCATTACGCACGCACGCAACTGGCAGGTACACCGCCGGCGCGTGGGCTACGGTCATTTATATCAAGGACGGTACAAGTCGTTTCCGATCGAGAATGACGAACATTGCTACCAGGTCGTTCGCTATGTCGAACGCAACGCGCTGCGTGCCAACTTGGTTGGCCGCGCCGAAGACTGGCGATGGAGCAGCCATTGGCAGCGGATCCACGGTACGGCGGTGTCGCGCCAAATACTCAGCGATTGGCCGTTGCCCCGGCCCACCTCGTGGCGACGTTTCGTGAATCAGCCCCAGAACGACGCGGAGCTGGCCGCGATCCGCCGTAGCGTGCAACGGGGCCAGCCGTATGGCGGCGACGCTTGGACACGCGTCATGGCGAAACGGCTTGGCCTGGAATCGACACTCCGCAGTCGCGGGCGGCCGAAAAAACAAAACGATGGCGATGGTCCTGAAAATTAGACCTGTCCCGTTTAATTGCCCAAAGCCGGAAGTGAGGTGCGCGCGTGTTAGCTAACGACCTCTACAAAGGTGTCGGTGTTCTTTGGGGTTTCGTTGCGGCGAAATCCCTCGAACCTCTTGAAGGCTGTGCGCGCCGGTACTCAATCCCATGCTATATTCCGGCTCTTCCAGAGGTCCCCACATGGGCCCGTCGGAACGGTGAACAGCTATTTTTCCTCGACTTTGACTATGGTGAGTATGAAGGGCCCTTTGGGACCCTCTGCGATCGGCCGATATCGTGGAGCCCGCGGCCTACCGAAGATCGCCTGCGGCGCGCCTACGCTCGTAAACATCCCAGTTGGTCCAACGGCAAAATTGACCGAGCCGTCAAGGATAAGAATGCGTCCCTGGCGCGCGGCCCGAAATGGGGACTGACCGTGCGTTCAGACGAGCAGGTCCGCAGTTACATCGAGTTCTTGAGGGACGCGACGCAGTTTAGCTCGCTCGGTTTCTTGCTCACGGACGACTCGAAACCTCTGGCATTTCTCGATTCCAGCGAAGGGAAAGGGATCTTCCAACACGCAACAGAGTTTGATGCGCAGACTTTAACTGAGGATCAGATATTACGATTTCCGTCCTGGGTGTTTGTACTCGTTGTTCGTGGGGAGGCCGCCCACAGTACATGCAAGCGTCCAGATGAACGATAGCGGAGAGATGCTCGTTGAGCAGCATCGGCGCTGCGGAACGGCGACACTCTCAGGAAACTTCGCCAGTGAAAAGGGGCCCGAATGCGGGTCAAGGCGGAAAGGGGGTAACGCCGCCAGAAGTGCATGGGTTCTTTTGCTTTTTATGTTGGCGGGCGGCGGTTGCTCGTCGACACCCAACCGTAATTATTCATGGTGTGGTCGGAGGAGCCTGGACGCGTGGCGAGATTCGGGATTTATGGCCAGAGACAGCGGCGTGCGCACGACGGGTCGATAAGGCGCCCTTTCCCGCAGCAATCGCGGAAGCGCGATCCGGCCTGGTAGGTGCGTGTGGTGCGGAGGTATCGGCGAGATTACGCCGACGACACGTCATCCACGTTGAGACCGAGCACCTGCGCGATGACTCGCTGGTAGTGATCGTGGATCGCCCACTGGCTTCCGTCGTAAGTGGCTGAAGTGAGTTCGTCATTGAGTAATTCGTCTGGCTCCGGTCCCTCGTCGAGCAGTTCATCCTCCAGCGGGCGGTTGTTGAGCAGTTCCTCAAGCGAGGCAATTGGCGAGCAACTCGCAATGACCGCGCTCTCACCTCGCAAATTCGCGGTATTCCTCAGTGCCGCCCTTCGTCACGGCTTGCTGCCGGTGATGGCCGAAACCGCCGAGAGAGAGGAAGAAGACATCCATCCATTTTCCAAATCGCGTGCTGAAACGTTGCGGTTGGAAAATCGTGCATTTTGGAAAGACTATAGTCCGTTGACGGGGGCGCGGAGGCGCTGGCCGATGCATTAACGGCATTCAATTCAGAGGCGCAACGCGTCACGTCGCGTCAGCCAAAGGCCGATCGACTGGCCGATACGCCCTGGAACCAGTACTTGCCTCGTGCGCCGGCAAAGGCGGCCATGCTGGACACGCGGCCGATGGCACGGCGAAACTTTCTGCCGAATTGTTCAATCGTATCGACCCAAGCTTCGGCGTTGATCCGCAAACGATCCAGGATCGGCAAAAGAGCCGCGGGAATTGCCCCGCGCTTGCCAGTGCGAATTTGACGGCCCGTCCAGTCGAGCAGTTCCAGGTACTCGTCCAGCGTCATCGGCAGAAAACCTCGGTTCGATGCGCGCCGCTGCGGACCGCGCGGAAGTCGGTCGCTCAGCGAGTCTGGCACTTCGGCGTCGGGGACTGGGCTCAGCCATGCGTCGCGCGCTGTCGTCGAGCCCGGTTCCATTCCAGCGTCGTCAGTCGGCGGCGTTTTGGTCGCGACGGTGTGGACCTCTTGCCGCGGCACTTGCTGTTGGCGCGCCGCAATCCGCTCAAACGCGGCGGTAAAGTCGGACGTCTCCGGTGTCTCGGCGATGCAAGCGCGGATTGGGTTCAAGTCGACATAAATACTGCACGCTAACAGGGCGGGTTCATCGATGACGGCTTGCGATTTGAAGCGGCCCTCGAAAAACCTGCAAGTGCAGCGGTCTTCTCGATTGGCGCGGCGCGCGATCGGCTCGCATAACGACCTCATCAACCACGAAAGACTTGATAACCGACGCCGCAACACGGCCAGTCTTTGCAGATCGGCTTGGATCGCCACCAACTCGCAGGGTTCCGGTACCGCGGGCGTGCCGTCGTCGTTGCGGCGCATCGGATGCAAGTTCCACCAACGCCGAGCGATTTCCTCTTCGCTCCAGTCCTGGGCGACGTCGGGCCGGGTCCTCAAGAGCACGTGAATATGGTTCGACATGATCGCAAAACCGAGCACGTCAACGGCGAAGATCGCCGCCAGTTCTTCGAGCCGCTCACACACCCAGACTTTACGGTGGTCGAAATTCTTGCCGCTGTAGCGATCGACCCCGCAAAGGAATGCCCGCCGAACGCAGCGTGCGACGCAATGGTAGACGCCAACATCGGATTCGTCGACGATCTCTTTTCGGGCATAGGCGGGCATGGCGCGAGCCTCTGGACGTGCGACCAGTATTAGGTGACGTGCGACCAGTATACATTCGCTTAGGCACGAGTCAACATGCTCGCCGAGATTCTTGTGGGTGTCTTGCTCCGCCTTTGTGTGGGTGTCTTGCTCCGCCTTCTTCTTGCTCCGCCTTTGTGTGGGTGTCTTGCTCCGCCTTTGCTCGGGACGAATTTGAGTTCTATAAGGCGAAATTCTACACGACACACGATGACCTCAAGATCATCGCCGTGGGCGGCAAGCATGTTAGAAACGTGGTATTCATCGTCCTTGGAGAGACAGCATTCAACGCGAACCTGGAACTCAAGTTCGAGGGAATCCTCTACTATTGCAGCTGTCCTTGGCCACCCAGCGATGGGCAACTTTCCCGCTTCAGCACGAAATCACCGCCCCAAAAGTAATTCGTGTCGGCCAGCTTGCAAAAACTGAAGTGACGTACCAATCGCTAAAAATCTCTTTGGCAAATTAGGACACTACCCGACGAGCTACCTGCTGAGTTACGCGCACGAACGGCTTCAGAACGGGGCAACGATGGCTTATGGTGCAGTGGATGTCGGGTTGCCAATCGCGGCGTTGTCGGGCAGCGGGACAACCCTGCTGAGCTACGGAGATGGCCAGGGGTTGCGAATTTGGAATGCGGACACGGTTCCGGATACAGGTTTGATGGTGCGGACCGGCCACGCTCTGTTCGCGCTGATCTTCGGCTTCATCGGCGGCGTGACGGCCAAATGGTTCTACCTGACACGGTCGCCGCGGGAGCCAGAACAACTGCGATGAGGGCCAGCGGCCGGCGTATTGGCGTTTGCGACGCATGCCCTGAGTCCGTCAGGTCAAGGCTTCTCACGATCGTAGGTAACGAGGAAAAGCTGAGTGCCTTTCGTGCTCTTGAACTCGATAGGCCGCGCTTCGCCGCTGAGGTCGTAGCAGATTCGCAAGGTGTCGTCGGTCTTCTCGTAGATGGCGAGAATCGTTTTTCCCTTGTTGGGCCCCTCGGTACCAGCAATGTCGAGCGCCTTGGGTTTCTTCGACGGGTCTAGCTTGACGGTACCCCGGTCGAGCACTTTGCCTACCGTGACGGTGTACTTGCCGTCGGCAACGACCAGTTTGATGGTCTTTCGAACCTCGTCGGGAAACTTCTCACCCCCAAGTTCAGCCGCCGATGGCAGCCAGGTGCCGTCAATCGACTCCGCATCGTCGTTTGCGTCGGCTCCTAGGGAAAGGCATGACACCGACAGGGCCAGAAACAGGCTGACGCACACCGAACGGGTCATGTTTGGTCTCCCAGTAGGAACAAGAAGCTCAACAGCCTGGCGGCCTTGCAACGTTCGAACGGGCAATATACTTCGCACACGTTCAGGGCAATAGGGGCCCAATCAAGGTCGTGTGGCGGGCGAGCCGCCGATTGATTATGAGGAGCATCAAGGTCGTCAGACGATCCAGAATGTCGTCGTCCATCGCACGTCTGGAAACATCTCTCGGGTCTCGGGCGAAAGTCAGGCGAAAGTCACAGGCGAAAGTCAGACACCCACCTTTCGGCAGGTCGTAACCTATTGAGTCGATGGGTTTTTGCTTCACCTGCCTGTCATGAGTGCCCCATGGCATCGTCTTGGCCGCTCAATGATTTCCGCGCCGCCA
>Ga0265331_10001645_pt1 | contig 16257 bp, 15 predicted proteins | sample 41923metaG_FD_202088 | JGI IMG/M metagenome (GOLD analysis project Ga0265331, IMG submission 202088) | Rhizosphere microbial communities from Carex aquatilis grown in University of Washington, Seatle, WA, United States - 4-19-23 metaG | ecosystem: Host-associated > Plants > Roots > Rhizosphere... | reverse complement strand
GGTATGCGGACGGCGGACAGACGGCGGCATGACGAGCATGACCTCCGCCACCCACCTGTAACTGGAGCTCACCATGGCCAAGACCGCCAAACGCCCGATCAAGTCCCCCACAAACGGCGCGGAATTCTACGGCACTTTTGAATATCCGATCTCGCGCGCCGTCCGGGCCGGGGATTTCGTCCTGACCAGCGCCTTCCCTTGCTACATGCCCAAGCACGACGAGCAAGTGTTCACAGCGGAGGGAATTCCCCTCTCCGCCGGCAAATATCGCAACGCCTACTCCTTCGCCGACGAGGTGCATGGCTGCTTCAAGATGCTCATCGACGTGCTGGCACTTGCCGATTGCGCACTGTCCGATGTGGTCGACTGTCAAGTATGGCTCAAAGATCCCCGCGACTTCGCCGAACTCAATCGCATCTACGTCCAGTATTTCACCAATACGCGGCCCGTCCGCACGGTGTTCCAAAACCACTTCATGATGGACCTTCGCATCGAGATGAAAATGATGGCGTACAAGCCGCTGACTCGCTGAGGCAACCGAAACGAGATGAGCCGATCAGAGCGGATGGAACGAATACGCGATGGCGGTCCAGCGCATTTGGCGGCAATTTCCGCAACGTCGCGCCAGCGACGGAAATGGAAGATTGTCGAATTCGGTGATACCTATCGCTTAGGTGACATCTATTGTTTCGAGTGCCCGCAATGAAGATTCCGAAGCCCACGACACCTTTCGGCCAGCGCAAACGAGCGGACGAGGTCGCCGAGCTGATCGAGCGCGCAATATCAGTCGGCGAATTCAAGCAGGGTGCCCCGATGCTTTCCGAAAAGGAACTGGCGGCGCATTTTGGGGTTGGTCTCCCCTCGGTGAGGCAGGCACTGTTGATCCTTCAGCAACAAGGCCTTGTCGAAATCACCAAAGGTGCACGCGCGCGGGTGACGGCGCCCTCGGGCAATTATCTTTCGGGCCAGGTCGCGGCCCTGGTCCGCCGGTTGGCCGCGACGGAACGGGGCCGTCAGGATATGGATCAGACCCGCCTTCTGTATGAAGCGGGCATCGCATGGCAAGCCGCTCGCGTTGCCACCGACGAGGACATCAATCGGCTGAAGTCGGCGCTCGATGCCAATGCCGCCGCCCTTGGCAATACGGGCGAATTCATAAGGACGGACGTGGCCTTCCACTACGAGCTCACGGTCATTACACGCAATGCAGTGTTTGCCGGAATTCACGATGCACTTGTCGCCTGGTTGATCGACCAGCGTACGATGGCGCTGCACATGGCCGATGCCGATAGCCTCTCCGTGCGCGACCACACCGCCATCTTCGAGGCCGTCGCAGCACGCGAGCCCATGCGGGCGTTCAATGAGATGACCAGCCATCTGAAGCTCATCAGCGAGCTTTATAGAGAATCAAAGCGGCTATCAGACGAAATCATGCGCAGAGTAACGCGCGATGTTGCCGGCAGAATCGAGCGCGAACGGGAATCGATGTGGGCGGCCAAGCCAAGGATGGAGGACAAACCGGCCGAGCCTGCGGAAAGGCCGCGGCGCAAGAGCAATGTGAGTCGCAGCAAGAGCAATGCGAACCGCAAAGCGATAGGCACGTAGTGCGCTCGCCGCCGGCCCTGACCATCCAGGCCGGTTTGCCCGCGCCGAGGTTTCCGAAGCCTCTCGCCTTCGCCGGCCGGCGTGACTGCTGCGTCGCTAGCCCGATCGGCGGTCAGTCGTAGGTATACACCTCGAAAGACGTCATCCCGTGGTCGGCATTCGTGGTGCCGACGCCGAAATTGAACCCGATCCCGGGGCTGCCAGATTTGATCTTGTCATCGACCACCGAAATCGACTTCACGCCGTTGAGATACCCGGTGATGACATTGCCGACGATGGATGCCTCGATGAGATCGCCATCTTTGACGCCATATTGCTTGCCCACCAGCTTGGCGAGAGACTTCCAGCCGCCGACGGGGCCGTCCCATCGGACGATTTCCGCGTAGCCGGCCTCCGTATCCAGGCAGCGCCAGAACACCTCGTACCCGCTGCAGAGCCGGGGCGACATGCTGTGCCGGAGACGGATCTGCGCTTCCTGGAAATACTTGTCCGTCTGGTTCCGACTGAACACCCGGGCCCTGCCGTACTGATCCGGGCCCCACTTGCCGGCGAGGACCGCGGTCGGATCGTCGTAGTCGCCCACGGGCGCGCCTTCGATGCCCGCGCCCAGAGCCGCCTGTTCGGCCCGACGTTCGGCGGTCTGGTTGCGCGAGACCTCGCCAAAGGCGACGCCGTCGCGCACCAGGATGTCGCACCAATCGATGCCGTCCTTGCGTCCGTTGAGCCAGAGACCGCCTTCGGAAATCGGAGTCTCGTTGCGTTTGAACTCCGTTTTGTAGGATCTCACCGGCGGCTTCTTGGGCAGCTCCATCATCGGACCGCTTCCTTCCGCGCTGGTTTCCTCGCAAGCCTCACAGCGGCCGTCCCGCTGCCTCTTCGGCAGCCGTTTCCTCGCGTTCGGCGACGACCTCGGCGACCTTGCTGAGCCACGCCACGTCTCCGGTCATCTTCTTCCACACCACGACGGCAACGCCCAGAGCCAGCCAGATTCCCGCAACCAGAGGCGTCCAGTTGTTCGGTGCGGCCGGAAACGGCGTGAAGGCAGCGTAGACGGAGTAGACAAGAATGAGGCTGGTCCCGATGGGGAAGATGAAATGCAGGATCCAGTTGAACTCGCTGCGCTCCTTCGTCCAGAAATACACCGTTAGCCCGACGTTCGCCGCGATGTAGACGAAGATCACGCCCAGGACGAGCACATATCCGATCAGGAAGATGAAGAAGGCCCAGGTCCCCATCCAGGCCGGCAGGGCGAAGCCGAGGATGATCGACAGGATCAGCTGTGCCGTGATCGCCGCCGTCGGGGTCTTGCGGGTGGAGTGAACCTTGCCGAAGACCGCGGGAAGGACGCCGCTGCGGCCCATGCTGTACCACATGCGCGTCGCGACATTCTGGCAGGCCAGGCTCGCGCCCAGCACCGACGTAATCATCGCCAGCAGCGTGAGCCACCAGAAGCCGCCCCAGACCCGATGCGCGATCACCAGGGCGGGGACCTCCGAGGAGGAGACGAGCTTGGGCAGATCGTTGGTTCCCCAGCCGATCAGCTGCCCCCACTGGGCGATGACCAGCATGATGCCGATGATCAGGATCGAGGCCATGATCGAGCGCGGCACGTTGCGGCGGGGGTTCTCGGTTTCTTCCGCGAGCGGAACCGCGGCCTCCCAGCCGGTCAACCCCTGCACGGTCAGAACCACTGCAATGAAGACGCCGGAGAAGGTCGCGATGCCTCCGGGGTTGAACGAAGTGGTGAACGGGGCCAGCGAGAACCCGCCCGGCCCGGGATTGGCCAGGCCGGTCAGCCCCAGTGCGAGCACGATCAGGAACTCGGCCGCGCCGACGATCACGATCCATTTGATGGAGATGGACACGCCGGAATAGCCGGCCCATGTCACCAGGGGAATGCCGATCACCACGGCGTACCACCAATGGAACCAGGTGATGCCGTAGTTCGACGACAGCTCGTCCTGGAGGATTTGGCCCAATACCGCGAGCGACGGTCCGGCCACGACGGGCGAATAGAGAACGAATACCCAGCCAGTCAGGAATCCCATCACGGGTCCGAGCGTGCGGCTGACATAGGTGTAGTACCCGCCCGCCGAGGGAAACTTCTTGGCCAATTGCATCAGGCAGACGCCAAGCGGGATGACGATCAGCAGGCCGATCAAATAGGCCAGCGGCGCCTGGCCGCCCGCGTTGCCGACCAAGGTCTGGGTGAAGAAGAACGCGGCAATGGCGGGCGCGATATGCGTGACGTTCTGCATGATCGCGCCGGTAAGCCCGACGGCGCCAGGCTTCAGTGCCGTGACGGCGACATAATCATGGCCTTCCCTCTCGACGAAGTCTGTCGAGCCGGCCTTTCCGCTGTTGTTGGTCATGGTTTCCCCCACATTGAACGTTCGAGTTTGTCGTTCAGGTCACGGCGCGCGAGGGATCCATTCCCGCGCCGACCGTGCCATCACGCCCTGTACGCAAATCGGTGTATGCAAGCCAGTCCGGCGCGATTCCGATGCCGCCCCCTCCATAACAAGCCTCGGTCAGCCAGCCGTCAATGACGACGTCGTCCTCGATCATCGGGACCCGCCGCCTCCGGCAAGCCGGCGCGGGGCGTCCTCGAAGGAGCGCAGACTGGATATCAGTCCGCCCTCGAGTTTCATCAGGTTGACGCCCTCGATCAGCCAGTCATTGCCGGCGGTGTCGGACAGCACCGCGCTATATTCATAGCAATGGGCTCCATGCCCAACGAAGCTCGTCCGCACATCGACCTTGAGGCCCGGATAATCGTCGAAGCTCTTCCGATAGACGGCCGCGACCGCGTCGCGGCCCCGGAAGGTCCCATCGGGCGTGACGACCTCGGCATCGCTGGTGAAATGCGCCATGAGCTTGTCGAAGTCTCGCGCGCACTCGTCGGCCCAATAGGCCATGATGCGCGCTGTCGCCGCAGAGAAGGCGTCGCGGGCATCCGCATCGCAGATACCCAGGAGTTCGAGGCGGGGCGAACTATCCGTGATCATCCGGACGGACACTTCAATGATCAGCCTCCCCAGAATGCCGGACGATGCCTTGTGCCGGCGTTTGCGACCGCCTCAGGCACGAATCGTCTCAAGCAGCCAAACCCATGGCATGCCACGAGTTAACTTGATCGACAGTCATGGGTCAAGGATGAATAGGGTACGTACCTATTCACAGTTTATTCCCATGGAGGCGTCAACGCGCCGGTGGAACGCCCATTGGTAGTGGTCGAGCGGCGGGGATGAGCTTGCCGCGGCGATCATGGAGAGGTTGGGTGGAGAAGCGCGGACGCCGCCAGGAGAGACTGGGCGGCAGACCACAAGCGGCACGGGCCGAAAGCGGCCTCAATCCAGCGGCAGGCCGGCCGCCTTCAGGTCCGCACGAAGTTTTTCCGGGTTGTCGAACCAGTGGGCTTGCATGCCCAGCCTTCGGGCGCTCTCGACGTTCGGCTGGCTGTCGTCGATGAAAAAGCATGCCTCGGCGGCGAGCCCGTAGCGATCGCAGAGCAGCCGGAAGATGCGCGGGTCGGGCTTCAACACGCGCTCGCGCCCTGAGACGACGGTGCCGTCGAAGGCCGAGAGGAACGGGTAGACCTCGCTCGCCAAGGCGAATTTCTCATGGGAGAAGTTGGTGATGGCATAGGTTCTGACGCCCCTGGCGCGAAGCTCCTCGAGAATCGCGACCGTGCCCTCGATCGCCCCGCCCAAGGTCTCGATCCACCGGCTGTCGAAGGCGCGGATGAGATCCGCCTTGTCGGGAAACAGCGCCACCCGCTCCGCCACGCCTTGGGCGAAGCTCTTGCCGCCGTCCATTTGCTGGTTCCATTCCGGGGCGCAAATGCGGGCGAGGAAATCCTCCCGCTCTGCCTCGTCGGCGATCAGCTTGCGGTAGAGGAACCTCGGGTCCCAGCGGATCAGCACATTGCCGACGTCGAATACCGGGACGGGAAGCCGATCGGCCATGGGAATATCTATCGCGGAGGCAGGAAGACGGGCTCCCATGATGCCTTGCACGCCGGCGCGGAAGCAAGTTGACCCTGGCTACCCGGCTTCGTTTTTGCAGTCGCAATCCGCCGCCGTCCAGTGGCCTATAGAATCATGAGCTGCGACATCCTCATCGTCGGCGCCGGCATCTCGGGTGCTGCTGCCGGCTATTACCTGTCCCGCAGTCGGCGCGTGGTCCTGCTCGAGGGCGAAGCGCAACCCGGCTATCACAGCACCGGGAGGTCGGCCGCGCTTTACGAGCCCAGCCTCGGCAATGCCACGGTGCGCGCCTTCGACATCGCCAGCGGTGGCTTCCTCAAGGCCCCGCCGGCCGGCTTCAGCGCCGCGCCGATCCTGACGCCGCGCGGCGAGCTCACCGTCTGCGAAGAGGCCAATCGGCCGATCTTCGACCAGCTCCTGGCCCTCGACGGCATCGGCGGCAACGAGATCCGGGAAATCGGCGTCGACGAGGCGTCGGCGATGATCCCGCTGATTCGCCAAGACGGTCTTCGCTGGGCGGCCTATGAGCCCGGCGTGATGGATATCGACGTACATGCCTTGCACCAGGGCTTCCTCAAGGGCTTCGCCGCCCGCGGCGGGAAGCTCGCCTGCGACGCCCGCGTGACCGCAGCCGAGCGGCGCGCCGGGGTCTGGCAGGTCCACGCCGGCGGCGAGCAGTTCTCGGCCCCCATTCTGGTCAACGCCGCCGGCGCCTGGGCGGATCAGGTCGCAGTACTGGCGGGCGTGACGCCGCTCGGCCTTCAACCCAAGCGCCGCACCGCCGCAATCCTGCCGGCGCCCGACGGCGTCGACGTCAGGAGCTGGCCGGTGATGGGCGTGGCGGGCGAGGATGCCTATCTCAATTCCCATGCCGGAAAAATTCTCGCCTCGCCTGGGGACGCCACGCCCGTCGAGCCCCAGGATGTCCAGCCGGAGGAGCTCGACGTGGCCGTCCTGGTCGACTGGGTGGAGCGCCGGACGACCATGACCGTCCGGCGGATCGAGAGGCGCTGGGCGGGGCTTCGCACCTTCGCTCCCGACAACCGCCCGGTCATGGGCGAGGATCCTTCCATGGCCGGCTTCTGGTGGCTGGCAGGACAGGGCGGCTACGGCATCATGATGTCGGAATCCCTGGGCCGTAGCCTTGCCTCCCTGATGAACGAGGGCGAGCTTCCGGCCGATGTCCGTGCTCTTGGCGCCACCGTCGAGGCCATCGGCCCCGGGCGCCTCAGGGACTGACCTCTCGGCCGTTCCCAAGCGGTCGCCAATCGTGCAATTCTCTCGGCCCGCTTCCCCAGGGTAACGCCGCCGCTTTGGGGGCAGCGCGCTTCGACACCAACGACCGGCGGCTTACGGAGCACTGAGTATGAAAGCCGCCGTCTGCCGCGCCTTCGGCCAACCCCTGGTCGTCGAGGACATCGACATCGCCGCGCCCCGTCCGGGTGAGATCAAGGTCAAGATAGCCGCCTGCGCCATCTGCCACAGCGACATCCATTTCATCGAGGGCGCCTGGGGCGGCGATCTGCCGGCGGTTTACGGCCATGAGGCGGCCGGCGTGGTGGAGTCCGTCGGCGCCGGCGTCACCCGTGTCGCGCCGGGCGACCATGTCGTGGTGACCCTCATCCGCTCCTGCGGCCATTGCCACTATTGCACCCAGGGCAACCTGGTTCAGTGCGACGCCAAGTTCCCACTGGACGTAAAGGGCCCGCTCACGACCAAGGACGGCAAGCCCGTAACGCACGGCCTGAGGACAGGCGCGTTCGCCGAATACGTCGTGGTCGACGCGTCCCAGGCCGTGACCATCCCCAAGGACATTCCGATGGCGAGCGCCTCGCTCCTCGCCTGCGGCGTCATCACCGGCTTCGGCGCCGTGGTCAACACGGCGCAGGTGACGACCGGCTCCCATGTCGTGGTGGTGGGCACCGGGGGCGTCGGGCTCAACTGCATCCAGGGTGCCAGCCTGCGCGGGGCGCGCAGCGTCATCGCCGTCGACCTTTCCGACGAGAAGCTCGCCGCGGCCAAGCGCTTCGGCGCCACCCACGGCGTCAACCCGAACACGGGCGACGCGGCCAAGCAGATCCGCAAGATCACCGGCGGGCGCAGCGCCGATTACGTCTTCGTCGCCGTCGGCTCCAAACCTGCCGTCGAGCAGGCCTTCCGCTACCTCGGTCGCGGCGGCACCCTGGTGGTGGTCGGCATGCCGGCCAATGACGTGAAGACCGAGTTCGAGACAACCAATTTCGCCTTCCTCGGCCAGCGGGTGCTGGGCAGCAAGATGGGCTCGACCCGTCTCGATATCGATGTGCCGGCGCTGGTGGACCTCTACAAGCAGGGCCGGCTGAAGCTCGACGAGCTCGTCTCCGGCCGCTTCCCCCTGGACAAGATCAACGAGGCGATCGCTGGCGTCACTAAGGGCACGGCGTTGCGCAATGTGATCTTGTTCTAGGCCGTAAAGTCCGGGTCGCTGAGAGGGGAAGCAGGGATGAAGATCACCGAGCTCAAGACCTTCGTCGTGGGCAATCCGCCGCCGGGCTTCGGCGGGCGCTATTTCGTCTTCCTGAAGCTGAAGACCGACGATGGCATCGAAGGCGTGGGCGAGGTCTATGCCGCCACCTTCGGCCCCCATACCGTCGCGCGCATGATCGCCGACGTCTTCGGCCGCCATGTGGAAGGCATGGACCCGTTCCGCATCGAGACTATGTGGCGGAGCGTCTATGGCCGCGGCTACAGCGCGCGGCCCGACATCACGCTGGTCGGCATCCTCAGCGGGCTCGAGATGGCCTGCTGGGACATCGTCGGCAAGGCCACCGGCAAGCCGGTCTATGAGCTCCTAGGCGGGCTGGTGAACGAGCGCCTTCGCTCCTACACCTACATCTACCCGGAAGCCAAGGATCCCGGCGGCTATGACGAGGCGCGGGTGTATGAAGACCCCGACCTGTCGGCAGAGCGCGCCGCCCAGTACCACGCCAAGGGCTTCACCGCCGTCAAGTTCGACCCCGCCGGGCGCTTTGGGAACTTCGATCCGCGCCAGCCGAGCCTCGAGCGCCTCGAATTGTCGGAGACCTTCTGCCGCAAGCTGCGCCAGGCGCTCGGCACGTCTTGCGATCTTTTATTCGGGACCCACGGCCAGTTCACCGTCTCGGGCGCGCTTCGCCTTGCCCGGCGGATCGAGCCCTATGAGCCGCTCTGGTTCGAGGAACCCGTACCCCCCGACATGCCCGAGGAGATGGCCAAGGTCGCGCGCCAGTGCCGGATGCCGATCGCGACCGGCGAACGCCTCGCCACCAAATACGAGTTCGCCCGCGTATTGCAGACCGGCGCCGCCACTATCCTGCAGATGAACCTGGGCCGGGTCGGCGGGCTACTGGAGGCCAAGAAGATCGCGGGCATGGCCGAGGCCCACTACGCCCAGATCGCGCCGCATCTCTATTGCGGGCCTGTCGTCGGCGCGGCCAACGTCCAGATCGCCGCCTGCAGCCCGAATTTCCTGATCCTGGAAAGCATCCTCGACTGGGGCGGCTTCCACGCGAAGATCATCAAGAAGCCTATCCGCTGGGAAGCGGGCTACGTCATTCCGCCCAAGGAACCGGGCCTCGGCGTCGAGCTCGACGAGGCGGTGGCGCTCGCCCATCCCTATAGTGACAGCGAGCTTCATCTCGAGCCTTATCCGACGCCGATCCCCTAGACCGGGCCGCCATCCAAGGAAACGAACAGCATGCGTTATGGCTTCATCGGGCTCGGGAACTTGGGCGGGCATCTGGCGGCAAGCCTGGTCAAGGGTGGTTTCGCCGTGACCGTCCATGATCTCGACCGGAAAGCGGCGGAGCGCCACTTGGCTCTCGGCGCCCGCTGGGCCGACAGCCCGGCCGCGGCAGCCGCCGACAGCGACGCCGTCATCACCTGCCTGCCCTCGCCCGCCGCGTCCCGCGCCGTGGTCACCGGACCCAAGGGCCTGCTGGAATCGCTGGCGGCCGGCGGATGCTGGATCGAAATGAGTACCACCGACCGCCAGGAGGTCGCGCGCATCGCAGAGCTCGCCGAAGCCAAGGGCATCAAGGTCCTGGAGGCGCCGGTCACCGGCGGCGTCCATCGCGCCGCGGCCGGAGAGATCACCGTGCTGGTGGGCGGCGAGGAAGCCGTCTTCCGCGCCCATCGCCCCGCGCTCGCGGCCATGGGCGGCGAGATCCTCCACATGGGGCCGCTGGGCAGCGCCTCGATCATCAAGGTCATCACCAACATGCTGGCCTTCATCCATCTGGTGGCGGCCGGCGAGGCCCTGATGCTGGCCAAGCGCGGCGGGCTCGATCTCGCCAAGTCCTTCCACGCCATCAAGGCCAGTTCCGGCAACAGCTTCGTCCACGAGACCGAGAGCCAGGTGATCCTCAACGGCAGCTACGATATCGGCTTCACCATGGATCTCGCCTGCAAGGACCTGGGCTTCGCCACGGGTCTCGGCCGCGAGTTCAGGGTGCCGCTGGAGTTGGCGGCGATCGTGGAGCAGACGTTCCTGCGCGCCCGCGAGGAATACGGCGGCGGGGCCTGGTCCTCCATGGTCGTGAAGCTGCTGGAGGATGCGCTCCATAGCGACCTGCGCGCGCCGGGCTTCCCAGCCAGATTGGAATAGCCGGCAAGGAGTGCGTCCGATGAGCATTCGACAGAACGAACGCGTCGCCTACTACAACGGCGAGATCCTGCCCGAGAGCCAGGTGCTGCTGCCGTTCCGCGATCGCGGCTTCCTGTTCGGCGATGCGGTGTTCGACACCGCCCGCACCTTCGATCACAAGCCCTTCCGTCTGAAGGAGCATGTCGACCGGCTCTATCGGTCGCTGCGCTATCTGCGCATCGATCCGGGCCTGAGCCCGGCCGAGACGGTTGGCATCAGCGAGCAGGTGCTGGAGCGGAACCTCCACCTGATCGACAAGGAGGACGACTACTGGATGACCCAGCGCGTCTCGCGGGGATCGCTATCGGTCGAGCGCGATCTCTCGAGTTCCGGCCGACCTACGGTCATCGTGGAATGCACGCCCCTGCCTTTGAGGGCCCGGGCCAAGCTCTTCCGCGACGGCGCTGAGGTGATCGTCCCGGCCACCCGCCGGCCGGGTCCCGAGGTGCAGAGCCCGCGGGCCAAGACCCACAACTACCTGAATCTCGTGCTTGCCGACATGGAGGCCCGCGCGGTCAATCCCGCCGCCTGGGCGGTGCTCTTGGATCAGCAAGGCAACCTCGCCGAGGGCCTGGGCAGCAACATTTTCCTCGTGCGCGACGGACGCCTGCTGACGCCCATGGCGCGCAACGTGCTGCCCGGCGTCAGCCGCGCCACGGTCATCGAGCTGGCGGAGAACCTCGCCATCCCGTTCGCCGAACAGGATCTCGATCTCTACGACGCCTACACCGCCGAGGAGGCCTTCCTCACCTCCACCAGCCTCTGCATGTGCCCCATCAAGAGCATCAATGGCGCTCTCGTCGGTGGCGGCAAGTTCCCGGGACCGGTGACCCAGCGTCTGACCGACGCCTACATCAAGCTCGCCGGCTGCGATTTCGTCGCGCAGTACCTGCGGCATTTGAGCTGAGGTTTCGCCCGCGCCCCTGCGCCTCGGCCATCGGGGAGCCGGCTCGGCCGGCCGCGGACTATTTTCGCCACTTCGTGTACGCGGAGTGGAAACCTTACATCTCTATGATCGAAGCGATAGCTCGGCCGAAAGCCCGGTTCTGACGGCAGGGCCATGCACGCCAAGTTGTCATGCTTGGGACCAGTGATTGACCCACAGGATCGCTCATGAAACCCGCTAACCCACGGATCCTGACGGTCAATGGCGGCTCGTCGAGCATCAAGTTCGCCCTGTTCGAGGCGGGAGATGCGCTCCGCCGGAGTCTGGGCGGCACGATCGAGCGCATCGGGCTGCCGGACGCCACCATGCGCGTGAAGGGTTCGGACCCGGCGGACGGTTTCTCGCGCCCCGTGAGCGCGCCGGATCACACCGCGGCCGCCGGCATCGTCATGGACTGGCTGGAAGAGCGCGGGGCGCTCGATGGCCTGGCCGCCGTCGGCCATCGCATCGTGCATGGCGGGCCGAACTATAGTGAGCCGCAGCGGGTGACCGCGGACATGGTCGAGGAGCTGCGGCGGCTCAGTCCCTTCGCCCCCGATCATCTGCCGGCGGAGATCCTGCTGATCGAGGCGATCCAGCGCCGGCTTCCCGCCCTGCCCCAGGTGGCGTGTTTCGACACGGCCTTTCACCACGACCTGCCCCGCGTCGCGCGGCTGTTGCCGATCCCACGCCGTTACGAGGCGCTAGGCATCCGGCGGTATGGATTTCATGGACTGTCCTACCAGTTCCTCATGGGGGAATTGGCCCGCCTGGCCGGGCCCGAGGCGGCCCAGGGCCGGGTCATACTTGCCCACCTGGGCAACGGCGCCAGCCTGGCCGCCGTGCGCGAGGGCAAGCCCATGGATACGAGCATGGGCTTCACGCCGACCGCGGGCGTGCCCATGAGCACCCGCTCGGGCGATCTCGATCCCGGGCTGGCATGGTACCTGGCGCGCGCGGAAGACATGAGCGCCAAGGAGTTCCATGAGATGGTCAATTCCCGATCGGGGCTGCTGGGGATCTCCGAGACCAGTCCCGACATGCGCAACCTGCTGGAGAACGAGGCGCGAGACGTCCGGGCGGCCGAAGCGATCGCGGTCTTTTGCTATCAGGTGAAAAAGTGGATCGGCTCCTTCGCCGCCGCGCTCGGCGGGTTGGATACGCTCGTGTTCGCCGGCGGCATCGGCGAAAACGCAGCCCCGATCCGCGCCCGGATTTGCGAGGGCCTGGGATTTCTCGGAATCGACCTCGAGGAACGGCGGAACGCGGCGAACGAGGCTGTCATTTCGACCGCCGCCAGCCGGGTCGCCGTCCGCGTCATTCGCACCGACGAAGAGCACATCATCGCCAGGATGGTTGGTCGCGTTCTCCATCTCGGCTCAGGCGAGGAAACCTAGACCATGGAAACCAGCACCTTGACGCCGGCGCTTCTGCACAAGATGGACGCCTATTGGCGCGCCGCCAACTATCTGTCGGTCGGCCAGATCTATCTCCGCGACAACCCGCTGCTGCGGCGTCCGCTGACCCTCGAGCATGTGAAGCACATGCTGCTGGGGCACTGGGGCACCACGCCCGGACAGAATTTCATCTACGTCCACCTGAACCGCGTCATCCAGAAATATGACCTGGACATGATCTACGTCTCGGGCCCGGGGCACGGCGGCCCGGCGGTCGTGGCCAACACCTATCTGGAGGGGACCTACAGCGAGATCTATCCCGATATCTGCCAGGACGAGGAGGGTCTGAAGAAGCTCTTCAAGCAGTTCTCCTATCCCGGGGGAATTCCGAGCCACGCATCGCCGGAATGCCCCGGTTCGATCCACGAGGGCGGAGAGCTCGGCTATTCGCTCAGCCATTCTTTCGGGGCGGTGTTCGACAATCCCGGTCTGGTCGTTGCCTGCGTGGTCGGCGACGGCGAAGCGGAGACGGGTCCGCTTGCCACGGCGTGGCATTCCAACAAGTTCCTCGACCCGGCGACCGACGGCGCTGTTCTGCCGATCCTGCATCTCAACGGCTACAAGATCGCCAACCCGACCATCCTCGCCCGCATCCCCCGCGAAGAGCTGGAGCAGCTGCTCCGCGGCTACGGGTGGGCACCCATTTTCGTCGAGGGTCACGAACCCGCGCCGATGCATGAGGCCATGGCCGCGGCGCTGGACGCCGCCATAGAGCAGATCCGGAAAATCCAGCAGGACGCCCGTGTTCACGCCGAGTCCGCGCGTCCATGCTGGCCGATGATCGTCCTCAAGTCGCCTAAGGGTTGGACCGGACCCAAGGTGGTCGACGGCCTGCAGATCGAAGGAACCTTTCGCGCACATCAGGTGCCGCTGTCAGACCCCGCCGTTCATCCCGAGCATCTGAAGCTCCTGGAAGAGTGGCTGCGGAGCTACCGGCCGGAGGAACTGTTCGACGTGCAGGGCCGCCTCAAGCCCGACCTGTCCGAGCTCGCGCCCAAGGGCGAACGGCGCATGGGCGCCAATCCCCATGCCAACGGCGGCATCCTGCTCCGCGACCTCAGGATGCCGGATTTCCGCGACTACGCCGTGGATGTTCCGGAGCGCGGCGCGCCTGGCACCGGCGACACCCATGTCCTCGGAGGTTTCCTGCGCGACGTGACGAAATTGAACGCCGAGAAGCGGAATTTCCGCGTCTTCGGCCCCGATGAAACGCTCTCCAATGGACTGGAGCGCCTCTTCGAAGTGACCAACCGTCAGTGGGACGCCGAGGCAGAGCCGAATGATCAATTTCTCGCGCCCACCGGTCGCGTCATGGAAATGCTCAGCGAGCACCAATGCGAGGGCTGGCTGGAGGGTTATCTGCTCACCGGCCGGCACGGTCTCTTCAATTGCTACGAGGCGTTCATCCACATCGTCGATTCGATGTTCAACCAGCACGCCAAGTGGCTGAAGGTCACCTCGCGCCTGCCATGGCGGCGAAAGATAGCCTCGCTGAACTACCTGTTGGCTTCGCACGTCTGGCGCCAGGATCACAACGGATTCACCCATCAAGACCCGGGCTTCATCGACCATGTCGTCAACAAGAAGGCCGAGGTCGTGCGCGTCTATCTTCCGCCCGACGCGAACTGCCTGCTGTCGGTGATGGACCACTGCCTGCGCAGCCGCCACTACGTCAACGTCGTGATCGCCGGCAAGCACCCGTCGCCCCAGTGGCTGACCATGGACGCCGCCGTGAAGCACTGCACCGAGGGCATCGGCATCTGGTCATGGGCCAGCAACGACCAGGACGCGCCGCCCGACGTGGTCATGGCCTGCTGCGGCGACGTGCCCACGCTGGAAACCCTCGCCGCCGTCTCCATCATGCGCGAGCATCTGCCCGACTTGAGAATCCGCGTGGTCAATGTCGTCGATCTGATGAAGCTGCAGCCGCGGACCGAGCACCCCCATGGCCTCAGCGACGTGGAATTCGACGAGCTCTTCACCAAGGACAAGCCGGTCATCTTCGCCTTCCACGCCTATCCATGGTTGATCCACCGGCTGACCTACCGCCGCACGAACCACAACAACATTCACGTCCGCGGCTACAAGGAAGAGGGCACCATCACCACGCCCTTCGACATGACGGTCCTGAACGACCTGGACCGGTTTCACCTCGTGATGGATGCGATCGACCGGCTGCCCCAGACCGGCCAGAGGGGCGTGTATCTGAAGCAGGAGTTGAAGGACAAGCTTGTCGAGCACCGGCAGTACATCGCCCAAAACGGCCAGGACATGCCCGAAATCCGGAACTGGAAATGGCGGTGATGCCGACTGAAGGCTGCGGGGCCGTTGAACGGAAGTCTGTCTGACGGCCGGACCATTTGCCCCCGATCCTCCTACGCAGCTGCGCTGCTTCGGAGGACGGACACCAGACCCGCCGAAGCCTTGGCGTAGGCGGGAGCGGGCACCGGTTTGGACTACCGCCGCGCACGCGGCCTATCCCAGGCCGTAGCCGCCGTCGACCCGAAGCACGACGCCGGTCACGAAGGACGCCGCCGGCGACGCCAGGAATATGGCCGGTCCTGCCATCTCTTCGACCTGTCCGAAGCGGCCGAGGGGCGTGCGTCGATTGATGTGCTCGACCCCTGCCGGATCGTCGACCAGGGATTCGTTGTCGCGCATTCCGTGCTCGGTCCATCCGGGCGCGATGCCGTTGACGCGAATGCCCTTCGGACCCCATTCGAATGCCAGGCTCCTGACCAGCTGATCGACGCCGCCTTTCGCCGCCGCATAGGCGGTCAGTTGCGAGAACGCGAGCGTGCCGGCATTGGACGAGGTGACGACGATGGCCCCGCCTCGGCCCTTTTCGATCATGTGTCGGGCGGCGGCGACCGAAATGTTGAAGCAGCCCGTCAGATCCACGTCCACGGTCTGCTGCCACTCGCGCTCGTCGGTTTCGAGGGCCGCCTTGGGGATGCTGATGCCGGCATTGGACATCAGGATGTCAAGTCCGCCAAATCGCCGTACCGCGGCGGCGACGAACCGCTCGCAGGCAGCCCGATCGCGCACGTCGACGACTTGTGCCATCGCTTCGCGTCCGTATTCGGCGTTGATGGCGACGGCGGCGGACTCGCAATCCTCGATCCTGCGCGATCCCACCACAACCTCCGCGCCGCAGGCCGCCAATGCCTTTGCGATGGCGAGCCCCAACCCGCGCCCGCCGCCCGTGACGGCGGCGACTTTGCCCGTCAGATCGAATTGCTTGAGGCCAATCGGGGATGGCTGTCGCACGCTACACACCTCGTTCGTCACGCAACGGCGGACGCTTGTCGGAGAGATTCTTTCTTTGCGACGCGGCGCAACCATCGCCGGGCGAGGCCATGAGTGTCAACGGACCCCCCGGGGACGCGGCCCGGCTTCCATGCGCCCTGAAGTTCAATAGAATGCCGGCTCGCGCTGGAGCAATCGGAGACGACGGCGATGACGAGAGGCAAGGATCCCCTGGACATCGGGCGCTTCAGCGTCTCCACCAGCGATGCCTGGACCCTGCCCGCGCCCTACTACTATGCGCCCGAGGTCTACGAGGCGGAAAAGGACGCGATCTTTTTCAAGAGCTGGCGGTTTCTCGGCCACGTGACC
>Ga0265331_10001639_pt1 | contig 16296 bp, 18 predicted proteins | sample 41923metaG_FD_202088 | JGI IMG/M metagenome (GOLD analysis project Ga0265331, IMG submission 202088) | Rhizosphere microbial communities from Carex aquatilis grown in University of Washington, Seatle, WA, United States - 4-19-23 metaG | ecosystem: Host-associated > Plants > Roots > Rhizosphere... | reverse complement strand
TCAATCCGGCTCCTCCCGAAAGCGTGCATTGCCGTGTGGCGCCAATCATACTCAACATCGCGGCTGTTGCGCAAAGCACGTCACAAGGACGGGATTCGCGCATCGCCCCTCCATGCAAGCGTTTGACAAACGGCTTATATCGGTGATTAACCATGGTAAAATCAACAATTTAGAATCGAAATCACGGCATGTACTCAAGGCACGAAACAATCGCAGGCTTCGATCCGGAATTGACATGGGCGCTCGAGCGCGAAACGCAGCGGCAGGAAGACCATATCGAACTGATCGCGTCCGAAAATTATGCGAGCCCGCGCGTGCTCGAGGCCCAGGGTTCGGTGCTCACCAACAAGTATGCGGAGGGCTACCCGGGCAAACGCTATTACGGCGGCTGCCAGTACGTCGATGTCGCGGAACAACTCGCGATCGACCGTGCGTGCGAACTGTTCGGCGCCGAGTACGCAAACGTGCAGCCGCATTCCGGCTCGCAGGCCAATTTCGCGGTGTATTCGGCGGTGCTGCATCCCGGCGACACCATACTGGGCATGTCGCTCGCGCACGGCGGCCATCTTACGCACGGCGCCACGGTGAATGTCAGCGGCAAGCTTTACCACGCGCTGACCTACGGTCTCGATCCGAAGACCGAGGTCATCGACTATGCTCAAGTCGAGGAACTGGCGCGACTGCACCAGCCGAAGCTGATCGTCGCCGGCGCGTCCGCTTATTCGCTGGCGATCGACTGGCAGCGTTTTCGCGCCATCGCCGACAGCGTCGGGGCATTCCTGATGGCGGATGCCGCGCATTATGCCGGCCTGATCGCGGCCGGCGTTTATCCGAGTCCCGTCGGCGTTGCGGACTTTGTCACCACGACGACGCATAAAACGCTGCGCGGTCCGCGCGGCGGCCTGATACTCGCCGGCGCCGAACACGCAAAGCTGCTCAATTCGGCGATCTTTCCAGGCAGCCAGGGCGGCCCGTTGATGCACGTGATAGCGGCCAAGGCGGTGGCTTTTAAAGAAGCATTGAGTCCCGGCTTCAAGGAATATCAGACGCAGGTGATCGCCAACGCGCAGGCGATGGCGGCGCAACTGCAGCAGCGCGGCTGCCGCATCGTGTCCGGGCGCACCGATTGCCACCTGTTTCTCGTCGATCTGACCGCGAAACACGTGACCGGCAAGGACGCGGAGGACGCGTTGGGTCGCGCCCACATCACGATCAACAAAAACGCGATCCCGAACGACCCGCAAAAGCCGGCGGTCACGAGCGGCATCCGGCTCGGCTCGCCGGCGATCACGACGCGCGGTTTCGGCATTGCGGAAACCCGCGAACTCGCCAACCTGATAGCGGACGTGCTCGAGGCGCCGCAGGACGAACGTGTGATCGAGCGGGTGGGGTCGGCGGCGACGGCGTTATGCGCGAAATTTCCGGTCTACGGATGAGGAGAGCCTGAAGTCATGCATTGCCCCTTCTGCAAAGCGGCCGATACGCAGGTCATCGACTCGCGCGTCAATGACGACGGCGACAGCATCCGCCGGCGGCGGCGCTGCGCGGCGTGCAACAAGCGCTTCACGACGTACGAAACCGTCGAGCTGCGCATGCCGCAGCTCGTCAAGCAGGACGGCAGCCGCACGGAGTTCGACCTCGACAAGTTGCGCACCGGCTTCATGCGCGCGCTGCACAAGCGTCCGGTACCCACGCCGTTGGTGGACGATGCCGTCGCGACCGTCACCCAGCAGGTATTGGCGCTCGGCGAGCGAGAAATCGAATCGCGCCGCGTCGGCGAGATGGTAATGAAGGAGCTCTACAAGCTCGACAAGGTGGCGTACATCCGCTTTGCGTCGGTCTACAAAAGCTTCCAGGACGTCGACGATTTCCAGGACGCCATCAAGGAAGTGCAGAAGCCGGCAGGCAAGAGCAAGTAGTGCGCGGATGAGCGGTGCGGCGGACAACCAATTCATGGCGCGCGCGCTTCAACTCGCGGAGCGCGGACTGTATACGACCACACCCAATCCGCGCGTCGGCTGCGTGATCGTGCGCGACGGCGCGGTGGTCGGCGTAGGCTGGCACGAACGCGCCGGCGGTCCCCACGCCGAAGTGGCGGCTTTGCAGGCGGCAGGCGAGCGTGCGCGCGGCGCGACCGCTTACGTGACATTGGAGCCTTGTCACCACCACGGCCGCACGCCGCCGTGCGACGAGGCGCTGATCGCGGCGGGTGTCGCGCGCGTGGTGGCCGCGATGCTTGACCCCGATCCACGTACTGCGGGGCAAGGCGTGGCGCGGCTCGAGCATGCGGGGATAACGACCGAAACGGGCGTCATGGAAAATGCCGCGCGCGCGCTGAATCGCGGATTTATTTCGCGGGTCACGCGCGGCAGGCCGTGGACGCGCATGAAAATCGCCGCGAGCCTCGACGGCAAGACTGCTTTGCTTAATGGCAACAGCCGGTGGATTACGGGAGAGGCGGCGCGCAATGACGGACATCACTGGCGCGCGCGCGCATGCGCGGTATTGACCGGCATCGGCACCGTGCGCGACGATGATCCGCAACTGACGGTGCGCGCGGTGGCGACGCCGCGCCAGCCGCTGCGCGTGGTGATCGACAGCCGGCTGGAACTGCCGTTGACCGCGCGCATACTGGAAGGTGGCGGGGTGCTGATCGCGTGCGCGGTCGCTGACGAGGCGAAAGCGGCAAAGTTGAAAGGCAAAGGTGCGGAGATCGTTGTTTTGCCCAATGCCGCCGGCAAAGTCGAACTGCCGGCGTTGATGCTGGAACTCGGTCGCCGCGGCATCAACGAATTGCACGTCGAGGCCGGCCACAAGTTGAACGGATCGCTGATGAACGAAGGTTGCGTGGACGAACTGCTGCTGTATTTCGCGCCGTGTCTCATCGGCGAGCGCGCCAGCGGCATGGCTGACTTGCCCGAACTCGCGGACCTCGCAGGGCGGCGCAAGCTCACGATAGACGACCTCACCATGGTGGGCGGCGACGTTCGTATTCTGGCGGGTTGGGAAGCGAGCTGATTGTGTTTACCGGAATTATTCAGGCAGTCGGTCGCGTGCGCGAGTTGAAGTCCACGCCGGGCGGCATGCGCGTGACTATCGATGCCGACGCGTTGCCGGTGGCGGACGTGAAAATCGGCGACAGCATCGCCATCGACGGTGCATGCCTGACCGTGGTGGCGCTTAACAAGCATGAACTCGAGTTCGACGTTTCGCGAGAAACACTCGCGTGCACAGCCGGCTTTAAACAAGGCGCGGCCGTAAATCTGGAAAAGGCGTTGCGCCTTGCCGACCGGCTCGACGGGCATCTCGTAAGCGGGCATGTTGACGGCGTTGGCACCGTGGTGAGTTTCGATGCGGCGGGCGACAGTCGCCGGCTGGTGGCGGATGCACCGCGCGAACTCGCCAAATACATCGCGCGCAAGGGCTCCATCGCCGTGAATGGCGTAAGCTTGACGGTAAACGCGGTGGAAGGCACGCGATTCGAGGTCAACCTGATCCCGCACACGCTTGCCGCCACCACCTTGCACGCATTCGCGGCCGCGATGAAAATCAACATCGAAGTCGATATGCTCGCGCGCTACGTCGAGCGATTGAGCGAATTCAAGGAGCAGAGCACATAAGATGGATGTGAGCCCGACCACCGAAATCATCGCCGACATCAGCGCCGGCAAAATGGTGATACTTGTCGACGAGGAAGACCGCGAGAATGAAGGCGATCTCGTGCTGGCGGCGGATTTCGTCACGCCGGAGGCGATCAATTTCATGGCGCGTTACGGCCGCGGATTGATCTGCCTGACGCTCACCGAGCAGAAATGCCGCAGCCTCAATCTGGCGCCGATGGTGACCACCAACAATTCACCGCTCGGCACCAACTTCACGGTTTCGATCGAAGCCGCCGAGGGCGTGACGACAGGCATCTCCGCCGCCGATCGCGCGCGCACCGTGCAGGCCGCCGTGCGCGCCGACGCGGGGCCGGCGGACATCGTGCAGCCCGGGCATATTTTTCCGCTGATGGCGCAAAACGGCGGTGTGCTGGTGCGCGCCGGGCACACGGAAGCAGGCTGCGACCTTGCCGCGCTTGCCGGTACCACGCCTGCGGCGGTGATCTGCGAAATACTGAAAGACAACGGCGAGATGGCACGGCTGCCGGACTTGATCGAGTTCGGGCGCGCGCACAACCTGAAAATCGGCACGATCGTCGACCTGATTCATCACCGCAGCCGTACCGAGTCGCTGGTCAGCCGCGCCTCCGAGCGCGATATCGAAACCGTGCACGGCAATTTCCGGCTCATTGTCTACAGCGACAAGATCGGGCAGGCAACGCATCTCGCGTTGGTGAAGGGAAAGATCACGCCCGACCGCGAGGTGCTGGTGCGTGTGCACGAGCCGCTGTCGGTGATCGATCTGCTGGATGTCAAAAGCGCCAGCCATTCCTGGAATTTCAACCAGGCGCTGGCGGCGATCAGCCGTGCCGACTGCGGCGTGATCGTGCTGTTGCACCGGCCCGAGTCGGCGCACGATCTGCTGGCGCGCGCATTGCCGGGCGCGATCGCGACAACGCAGAAAAACGCGCTGCGCAACTACGGGATAGGCGCGCAGATATTGCGCGATCTGAAGGTCGCGAAAATGCGTTTGCTCGCGAAGCAACGTAGAATGCCGAGCATGGCGGGATTCGATTTGCAGGTGACGGGCTATCTCCAGCCCGAAGATGCAGCTAAATAAGGCGCACGCATGACCAAATACGATGAAATGGATGAAATCGAGGCCGGCACCGAAGGTGAGGGCCTGCACATAGGTATCGTGGTGGCGCGCTTCAACGCTGAAATCGGCGACGGATTGCTTGCAAGCTGCACCGCGGAGCTTACGAAACTTGGAGTGGTAGCTGACGACGTGACGATCGTAAGCGTGCCCGGCGCGCTCGAAGCGCCGCTTGTACTGCAGCAAATGGCGGTGTCCGATGCGTACGACGCATTAATTGCGCTGGGCGCCGTCATTCGCGGTGAAACCTACCATTTTGAAATCGTCGCCAACGAGTCCGCGCGCGGCATCATGTCGGTGCAACTCGACACCGGCATCCCCGTCGCCAACGGCATCCTCACGACCGAGAACGACGACCAGGCGACCGCGCGCATGGCGCAAAAAGGCGCGGACTGCGCCGCCGTCGCCGTCGAAATGGCGAACCTGCTGCGCGAACTCGAGCGCAAATGACCGCCATACCGGCGCCGACGGTGCGCAAGACCAGCCGGCGGCGCTCGCGTGAATTCGCAATGCAGGGCCTCTACCAGTGGCAACTTGCCGGCACCGACGCCGCAACCATCGAGAGCCAGATGGCGAAGGCGAAGGGCTTCGACAAGACCGACCGCCCCTATTTTTCCTCGCTGCTCGCGGGCGCAATCCGCGAGGCCGGGCGGCTCGAAGCCTCGTTGCAGCCTTATCTCGACCGCAAGTGCGCGGAGTTGAGCCCGATCGAGCGCGCGATCCTGTTCATCGCGGCGTACGAACTGGAGAACCAGGCCGACATCCCTTACCGGGTCGTGATCAACGAAGCGGTCGAACTCGCCAAGAGTTATGGCGGCACCGACGGCTTCAAGTACGTGAACGGCGTACTCGACAAGCTGGCGGCCGACAAACGCCCGCTCGAAATAGTCCGCAGGTAGTCGCAGATCGTATTTGTCACGGAGTCGTCGATGGACGAAAAACTCAAACGCAAGATCATGCTGTTTTACGCGGGCGGCATTATCAACGCGCTGCTCGGCCTTTATGTGCTGATCGAGGGACTGTCGTTTCTGCCGGCCGACACGGCGCGCACGCTGGGGATCATTTTTTTCGTGTTTGCGGCGGTCGACTTTTACCTGCCGTATTCGCTGAAGCAGAGATGGCTCGCCAACAATGCCGGCAAGCCGGCGCCGAGCAACGACCCGGTCCAGCGCAATTAGGGGCGCCGGGCGCGTGGCTACGTCCGAATTCGAACTGATCCGGCGCTACTTCACCCACCGCGCGCGCCATACTGTGCTCGGGGTCGGCGACGATGCGGCGCTGGTCAACGTGAAGCGCGGCCACGAACTTGTGATTTCCGCCGACATGCTGGTAGCGGGCCGGCATTTTTTTCGCGACGCGGACCCGCGCCGGCTCGGCCATAAGGCGCTTGCCGTCAATCTCTCCGACATGGCGGCGATGGGGGCAACGCCGCGCTGGGCCACGCTCGGACTCGCATTGCCGGCGGCCGATACGCGCTGGATAAAAGAATTCTCGCGTGGCTTCATGGCGCTCGCGCGGCGTTTCGACGTCGATCTCATCGGCGGCGACACCACGCGCGGGCCGCTCAACATTTGCGTGCAGATCATGGGCGAAGCGCCGCACGGCAAAGCATTGCGGCGCGACGGCGCGCGCAAGGGCGACGACATCTGGGTATCGGGAACGCTCGGCGATGCGGCGCTCGCGCTGGCTGCGCTCAAGCGGCGGATCCGGCTCAAGCCCGCCGAATTGGCGCAGTGCGCCGTGCGGCTTCACGCGCCCACCCCGCGCGTGGCGCTGGGCCTTGCCTTGAGTGGCATTGCGCATAGCGCGATCGATATTTCGGATGGCCTGCTGGCGGACCTGGGGCACGTTCTCGAATCTTCCGATGCGGCAGCCGAAATCGAACTCGCGGCATTGCCCGCGTCGGCAGTGCTGCGCCGGTATCTTGCACACGTGACCGCGTGCCGCGCGTTGCTCGCCGGCGGCGATGATTATGAGCTGTGCTTTACGGCGCCGCGGGCCGCGCACGAGCGGATCGTGCGGGCCGGCAGTCGCGCGCGCGTGCGGGTAACCCGCATCGGCAGCGTGCGCGCGCATCGTCAAGGTATGCCGCGGCTTATCGTGCGCGCGCCCGACGGCGCTGCGCTGCGCGTGGTGCGTGGGGGCTACGATCATTTCGCCTGACGCCGCGGTGGCGCCGTCGTGGCGCTTCATGTGGCGGCATCCGGCGCACCTTATTGCTCTGGGCGCGGGCGCGGGGCTCGCGCCGCGGGCGCCGGGAACCGTGGGGACTTTGCTCGCGTTCCCGCTGTATTGGCTGCTCGCGGCTTTCACTACTGCTGCAGTCATGCTGGCAATTCTCGGGGGCGCGTTTTTGCTGGGCATCTGGGCCTGCGGCGCGACGGGCCGCGCGCTGGGTGCCGCGGACCACGGCGCAATGGTGTGGGACGAGGTTGTCGCGTTTGCGCTCGTCCTGGTGTTTACGCCCGAGGGCTGGCAGTGGCAGGCCGGCGCGTTCCTGCTGTTCCGGTTTTTCGATATCGTGAAGCCGCCGCCGATCCGCTATTTCGACCGCCGGCTCAAAAGCGGCTTCGGGGTGATGTTCGATGATCTGCTCGCGGCGGGTTATGCATTGCTGGTATTGGCCGTGTGCCAGCGCTTGATCGGACCGGGCGTGACATGAAAGTCTGCTGGCTCGTGCGCGTGCCCGTTGTCGAACGCGAGCAGCACCTCTACTCGCCACTGGCCGGCGTGCGCATGCGCACGCTCATGCCGGTGGAAGAATTGCAGCGCAGCGGTCACGACGCCCGCGTTGTGCAACTGCCGGATTCCGGCGTGCCGGACGCCGCTGCGGCTGCGCTGCTTGAATCCTGCGACGCGGTGTTCTTCGGGCCGGTGCTGCCCGCGCCCGCGCAATCGATCGACGATTCCGCCGCCGCCGTCTTTGCGTTGCTTGATCGTTTGCAGCAGCGCGGCATCAGAACGCTCGCCGACATTCATGACGATCATTTTGAAGTGCCGGGGCGTATCGAGTATTTCACCGGGCTGGTGCGCAAGGCAGACGCGGTGTTCGTCAATTCGGACGCGATGGCGGAACTCGTGGCGAAATACACGCCGCGTCCCGTAAAAGTCATCGGCGATCCTTACGAGGGTCCGCACGGCGACCCGCGCTTCGATCCCGCTGCGGGCCGCAACTGGATCGACCGGCTGGTGCCGTGGCGCGCAAGCCGGCTGCAGCTCGCGTGGTTCGGGCATCAATCCAATCTGCAGCCGGTTTACGATCTCGCGCACGCGATAGTCGAGGCACGTGTCCCGTGGCCGGTAGATATGTCACTCGTATCGAGGGACGGCTTCGGCGCGCGCGAATTTTGCGAAATCTTCAATCATCATCATGGCAGCAGGTGCCGCGCGAAATTCATCGAGTGGTCGCCCGCCGCAACCCGACAGGCGCTCCACGCGTGCGATCTCGCCGTCGTGCCCGGCGACCCGAAGCTCAGAAAAACGGCGGTCAAAAGCGCCAACCGGGTGGCGGAAATCCTGCGCGCGGGACGCCTGGCGCTTGCTTTTCCGATTCCCGCTTACCGGCAATTTGCCGACTATGCCTGGATCGGAGAAGATATCGCCGGCGGGATCGTGTGGGCGATGAAAAACCGCGACGAAGTGCGGGCACGCATCCGCGCGGGCCAGGATTATGTCGAACGGACGTTTTCTCCGCAAGTCATCGGCGAAGAGTGGCAGGGCGCATTGCGCGAACTGCTCGCGCAGCCAGTCAGCCACTAGATTGATCGGAAACGATGGATAACGCCTTATATAAACTCGCCGCGGACGTCGGGTCGGCGCTCAAGACGCGTGGTCTTACGCTCGCCACGGCTGAATCGTGCACAGGAGGGTGGATCGGCGAAGCCGTCACCGCGATCCCGGGCAGTTCCGACTGGTATGAACGCGGGTTCATCACGTACACGAACGTCGCCAAACGCGAAATGTTGGGCGTGGCAGCGGAGACGCTGGAAAAATCCGGTGCCGTTTCCGAAGAAACGGTGAAAGCGATGGTGGCCGGTGCGCTGGCCCACAGTCATGCCGGGATTGCCGTGGCGGTGAGCGGCGTCGCGGGTCCGTCCGGCGGCACGCGCGCGAAACCGGTCGGCACGGTATGCATCGCGTGGGGACTGCGCGACGGCGACCCGTATGCCGAAACCCGCTGCTTCGCCGGGGACCGCGAAGCCGTGCGCCGGCAGTCGGTCGAATGCGCGCTCAACGGCGTGCTTGAACTTATCAAGTAACTTGGAGATTAAGTGATTGGGTGATTGGGAAAAACCAAGCTGCGCTCGCGTTCGTAGCGCGCTGCGCAATCACTTAATCGCTCAATGACCCAATCACTAGCACCAAAGTCATAGCCGTCATCCCGCGCGCCTGCGCGGCGTTATCAGTGGCGTGGGGCGTGTCGTCGTATTGACCGATTCATGGCGCAGAAGCGGCGGCATAGTGTGCGATAATCCGGGAGGCTCAAATGGGACAAATCATGGACGAAAACAAGTCAAAAGCACTCGCAGCAGCACTCTCGCAAATTGAAAAGCAGTTCGGCAAAGGCTCCATCATGCGGTTGGGTGAAGCCGACGTCGCCAAGGACATTGCATCGGTCTCGACCGGCTCGCTCGGACTCGATATCGCGTTGGGCATAGGCGGATTTCCGCGCGGCCGCGTGATCGAGATCTATGGCCCGGAATCTTCGGGCAAGACCACGCTGACGCTGTCGGTGATCGCGCAGATGCAGAAAGTGGGCGGCACCGCGGCGTTTATCGACGCCGAACACGCGCTCGATCCGCAGTACGCGCAAAAGCTCGGCGTCAACGTGCAGGACTTGCTGATATCGCAGCCGGATAACGGCGAGCAGGCGCTGGAAATCGCCGACATGCTGGTGCGCTCGGGTTCGGTCGACGTCGTGGTGGTCGATTCGGTCGCGGCGCTGACACCCAAGGCCGAAATCGAAGGCGAGATGGGCGAGCCGCAGATGGGATTGCAGGCGCGGCTGATGTCGCAGGCGCTGCGCAAGTTGACCGGCAACATCAAACGCTCGAATACGATGGTGATATTCATCAACCAGATTCGCATGAAAATCGGCGTCATGTTCGGCAACCCCGAAACGACGACCGGCGGCAACGCGCTGAAGTTCTACGCCTCGGTGCGCATCGACATCCGGCGCACCGGTGCGATCAAGAAGGGCGAGGAAGTGATCGGCTCGGAAACGCGCGCCAAGGTGGTCAAGAACAAGGTTGCGCCGCCCTTCAAGCAGGCCAATTTCGACATCCTCTACGGCGAGGGCATTTCGCGCGAAGGCGAAATCATCGAACTCGGCGTGCTCCACAATATCGTCGACAAATCGGGTGCGTGGTACACCTACGGCAAGGAACGCATCGGCCAGGGCAAGGACAACACGCGCGAATACCTGAAAGAGCATCCGGCTATGGCGCAGGAGATCGAAGCGAAGATCCGCGCCGCGATAGGCGTCGGTGGCGGACCCAAGCTCGCAGAACCCGCCGTCGCGGAAAAGTAAACCGGCGCGCAGCCTGCGCGCGCGGGCGCTTGCCGCGCTCGCGCGCCGCGAATATTCGCGGCGCGAGCTCGCGGCAAAATTGAAGCCGTTCAGCGAAGACCCTGCCGAGATACCCGCGCTGCTCGACGACTTCGAGCGCCGGGGCTGGTTGTCTGAAGCGCGCGTGGTCGAGCAGGTGCTGGCAACGCGGCGCCGGCGCTTCGGCTCTCAACGCATCGCGCACGAGCTGCGCGAGAAGGGCATCTCCGAAGCGGCGATAGGCAATGCGCAGGAGCACCTCAAGGAAAGTGAAATCGAGGCCGCGCGTGCGGTCTGGCAGCGCAAATTCAAGACGGCACCCGCCGACGCCCGCGAACGCGCGCGTCACATGCGCTTTTTGCAGGGGCGCGGTTTCAGTCTGGACACGATACGGCGGCTGCTGCGCGACAACGACGATTGATTGAGCGCCGCTGGCGCTTAGTCGACGCCTATTCAAACAAAGCGCGTATTTGCTGCGGGTTGTTCGCAACCAGATTGAGCGCAGCCGGCTTGTCGGCGTCCAGTGCGGCGTAATCGAGCGCCAGGAATTCGGCGACGATCGCGTCCTGCCGTTCCTCCAGTATGCGCGAGCCGGGATCGAGGTTGCGGATCACCGTGAGGCCGGTCGGCATCGCGGCAATGGTGTGTATCGCGAGGTCGGGCCGGTACTTTTTGAGTACGAGCACGAGCCGCCAGATGTCGCCGCTCCAGAAATGCGTAGTCCGCTCGCGCGCGGCGGTCGCGCGGTTGAGCGGATAAGTGTCGTGCACAAGCACGGTAGATGCGCGCGTGCACAAGCGCTCGATCGCGATGAAGTCGCGCAACGCGAATTCGAAGAGGTGCATGCCGTCGACAAAGGCCAGATCGACGGGCAGGCCGCCAAGTTTTTTCGCGACGTCGATCTGGGCGAAGAATTCGTCGCTTGTCAGCGCGTAAATGCGCGCGTTAGGACCGGGCGGGTTTCTCGGCTGGGGCTCGGGATCGACGCCGAGCGCAAGCGTGGCGGGATCCGCCAGTTCAAGCGTGGCGCCGTTGGCCACGCCGATTTCCAGATACGTGCGCGGCTTGAGATGCGCGTGGATGGCAGCAATTACGTTGAGGTAGTTGGGGCCGGGCAACGCAAGCTGCGCCAGGCGATTGTGTTCGCGCCGCAGTTCCGCCTGTGCGGCTGCGGCGAGCGGATCCGCCGGCGCCGCGCTGCGCGGCAAGAAGTTCTTCAGGAGTTTGAGCAACATATCGAGCGGCGATGATACTCGTGTCGATGCACGGCGCAAAATGCGCGGCGCGTGTTGCATCCAGCGACGTTTCCGTACAAAATCAGTCACTTTGCGCCGCGGCGCCACCCTTCAGAATCGACTCGTCAGCATGAAATCCAGCGAAATCCGCCAGCAGTTTCTCGATTACTTCAAATCCAAGGGCCATACGGTTGTGCCGTCCAGCGCGCTCGTGCCGGGCAACGATCCGACGCTGCTATTTACCAACTCGGGCATGGTGCAGTTCAAGGACGTGTTTCTCGGCCACGAGCAGCGCCCCTACAAGCGCGCGACCACCTCCCAGCGCTGCGTGCGCGCCGGGGGCAAGCACAATGACCTGGAAAACGTCGGTTATACCGCGCGCCACCACACGTTTTTCGAGATGCTCGGCAATTTTTCGTTCGGCGACTATTTCAAGCGCGATGCGATCCATTTCGCATGGGAACTTTTGACCGCCGTTTACAAGCTGCCCAAAGAAAAGCTGTGGGTGACCGTCTACGAGACCGACGACGAGGCCTACAACCTGTGGGCCAACGAAATCCGCGTGCCGCGCGAGCGCATCACGCGCATCGGCGACAAGCCGGGCGGCGGCTCGGATAATTTCTGGCAAATGGGTGAAACGGGCCCCTGCGGGCCCTGCAGCGAAATTTTCTACGACCACGGTCCTGAAATTCCCGGCGGCCCGCCCGGCACGCCGGACGCCGACGGCGACCGCTATATCGAAATCTGGAACCTCGTGTTCATGCAGTTCAACCGCGACGACAACGGCAAGCTGCATCCGCTGCCGAAGCCGTCCGTCGACACCGGCATGGGGCTCGAGCGCATCGCGGCGGTATTGCAGCACGTGCATTCGAATTACGAGATCGATCTCTTCCAGGATTTGATCAAGGCGGCGGCGCGCGAATCGAAATGCAAGGACCTCGCCAACAATTCGCTGAAGGTCATCGCCGACCATATCCGCGCGTGCGCGTTCCTGATCGTCGACGGCGTGATTCCCGGCAACGAAGGGCGCGGCTATGTGCTGCGCCGCATCGTGCGGCGCGCGATCCGTCACGGCTACAAGCTGGGGCAGAAGCAGCCGTTCTTTTTCAAGCTCGTGGCCGATCTCGTCAAGGCGATGGGCGAGGCTTATCCCGAATTGGCCAAGGCGGGCGAGCGCGTCGCGCAGGTGCTCAAGCAGGAAGAGGAGCGGTTTGCCGAGACGCTCGAGAACGGCATGGCGGTGCTCGAAAGCGCCTTGCAGTCCGAAGACAAGATGCTGGACGGCGACACGGTGTTCCGTCTTTACGATACGTTCGGCTTTCCGCTCGATCTGACCGCGGACATCGCGCGTGAACGCAATATCACAGTCGATCTCGCGGGCTTCGAAGCGGCCATGGGCTTGCAGCGCGAGCGCGCGCGTGCCGCATCCAAATTCGGCGCCCAAAGTGCGGTCGAATACAGCGGACAAAAAACCGAATTCCACGGCTACGATACGTTGACGCTGACGGCCAAAGTCATCGCGATTTACAAGGGCGGCAGCGCAGTCCCCGCGATCGACGCCGGCGATACAGCGGTGATCGTGCTCGACAAGACGCCGTTTTACGCGGAGTCCGGCGGACAGGTCGGCGATCGCGGGCAGCTTGTGTCCAGCCGCGGCACGTTTCACGTCAGCGATACGCAGAAAATCCAGGCGGAAGTGTTTGGCCATCACGGGGTGCTGCATACCGGCGCGCTCGCGGTCGGCGACTCGGTCGAGGCGAAGGTCGATACGGCTTCCCGCTCGCGCGCCGCGTACAACCACTCGGCGACGCATTTGATGCACGCCGCGCTGCGCAAGGTGCTGGGGCCGCACGTGCAGCAAAAAGGCTCGCTGGTCGACGCCGATCGCACGCGCTTCGATTACTCGCACAATGAGCCGTTGACCGCGCAGCAGATCCGCGAAATCGAGAAACTCGTGAATCAGGAAATCCGGGGCAACGCGGCGGTCGAAGCGCGCATCATGAAATACGACGACGCGATCAAGACCGGCGCGATGGCGTTGTTCGGCGAAAAATACGGCGACGAAGTCCGCGTGTTGACGATGGGGGATTTTTCGACCGAGCTGTGCGGCGGCACCCACGTCGCGCGCACGGGCGACATCGGATTCTTCAAGGTGGTGTCGGAGTCCGGCATCGCCGCCGGGGTGCGCCGCATCGAAGCCGTCACGGCGGAAGGCGCGCTTGCGTGGGTGCAGCAACAGGAAACGAGCATGCAGCAGGCGGCAGGCGCGTTGAAGGCGCCGGTGCACGAGGTCACGCAAAAGATCGGCCAGATCGTCGACAACGTGAAAAATTTGGAAAAGGAGCTCGCACGCCTCAAATCCAAGCTCGCGTCGTCGCAGGGCGAAGACATCGCCGCGCAGGCGGTGGAAGTGAAAGGCTCCAAAGTGCTCGCGGCGGTGCTCGACGGCGCCGATTCGAAAGCATTACGCGAAGCGATGGACAAATTGAAGGACAAGCTCAAATCCTGCGCGGTGGTGTTGGCCGCGGTCGATGGCGGCAAGGTCACGCTGATTGCCGGCGTGAGCGCCGATCTCACCGCCAAGGTCAAGGCCGGCGAGCTCGTCAATTTCGTCGCCCAGCAGGTCGGCGGCAAAGGCGGCGGGCGCGCCGATATGGCGCAGGCGGGCGGTACCGATCCGGCCAAGCTGCCGCAAGCGCTTGAATCGGTAAAAGCGTGGGTTGAACAGAAGCTTTGATGTTCAGGCCGGAGATCACGCCAGAGCTGTTAAACGCAAAGGGTGCCGGCCACCTCCCGGCATTGGTCGGGATAGAGATACTCGAGGTCCGCGACGGTTCGCTCAAGGGACGTATTAAATTGCGTCCCGAACTGCTCGCGCCGAACGGCTATTTGCACGCGGCGACCGTGATTGCCCTCGCGGACACGATGGCGGGTTACGGCACGATCGCCCACTTGCCCGACGGTGCCAGGATGTTTACGACGATCGAATTGAAGTCGAACTTTCTCGGCACCGCCCGTGAGGGCGAGATCGCGTGCACGGCAACACCGGTGCATCTCGGGCGCATGACTCAGGTATGGGATGCCGTCGTCACCGCTGCGGGTGAGCGCAAGATCGCGATTTTCCGCTGCACCCAGATGATACTGTACGACAAGAAGTAACCGGCTAGAACGGCAGTGTTGCATCGGGTTTGGCGGCGAGCAGCGCGCGCCGGAATTCTTCCTGGATACGCTTGAGCGCCGCCGCATTGTCCGCCTCGAAGCGCAGCACTATGACCGGCGTGGTATTGGATGAACGGGCCAGACCGAAGCCATCCGCATATTCGACGCGCAAGCCGTCGATCGTGATGACGTCCCTCGCGTTGTCGAAGCGCGCGGTCTTTTGCAACCGGGCGATGAGAGCGTAGTTCTCGCCTTCGTTGAGCTTGATCTGCAGTTCGGGCGTGCTGACGGCATCGGGCAGCGCTTGCAGAGTGGCGCCCGGATCGGCCGAGCGGCTCAGGATCTCGAGCAGGCGGGCGCCCGCGTACATGCCGTCGTCGAACCCGTACCAGCGTTCCTTGAAAAACACGTGACCGCTCATTTCACCGCCGAGCAGCGCACCGGTTTCCTTCAGCTTGGCTTTGATGAACGAGTGGCCGGTCTTCCACAAGAGCGGCGCGCCGCCGTGGCGCTCGATCCACGGTTTCAGATTGCGCGTGCATTTCACGTCGTAAATCACCGTGGCGCCCGGGTTGCGCGACAGCATGTCGGCGGCAAACAGCATGAGCTGGCGGTCGGCATAAATAATGTCGCCGCGTTTCGTCACGACGCCGAGCCGGTCGCCGTCGCCGTCGAACGCGAGGCCGATCTCGGCGTCGGAGCCGCGCAGCGCGGCGATCAGATCGTTGAGATTTTCCGGCACCGACGGATCGGGATGGTGATTCGGGAAATTGCCGTCGACTTCGCAGAACAGTTCGGTCACCGCGCAGCCGAGTCGACGGTAGAGCGTGGGCGCAGTGGCGCCGGCCACGCCATTGCCGCAATCGATCGCAATTTTCAGCGGCCGCGCGAGCTTGATATCGCCGGTAATGCGCGCAAGGTATTGCTGCGAAATGTCGTCCTGGCGGCAACCGCCGGCGCCGCTCGCGAGCCGGCCCTCGATGGCGCGCGTACGCAATGCCTGGATCGCGTCGCCCGCGAGAGTCTCGCCGGCGAGCACGATTTTGAGTCCGTTGTAATCGGGCGGATTGTGCGAGCCGGTCAGCATGACGCCGGATTGAGTGTCGAAGTGATGCGCCGCGAAGTACAGCATCGGCGTTGCGACCTGACCGACGTCGATAACGTCGACGCCGGCCGAGCGCAATCCGTCGGCGAGCGCGGCGGAAAGTTCCGGACCCGACAGGCGGCCATCGCGACCGATGACGATTTCGCGGCGACCCCGGTCGATGAGTTCGCTGCCGATCGCGCGGCCGATCGTCGCGACTATGGGCGGCGTCAGCGTTTTGCCGACGATGCCGCGGATGTCATACGCTTTAAAGATTTCGGCGGGCAGGGCGTTCATGCGTTGGAAAGGGTTTTGATCATCATAAAATTATCTCACGCGACAGTCGTGCTGCCGTGAAAAAAATCCAAAATCCGCTGCGGGAGCCAGTCGAGCCGTCCCGGGAACGCTCCCGTGACAAAGCCGACGTGGCCCCCCGTCGGAGGAAATTCGGCCGTTATGGCAGGGGACAATTCACGCGGCTGCGGGAGCGCAGCCGCGGGCAGAAACGGATC
>Ga0265331_10001636_pt1 | contig 16340 bp, 13 predicted proteins | sample 41923metaG_FD_202088 | JGI IMG/M metagenome (GOLD analysis project Ga0265331, IMG submission 202088) | Rhizosphere microbial communities from Carex aquatilis grown in University of Washington, Seatle, WA, United States - 4-19-23 metaG | ecosystem: Host-associated > Plants > Roots > Rhizosphere... | reverse complement strand
CGCGGTTCGAATGTGATGAGGGCATTTTCTATGCCGCCGACCCCTTTCACCGAAAGTTCTTTATTATCGATGGAGATCAAAGCTATCGATGCAAGTGGCCCTGTTTTTACGTACACCGGGACATCGGGAGAAATAACGGTCGCAGTCCCAACAAGAACTTTTGCGGCTACTTTCATCAATCCGGAACGGACGCCGCTATTGACGACGGTTCTCACGGTTCCATTGGCGTCACTCGTCGCGTTTGGAGGAGTTATATATTCGCTTGCATTCAATCCAAGCGAGAAAAAGAATTGAACCGGAATATTCTTCACAGACTGCTTGTTATTGTCCAGAACAACAAATGACAGCGTATCCGTTGCGATAGCCCCGGCTCCGGCAACTGCAATTGTGTCATTCGAAGATCTTAATAGGGAGATACTTGCCACCGTCGCAGCATTTCCGGTATCAATCACTCCGGTCCGAAAAAGTGTTCCGTTCAACGTTCGTCCAACATTTCCGTTAGGACTCGTCACAAGGATGGAAAGACTGAAATTCTCATTCTGCGATGGTCCGATGGCGTTAGTGTCCTTTGCGTAAACAGTGAAACTTGTAAAACTTTTGTCCTTCGTATCCGGGATTACTTTGTCAACATCACCTGTCAAAGTAATGTCGGATGCTCCTGACCCTGAAGTTGTCACCTTCACTTCACTGCTTGCGGAAAGCGGGTTCCCAAACTTGTCAGCTACTGTGAAATTAAACTGTTTCTGTCCTCCAACAAGAACGTTAAGCGATGTATCAGGTACGAATATCTGGCTGTTTCCTGAGAAAACGACATCAACGGAACTAAAAAATATTCCAGCACCAGAACTACCGACTGCAGATCCTCCATTATTTGCTGCATCGCTCTTTTGAGTTGCTTTTTGTGTCGATTTGGAAGAACTCTGGGCAACGCCTTCTGGAAATATGCCGCCGGTGTGGCTTTGTGAAATACTATGATTGGTCCCATTTGCCACATCTAGAAACTTTATGACCGTCCTTTTATTATTAAAGGCCTTCTCGGCTTTTGATAGTCGCTTCATTTTTTGGGAGAAATTTTTCCCGTTTAGTTTTTGCACATCACTGGAAGAACTCTTCGTTGTTCCTGGAAGAAAGGCCAATTGATTTGAGCCACTCAAAGCAGTAGTCAACTGAGCAGTAACCGTTACAATTCCACCTGCGGGAATTGGATTACCTGAGATGAGATTTACTTGGGCCGTCCCGTCGGTGCCGGTTGCAACAGCGGCCGGATTAACTATTCCTCCATTCGTGGTAAAGTACACTATGGTTCCCGGTTGAGCGGGGTTGCCAAATTTGTCTCCGATAAGAGCAGTGATTTGAGTTTGAATACCAGCCTGAACTGCTCCGGGAATATTCACTTTTGCCGCACTCATGGAGAAGTGCGCACTATCGGGAAAACCCCCATAGATCGGAATCGAAACTACTGAGGACATTATCGTGTCAACTTTTGTCGTGTCCGCAGCACGTTTTACCGGTGCGTAAGCTTGCACAGAAGCAATACCTGCCCGTAAACCTGAACCTAACTGAACAGTAACCGTGCCACTTGAATTTGTCTTGGCGCTCGAGATGCTTAATTGAGTAAAGGTATCGGGTGGTGTAGTTGCAAATCTGAAATAAACAAGCGTTTGGTTTGTGGTGTCAACAGGATTACCTAATGAATCCTTCACTTCAAAAGTAAGTGTCGCCGCATCTGCTCCTCCAGCACCGTAAATGGAAAGATTCGGAACGCTTGAACCAACATAAGTAATCGCGCCGGCACGGCGAGATGCGTGCCCGGCGGTCAAGGTGTCCTGAGCCCGGGTGAGCCCGCTCAGCACCACCGCGTGAAGGTTAATTGCGTTCGCCGATGAACTGTAAGCAAAAGGCACCGTCAAGTTATAGAAACCGGGGCGCGAAAAGGTCACGGAATCGTTAACGGTCGATTTGTCCTGAGCCTGGAAACTAATAGAGAATGTCCCGTTGGACTTTGCCGTGTCTTTAGAAAAAGGAATCCAGACAACGATGGTAACACTGTCTAATGCCGTGGTTGCCTTGTTTATGACAGTACCGCTGAGAGTGACGGTATACTGCGAACCCGACGGCGACGCGGGGTTAGCACATGAAAACAAGCCGGCGAACACCAGGATGATAAGGTATGTGATATATTGTCGATGTTTCATAAACTCCCTCGCGGATATTCGTTTCAAACCCAGCTCAAGTATTCAAAAGTAATTGAGATTAGAATTCTTGCGTGTCTTTTATGGTTGGGGCCGGCATGCTCCTGTCTTCTTATTTATTGAAAATACGCTTTTCGTGAGGATCTAGGATATGGGAGAGAACGTATTCTCAAAAATACGGTAATTCACTTGTCGTCAATACCACACCAGGAATGACCGTAAGCTTCTGCAAATCCCTCTGCACGAAAAACACCGGTTGCAAAATGCGATGAGACACTGCAATCTCTGTTTTGTTTTAGACGAAATGGTTGACGGCAATCACAATGCCGGTTCACTCGAGCCTTTGCTTCGGCTTCCGTTTCGCCATATCTTCTTCAAATTGTTTCTGTGTCTTTTCAAGCAGGTTCTCGTTCTTCTTCAGCTTGTCGGCAAGGCGCTCCTCGATCGTAGGAATAACTTCAGCCTTCAAAAGTATGATCAGCTCGTTCTTGGCATCGGCTTTAACCTCAGAACCAAAAATATATCGCAGCCCAAATACATACCAGGGCAGGTCCCTGAGGTAGGGAATTCCGGCACGAGTGCTTGTTTCTGTGATGGAATAAAGGCCTCCCAGAAGAGTCTCTTCTCCGTCATTAAGGACCAAATAGGTGTCAATAGAAGATTTGTCGATGTTTGCCCCGTTTTGTTTACTATTTTCGACGTGAGTATCAAGGTTAATGAAACGCACACCCTTTACCTCATACAATGTTGGAGTTACCCCGACAATGATACCCGTGGCTATCCTTTGTTGGATCGTGTTGCCGGCAAAATCTTTTGTCGTAACAAAGATATCCGTTCCGATCTGTATCTGCCCTTTTTTCCCCGAGGAAACGATTATCTGCGGACTCGAGATGACGTCACCCAGCCCGTTCCCCTCGAGAAACGACACAAAACCGGTAAGAGTGCCGAAACTCAATTTTGGAATTATTCTCGCAATAAAAGCGTCCGGTTGAGTCGACTGGCCTGAACTACTTGCACTCGCCGCACCCGATGCGGCGGCAGCCGCTGCCAGATCAGGATTCTCCAAATTGCTCTTCAGCTGGCCGCCATAAACCGATCCGTTCGACGTGCTGTCCTTTAAATTCCAATTAATACCCGTGTTGAGCGTTTTTGAAACATCAATAGAAAAGAACACCGTCGAGATCTTGATATCTCGCGAAAGAAACATGCCCTTTGAAGACGAATCCTTCGACGCAGACGCACTTCCTGCACCCCCGCCCGCTCCACCCGCTGCGAATTTTGCCGAATCCTGCGACGACGTGATCTGGAAATACTCCTCTTTCTCCTCGTACCATAACGAATTTGCCCGAAGTACTGTTTCGAACGCCTGCAGCCAGTACATGTTCTCGATGTCGACGCCGATCTCCTTCTTGTTGTTCATCGGGTCGACGATAATTTTGTTCAAATATTTTTTGCTGAAATCGGTGAACAAGCCCACCGCTTTGTCGAACGGCAAAGTCTTGGACATTGAAATCAACTCTTCCGGCGAAACGTAATCATTCAATATCAGGCGCCGTTCTCGGTTGTTCTGCGCGCTCATACACTGCAGCCCGAACATCAGAGCTGCGCAGAGCAAGAGAAAATTTCTCCCGAACGCGGACGACTCACGGCTGAGCCGTTGGCCGGATCGTCGGGAATGGATAGCAAGAGTTTTCATGGGGTGATCCCTTGTAATTTTTTTTCAAAGACAATCTGTTTGCTCACCGTCTCAACAATGCCTCCATTATTGAGCGTAAACTCAACGATACCCTCTTGAGGACGCGCTGCCGTCATTTTGCCAAGATATACTTCGTCGCCAACCTGGAGCGTGATAAGCCTTCCCGTCGGATCCATAACCAGCGCCTTTCCCGACGACACCGCTTTCACATTAATCGACGCGACGTCAAGGAGGTTGCGAACATTTTGCGGGGAGAGTTTTAAGATGTTCGGAAGAAACGGATTCGATGTAATCGGCTGGGGGATTGAATCCGGTTTCATCACGGGCTTGCCAAGCGAAGTCTCCGACGTGAAGTATGCATCCAATTCCATCTCATACCTCAGGGCTATGGTCGGATATTCTTCCGTTGATTTTGTCTGTTCGTCCGCGTGCAGCGTCACATTGCTGATTTTATACAACCGCCGCCCGTTTTCAAGCAGCCAGATGAACCGGAAGATATTCGGAAACTCGGCGAGGCCGGTAAGCTTGTATGTGTTGTATCCGTACTTCGCTGCCGATTTCACTCCCGAGAATGTCATGTTCAAACGAAGCTGTCCGCTTTCATCGATAATATCGCTCAAGTAGCCGTACGTCTGCGAGGAAATATCCGATTCGCCGATTTCCTTCGTCCTGTTATTCCATCGGTGTACGGTCTCGCGAAGTTTTTCCTGCATGCCGGTAATCGCGCTCGTCTGCAGCGTGTTGTCTTTTAACTGCGATTCAATCGCTTTGGCCTCTTTCTTATATTTGTTTATCTTTCCCGGCTGGTAAATAAACGAAATATACCCGCCGATCCCTATGACAAGCAAAAGAAGAACACCAAGCGCAATTGAATTTCGAATTTTATATGACACGAAAAACCCTTTTCAGTCGGAATCCAGTTTTTGAATTGTCAAAATAAACTTGTACACCGTCTTGCCTCGTATCTCCTGCAGTTCGACCGACTGCAGCGTCGCTTTTTCAAACATGTTCGCTATCCGCGGGATCCTGGGACGGTAGAGCGTGTAGCCGGTCAATTCGATAGTACTGTCCGGTTTCGTAATTATATCGCCAACCCATACCGAATTGACATCTTCGACGCTTTGAGTGAGATGATAAAAAACCTTGCTCCAACGATTGTAATTCGGCACGATGTTGTCGTATACCTCGAGCGCACTGATAAACTGCTGGTTCTGCACCGTCAAGCTGTCGAGGATCTTCTGTAAACGATCGTTCTCGGACTGCTGAAGCTGCTTCTCCTGGAGTGCCCTGTTCGCTGCGCGCACATCTTCCGCGAGGTCGGCGACACGCGTCGTGAAGAACAACGTGCCGAGGAATATAAGGAGCATGAGCAAATAGCCATGCCATGCAAGTTTGAATACCTTCTGCCCTTCGCGAAAGCTCTGCGGAAGGAGGTCGATGGAGTAATAGTCAGGATTCTTCGTATCCAATACTCTCATCGCAACAGAAATCGGAACAGCATATTCCGACGTTATCTCCTCGACGCTTTGCTCCAGCGCGCCGGTGTCCAGATTTTTCGGAACAAGATATTCGATCGGAGCTTCGGCAAATTGCGGCGAAAGGAATTGCTTCAACTCGAGTTTGTGCGCTTCGCCGGCAAGAAATATCCTGTCGAGGCGCATGATTCCTGCACTGTCTTGTTCGAGCAAAATACGGGAGTACAGCGTATTTTCGATGTTCGGGGAGGTTCTTCCTTCACTGATCACCGGTGCGAAATGCAGGAAATCCTTCCCTTTCAAGAAAATCAACCTGCTGAATTCACTCCCAACGTATATAATGACCGAGATTTCATCCATCCCGATCTCGTAATTCGCCCGCACCATGTTCATTAACGAGATGTCGGACGTTTCGATGAACGGGATCCGGGGAATTCTTTTCCCGATAAAATCTTTAATGTTTTCAAGGATGTCGATGAGGCTCAGTCCGTCTTCGCGAATGACGGACAGCAGCTGGCCCTCGGTCGCCTTAATATACGCAACGGCATCGGGATTCGGCTTGGACGCACGAATTTTGGAGAGTTCCTCGACAAGCTTCTTCTTCAGCTTACCGCCTGTCAGGCCAAATGAATCCTCAAACGTCTGGTAATAAACGCTCGGCTCGGAAATCGAATAGGAAAATTGATATTTGTACGACGGGTAATCGGTAAGTAATCCGAGGATAACGCTGTTGTTTGTCTCGGCCCCTTCGGTCTCTTCGCCAACACCTTCCTGGATCATCGGAGCGTTCGCAGATGCTTCCAACAAGTCCACTCCTTCTAAGCCGGAGCCGACTTCACTTGCGGATTGTCGTTCCTCAAGTTTCTTTACGAGGTTAACGGTCCTGAAATCTTCGAGATGGAATTGCTTGGCCCTCAACGCGATATGGACAAACTTAACGTCCAGCCCGTCGACAAAAATAGCCAGGGCAGTTTTTCCTTCTCCTTTCGAATAGGGCATGTGGGAATGTTGTCGGTGTTGTGTATGGTATTAATTACTTATGGTATGCGTTCATTCATATAGTATCCACGAAGAACACGAACGCAAAAGAAATGTGTTCTCTTCGTGACCGCGTAGATAGTCGAACGCCTTGCGTGCCATCAGCTATTTAATGAAAACTGTTATTTTCAGAGTACAGTCTCTGCCGGTGATAACGATCCGGAATGAACCGGCATTTTTCGCTACTGCTGTGCCCCGGCTCCCAGCAGCTGCTGCATGCGTTTCTTGTTGTTCGAGAAATTAAGTGCCGCCTCAAGCGAAATTTTCTTCTGGACAAACAGACGTTTGAGGTCTTGTTCCATCGTGGTCATTCCCTGATCGCCCGATTCCTGAATCATTTGATAGATTTCACCGGTGTTATTGTTCTTGATAGCGGAACGCACCGACGGAGTCATTACCATCACTTCTCGCGCAAGCACCCTCTTTCCGTCGAGGCTTGGTATCAATTTCTGCGACATAACGCACTTGAGCACATCGGCCATTCGATTCCGCACTCTCTCCTGTTCAACCGGGGGAACTTCACCGATGATACGGTCGATGCTTTCTACTGCCGAAGCAGTGTGGAGAGTGGAAAACACTTTGTGTCCGCTGTCGGTAATTTCAAGGGAGACCATAATAGTCTCCGGATCCCGCATTTCGCCGATTACAATAATATCCGGGTCTTGACGAAGCGCTTGGATAGCGCCTTCCTTAAACGACAAAACATCGCGGCCCACTTCCCGATGACGGACAATGCATCTGTCGGACTTGTGAACAAATTCAATGGGGGAAGCAATGATCACAATGTGGCCGTCAACGGTGTGATTATTGAGGTCAATCATTGCATCGAGAGTAGAACTTTTACCTGAACCGGTGATACCGGTAACAAGAGTCAGCCCTTCCTTTGTGTGGGCCAAGCTGACAATTTTTGTGATATTCGGGTGGAGCTCGAGCGCCTTATAAGGACGGATTGACTGGTTGATTGCGCGCATATTGAGCGCGATCTGGTCAAGGTCCAGATAAGCATCTGCACGAAAACGAACCGTTCTTACGCCATCCTCGATCATGTACGAAAAATCGAGATTCTTATTTTCGTAAAGCACCTGCCGCTGCCGCGCCATCAACAACGATTGAATGAGAATATTGATCTCATCGAATTCCAGCTTTGGAATTGTCTGATCCGGTTTTTTCGAGCCGAAAATTCTATACCAGACAAGACCTTGTCCTCCATATCCTCCGAAATCGATATCGGAAGCATTAATCGTGAACATCCGGAGAAGAAAAGAATTGATGAGCGTGCGCAGCGCGGTTCTGTTCTCAACCGGCAACTTTTCGACAAGGTCGCCGATAAATATCTGCCGTTCCAACCCGTACACGCTCTCGGGAATTTGTGCAACCATCTGACCTAAGACATGACGCGCTTTCAGTTGGTTTTCGTCAACGAGCGCGAGATCAGGTGCAGCGATCACAGGTTCCATGAAATTTTTCAGCGAATAAATAAGAGTGTCTTGATTTCGATCTCTTGTCCGACAATAGAGTACTGAGAGAACTCTGAAGTTTTACATTAGATGCCGTGGTGAATATATTGAAACGGTTATTGAAAGTCAATAAGAAGTTAGGGAGAAGGAAGAGGCAATTTTTTTGCGAAACAGTAACCGGTTATATTCAGATGGCAGCAATCTGCGGCGTGAAAGTATGACTTTTCCCTCTCCTTCCTGATCTTTTCCGATCCTTTGGCTTGCGTATCCGGATTCTATTCCCACCAAGATAAAATCTCATAGCTCCCTGTGCTTGGAAACGAAGGCGGAGAGCTCACCAAAAAACGCGTATCATACTGAAGGGAAAGGTTGTATCCTCTTCTCGAAGCCCCGGTAGCGCCGTTGGAAGTCGCGTAAAGATTTTGTACAATCATGCCTCCTATTACATTAAGCACGCCAGAATTTCTCGAATTGTAGTTTTGAACTGCCAGGCCTCCCGCTTGACTGTATGTCGATGCCATCATGTTGAATGTGGACGCACCATTGTCTAACAACGTGACATCTCCCATCGCCACGATACCCAGCATGTCCGTCGAGGCAGGATTAACTCGAGGGTCGGTGGCATACACCAAATCGTTTTGAACGAACACTTGACCGCCGGTAGAACCGGAAGACTTATTTGCAAAGATGGTAAGTTGGCCGCTCATCGTTCCCTGAACATAGATGTTCCCTTTGTCCACTTCCAGAACGCCGTTGGGGGCGAGCGTCGTGATTGGGACGGTCGTGGGCGTTCCCGCTGCGGTGTTCCTCCACGTCACTGTTCCGTTTGCGTTGAATTGAAGATATAGATCCGAGCCAACCCGCTTGTACCCTCCCGCAACCGCGGTGGAGTCCAACTTCGGGAAGGCGGTTGTTGGAAGCGGAAGGCTCACTCCCGTTTGATAACCGCCCTGAAACTGCGGCAGCTGCGGGGGGAGCAAATTATTCCATCCATTTTTCGTAGTGACCTTTCCTGTAAACACCGGCTGGCCGTAAGTTTCTAGCGTTCCATCTACATGCATCGGCCCCGTAACCGTATCGCCGGTCTCCCACGCAGCAGCGGAGGCACCGGTCCCTCCCCAAAATCCAAATTTAGAAAATCCGCTTGGCTGGAGGAGAATGTTCTCCTGGAATGAATTCCCTTGATAGGTTGCAGTAGAAACAATCTGCACTTGATTGATGCTGCCTGAAACAGGGGACGCAGTTACCGTAAAAGTTCCTCCTCCAAAGGAAACGTTACTGTAGCCTGATCGCCAATTTGGCGACAGAAAAATCTGGTTGCACGCAAAATTTGCTCCAGCCTCTGCGATGTTGTGTCCCTGAGTGTTTTCATAATAGTTGATTGCCGTCGTAAACGCCGTCGTGCCCAAGCTTGAAAGGTTCCTTCCAGTCATCACAAAGATCAACGTGAACCCAATCACGAGAATAATTGCACTGCGTCCCATGTTTACACGCTCCTGTCTACCGGTTCTTTAGGTTTCGCGACACCAAACGCATTTGTCTCCAATACGATTGTGTAATTGGATTATCAAATTTCGCGGTGTTGTAATGAAGCGACGCCATCGAATAGTTCTGCACCTGAACAGTGATCTGCATCGACCAAATTGCGCCGGGATTCGCAACGGGCGTATGTAATGTGTCATTCAACGCGCCAAAGTACATCAAACTAAATTTCGTGACGCCCAGATTCGATCCTTTGGGCGGCGCATTGTTCACGACCCTGTACAGAATCCTGTCGTTCGGATTTGGAGTCATTGAAAGCTCGCTTGTCGGGCCGAGATAATAGTACACGATATCGAGAGACCCGTCGCCGAAAGGATGTGTTGCATCGCTCAGATCGGTATAGAACTTTATTCTGTCGGTGTCGGCGAGAATAATTGCTTTTGTGGGATCCGGTATTTGTGTCGGGTCCAAACAGTACCCTATCTTCCGGAAATCGTACTGTATCAGGTTTACGACGTTGCACATATTATCTTGCACGATAACCTCGCCGTTATACGTTTCAAGGTTCTCGGTCACGCTGCCGTTCAAACGAAGCGCCATGACCAAAAGCGTGCCGAAGACAAACGACGACGAAATAATATCGAGTATTACTTGCGAACCCATATTCCCTTATCTCCTCGCTGCATTTACCGAAAATACCAATAGCTCATAACATCCTGAAATACCAACGTATCGCTCATGGACACGCTGGATACTCTGACAGTAATTCGCTTGTTGTACGTCGGGGAAGCAGAGACAACAATGGTGTTGCCGGAAACCGAAACGTATTCGACCACCGCGGTTGTCTTAAACGCGGCAGAGTTCTGCACGCTGTCATACTTTACAAGACCGTTGAAATCATCAAAGTCGTTGAAATTAGGATAAACTTCCCCTGTTTCAGGACCAAGGGTTGCAGAAAGCTGCGATGTAGTGTTAATGCTGGCAGCAACTGTCGCCTGGTCAAATGCCATTCCCGATGCTTCTTCAATTATAGAAAAACCCAGAGACGATCCTGTGATGCGATATGCGGCCATGTCAATCGAAGCTCCGTTTTGCGCCGTGTTAGAGTTGACCGACAAGATCAACCTGCTCAACATGAGCATCGCCATAATCGTTAGAAGCGTCTGACCTGTTCCCATAACATCTCCTTCGAGAAATCGTATGCTTTACGCAAGCAACCAACCGCCGTGCTTTCCCATAGATGAATTCAATCTACGCTTGCGACGGTCAAAGTGTTGTGGCGGAAAGCACCGTAGCGACCAGTCAACGATCCGGCACAATTAGTACATATTCCGCAATCTTCGTGCCCAAGAAATCATGGATCTTACAGGATGAAAAGTGTCAATTTTAGTGTTTTTGACATATCCCTGGATACTGGCCGCCGAATCGGTATTTTTGTTAGTGTAAAAATTGCACTAAGTGTAAGAAAGAAAATCGAGCGCTATTCATCTTCAACTGTCGTCGAAATGACCTCTTCGAGCGTGGTCATACCTTCTTTCATTCGCTCCATACCCGATCGGCGCAGAGTCCACATTCCGTCTTTTGCCGCCTGGTCGCGAATGGCATTCTCGTCTACTTTATCTCCTGCGTTCAAAATGATATTTTTGATCGCCTTCGAGAAAAAGAGCGCTTCATGGATAGCTGCGCGGCCTTTGTAGCCGCCGTTGCATTTATCGCAGCCCGCGGCTTTATAGAATTGATGAGTCCGAAGTTCTTCCTCCGTGAAACCAAACCTCACCATATCCGGCCAATCTTCTTCTCCGATCGGTTGTTTGCATACCTTGCACAATGTCCGAATTAGCCGCTGCGCAACGATAATATTAATCGCGTAGGCAATAAGGAAAGGCTCGATGCCCATCTTATACAAACGAGCTACTGCGCTCGGCGCATCGTTCGTGTGCAATGTCGAGAAAACCAAGTGTCCCGTGTTCGCCAGTTTAATTGCAGTTTCGGCCGTTACCTTGTCGCGCATTTCACCGACAAGAACAATGTCGGGGTCGTGACGCAATATACCTCTTATCGATTGCTCGAATGACATCTTCGGGCCGATCTTCAGCTGACGCGCGCCTCTAATAATGTACTCGACAGGCTCTTCGATAGTGAGCACGTTCACCGTCGGGTCGATAACTTGATAGAGCGCTGCGATCAGTGTCGTAGATTTACCGGAACCCGTCGGACCCGTCAGAATAATAATGCCTTGCGGCTTGTTGATCGCTTTATCGAAGAACGCGCGCGCCGGCCCCTGCAACCCCAGCTTGTTAAGGTCGGTGATGACTTTGCGGTCGTCGAGCACGCGGATTACGACGCTTTCGAACTTGTGCTTAAACTCCGTCGTCACGATCGGCATGATCGAAACGCGGAACCGCAATTGGTGGCCGTCAATGACGCGTTGTATAAATCCGTCCTGCGACGCCTCGCGCTCGAAGCGGTCGACATTCTTTGTCCTGTCTTTGACCACTGCCAGCACCGCTTCGGGGAGCGTGTTTTCCTGGCGGTGCCATACCTGCAAGTTGCCGTCGACACGAAACAAGAAATTTGTGACGTTTCCTTCGGAAGGAACTATATGAATATCGCTCACGTCTTTACGGACGGCCTCGACGATGCAGCCTTCGATAAGGTTGGCAAGCGCGCTTTTGCTGATCTCCGCTTCGAGCGCTTCTTCGTCGACCGTCGCATCATCCGAGCCCGTGTCGACGGTGATCTGATTGTCCTCCAGCAGTTTAAGGAATTCATTCTGCGGAGGGATCACCTGTTCGAGAAGGCTCTGCAGTTCCTTCAGCCGGACATACGTCACTTCATATTTCTTTGCGTTAAAATTCCTTGCGATGACGGGAATATTCCTGTCGGTCGGGTCGGTACAAATGATGATGAGTTTGTCCGGCTGTTTCTCGTCGAATTTCAACGGCAGCATTTTCGATTGTATCAGCAAATCGCGGTAAGATTCCTGCAATCCGTCGACGAGCTTTCTGATAAATTCTATGCGCGTTTTATCGATATTCTCGTCGGCGAGATAAATCTCCCGGAAAGCGTAGAGGTTCGCTACCTCACGAAACACCGCATCGTGGTCTGCGTTGAACTCTGTCACGAGAATCTGGCCAAGATTACGACGATCCTTTTTGTTGGATTCCGATTCTTTGACTCTCAACGATTTTTCGAGGGTCTCGTAATCAATAATCCCTTTCTTCAGGAGAGTGTAACCGATCTTATCAGTGATATCTACATCGGGCATAGTGTGATCTTCCTTCCTTCAAGGAATTAAATGAAGGATCGAAACATGTGGACGGCGTGGATAAGCAGCCCGCCTCCGCCCGGCGGCTTCGGCTTTATTGTTGCCGTTTCAGAAGAAACAAGGGTCAATCCCGTCAAAACAACCATAATAATCATCGAGATGACGAGCTGAATGAGATCAATCGCATTCCTCATTCGGTAGCCGGTTTCTTTTTCATAATAATCGGCAAGCTGGAGGGCGGTATTTTTCACGGTGCCCGTTTCCGCTCCGGAATGAAAACGCGAAATAGCAGTTTTTGTAAATACACCGGTTGCTTCAAATGCCTCGGTAATGTTCATTCCTTTTTCGACCATCAACGGAAGGGCGATGTTTTTAATTTGGGCTTCCATGTATTTATTGCCGCACGCTTCAGCCGCCATTTTGATAACCTCGATATTTTCTCCCGAACCGCTGTAGAGCGCATAAAAAACACGGCAAAAGATCTCGATGCTCGTCTTATGCAAAAGGTCTCCCATAGCCGGGACCTTCCACAGATATTGGTCGAGGAAATATCTTCCCCTTTCCGTCGTCGCAAATCGCAAGAATGCGAGCAGCGGAATCAAGAACGAAAGCATAATATAGACAATGTTATCGACGATGAAGTCGCTCATTTTCAGCGTCGCTTTCGTCATCGGCGGCAGTTCAATTTTGAATTTGACAAACAAACTCGCTGTGGCGGGAAAAATATACGCGACGTAGTACCCGACCGCAAAGAACAGGATGACGAGCGTTACAATCGGCATGATCAATGCACTTTTCAAATTCTTTTTAAATTCCGCATTGCGCTCAAGAAACTTCGCCGTGCTCTCATAGATCTCCCCCATGTTGCCGCTCTTCGAAGCGAGGCCAAGCATGTGTGCCGCAAATTTACCTAATTCTTTTTCGTGTTTGACGAACGCCTTTTCGCTGTCCTTCCCTTGTTTCAATTCCTGATTGATATCACGGATGCATTCACGAAGGTTTTTGTTGGGAATGTCGTTGATGAGAAGTTGCATCATCTCATTGAACGGGAGCTTTTGTCTGATCAAGTCAGCGCTCACACGTACAAATGAAACCACTTCCGTTAACGGTACTGCGCCGGCTTTATCAAATAGTTTCTTACGTACAAAAAGGACTTGATACCCCATCTTTGAGAGGGCATCCTGTACTTCTTGTTTGGTGAAAGCTTTTTGTTCGCCGTCAATTTTTTCCTCCCCCTTTTTTACCCTGTAGAGGAACGTGGAACGAACCCGCACTCCAGTCAATCTAAATTTTCGTTCCCGCGCCATCTGCCCGGCGCGATCTTTGGCAAGCTTCAACGTCTCCGCATTGATAATTCCCTGGATCGGTTTGCCCGCCATGGAAAGACCTTCAACCCGGAATTCTGGCATTGTATGTATCCTCTTGAAACTCTGATATTAGCATGTCTGCAGAGCGCCATTCGGCGCCTGCAATGAACCCTACTATGAAAAGATACGACCGGCGGCAACAAAAATCAACTATCGATGGTGCTGTTGCTCTATATACAATACAGAAGCCAAAAGGGGGAGGTTTCGACGGGCACCGTATCGTCCCCCAGAAGATCCGAATATTTCCTAAAAATATTTTTGCGAGAATTTTGGCGGGCCACGATGTAAAAGCTATTTGATACTGCCGGCACGAACGAAAGCAACAGGAATGTTTCAAAAAAACGGGAAGAAAATACTGACCCCCTCTTGTATTTTCCGAAGATGACGGGCGACTACACACGGCTGAGGCAAACGGTGCGGGAATTAATTTATTTTTGTAAGCGTCTGATTCAAATTGGCCACCGTCATATCGTACGTCGCGTACGTCCCATCCTCCATCACGACCTTCCCCACGCCATGAAGAACGACCTGGTTTGCATCTCCATCCGAGCTGATCGTGTATGTACCGTTAGCGTTGTCTGTAAATGCGGTCCCGGCTAGCATACCAATGCCGCGCGCATCGGCTGTTAAACCGACGAATGATTTGTTCCCTCCCCCCATGGTCGAAGGCCTGCTGTAATAATGCTGGGCTTTTGAAGCCAGTGTTTTTAAATCAGCAATCACCAACGCCCTGTTATGGTCAACAGCATTATCCTGGAACATCCCGATACCCACCACTACGGCGATGCCGACAATGATCAACCCGAGTATGGCGAGAAGTAACTGTTGCTGTCCCATAAAGAATTAATTTTTCCGAGTTAATTGAACAAAATCCAGACACCCCGCTGCGAATGAAAATACACCTGAATCGTCAAGAAATCAAGAGATACTGGCCGAGTATTCGCGCTATTTTCATAGAACCTGAGCATACTCTTGAAGTATGCCTGTCTTACTATGGAGATTATTGGATCTTGCTATCACTGAAAATACGCTATTTTTCGTCATTTGCTATACGGGAAAAAGCGTATTCTCAAATATACGGTGGCTACTTGTGATCTGATCTTATTCCAAGCAACCACATTATCTTCAACAAACAAAACGGAATCTACTATTACTTTGGCCAACTGCTTCAACTATTGAAGAGCATTTCACACATCGAACCAGGGAAGCAGGCATACCGTGTAAACCTGGCATGCCTGCTGCCAAAATCGTCTGCCTAGTTAAGCTTCGTCGGTGTCTGAGTCTGTGAGGTCACTGACATATCATATGAAGGGAATGTCCCATCGCTCAATGCAGTAGTCCCAATACCGTGTAGAACAACTGTTGTTGCTGTTCCTGCCGTCTTAATGCTGTATGCACCGTTCGCATTGGTTGTGAACGAGGGGGACGCAAGAAACGCCAACCCTGTTGCATCAGCCGAAAGCCCGACAAATGAGTTCCCGCCACCCCCAAGTGTGGTCGGCTTAGCGTAGTATTGCTGCGCTTTGGCTGCCAACGTGGTCAGGTCTGCGATAACAGCACTTCGATTTTGGTCCACTGCGTTATCCTGGAACATTGTGATACCGACTGCGACTGCGATACCGACAATGATAACGCCCAAGATAATCAGAAGAAGTTGCTGCTGTCCCATTTGAACCTCCTATATAGTTTTTGATTATATTATTAGTTAGAGCCGTTTAGACAAAGCGAATGCTAATTGAGTTTAGTCGGAACCTGGGTCTGTGAAGTCACCGACATGTCATACGAAGGGAATGTCCCATCGCTCAAAGCGGTCTTGCCAATACCATGCAGAACGACTGTCGTAGCAGTTCCTGCCGTCTTAATCGAATACGTGCCGTTCGGATTGTTTGTGAAAGCGGTGGACGCCAAATTTCCCAATCCCGCGGCGTCTGCTGTCAGGCCGGCGAATGAGTTACCACCTCCGCCTAACGTTGTCGGCTTCGCATAATATTGCTGCGCTTTGGCTGCCAATGTTGTCATATCCGCGATGACCGCACTTCTGTTTTGGTCGACCGCGTTATCCTGAAACATTGTAATACCGACGGCTACTGCGATACCGACGATAATAACACCCAAGATTATCAGAAGAAGCTGCTGCTGTCCCATAATATCCTCCTAAAAATTAAATAGAAAGTATGAATTTCAGTTTGTTAAGCGAGTGTTAATTGAGTTTGGTCGGAACCTGGGTCTGTGAAGTCACCGACATATCATACGAAGGGAATGTCCCATCGCTCAAAGCGGTCTTGCCAATACCATGCAGAACGACTGTCGTAGCAGTTCCTGCCGTCTTAATCGAATACGTGCCGTTCGGATTGTTTGTGAAAGC
>Ga0265331_10001633_pt1 | contig 16366 bp, 18 predicted proteins | sample 41923metaG_FD_202088 | JGI IMG/M metagenome (GOLD analysis project Ga0265331, IMG submission 202088) | Rhizosphere microbial communities from Carex aquatilis grown in University of Washington, Seatle, WA, United States - 4-19-23 metaG | ecosystem: Host-associated > Plants > Roots > Rhizosphere... | reverse complement strand
CAGGCTGCCGGCCAGCAGGTGGGCGATGTCGAAGACGAGGCCGTGCATCCCGGGTCCCTCTAGAAGAACAGCAGCAGGGTGCCGAGCAGCCCCAGCATCAGGGCGGCGCCGACGAATTGCGGCACGCGGAACACCCGCATCTTGGCGATCGAGGTCTCGAACAGGGCCAGGGCGAAGCCGCACCCCGCCACCTTGGCGACATAGGCCCCCGCCGCCACCGCATAGGCGGCCGGCCCGGCGTCCGCCGCCGCCATGCCCCATGGCAGGAAGATGCAGCCGATCAGCGAGACGTAGAGCAGCAGCTTCAGCGATGCCGCCAGTTCGATCACCGCCAGGTGACGGCCGGAATATTCCAGCACCATCGCCTCGTGCACCATGGTCAGTTCCAGGTGGGTGGCGGGATTGTCGACCGGGATGCGGGCGTTCTCGGTCAGCGCGACGATGACCAGGGCCACCAGGGCGAGGCCGAGCGACACCCTGAGACCGACGTCGGGTCCCTCCATGAAACGCGCCACCGTGGCCAATTGGCTCGACCCCGCCGCCAGGGCGACGGTGAACACCATCATCAGGATGGCCGGCTCGGCCAGCGAGGCGATCATCGCCTCGCGCGACGAGCCGATGCCGCCGAAGGCGGTGCCGACGTCCATGCCGGCCAGGGCGAGGACGAAGCGGGCGCTGCCCAGCAGGGCGATGATGGCGATGAGGTCGGCCGTCCAGCTGAAGATCAGCCCGGTGGCGAAGGTCGGCACCAGCGACGCCGCCACCCAGGTGGCGGAGAACACCAGGTAGGGCCCGACGCGGAACAGCCACGAGGCGTTGTCGGCCAGCACCACCTCCTTGCGGGTGAGCCGCAGCAGGTCGCGGTAGGGCTGCAGCAACGGCGGGCCCTGGCGGCGCAGCAGCCGCGCCTTGACCTTGCGGACGAAGCCGGTGAGCAGCGGCGCCAGCGCCAGCACCAGCACCATCTGCGTGCCCTGAAGGAGGAAGTCGACAATCACAGCCAGATCGCCAATGCCAGCAGGAGGACCACAAGGGCCAGGAAGACGAAGCTCAGGTACTTGCGGATGGTCAGGTATTGCAGCGGGTTGAGCCGGTCGGCGACGAAGTTGACCACCGTCGCCACCGGCAGGTAGAGGTATTCCCACACCAGGTCGCGCACCACCACGTGCAGTTTCGACGGCCGCGCGTCGCCGGGCGGCGCCATCTCCACCGCCTCGCTGGCGAGGAACACGGTCGAGCCGAACACCCGGCGGATCGGCTGGGCGAAGCTGTTGGCGGAATACTGGGTCAGGGGGCTGGGATCGGGATAGCCGCAATCCCACGCCGGGCCGCGGCGCATTGCCAGCGAGGCCCAGCGGTGGATGATGGCGATGGCCATCACCGCCGACCAGGCGATGAACAGGAAGACCAGCAGGCCGTTATAGGAGCTCCACGCCACCGACACCGGCACGATGGTCAGCCACGGCAGCGCCGTCTGCACCGGCATGCGCGCCCCCACCAGTTCCCCCACCACCGGGGCCAGGCCGTCGATGATCACGCCGGGCAGGATGCCGGCCAGCAGGCACAGGATGGCGAAGGTCATCATCGCGGTGCGCGAGAACACGTCGACCTCGCGCGCCTCGGCGGCGGCGGGCGTGCGCGGGCGGCTGAGGAAGGTGACGCCGAAGGCCTTGACGAAGCAGGCCGCGGCCAGCGCCGCCGACAGGGCGAGCAGCGCGCCCACCGCCGGAATCATCAGCTTGAGGCCCCATTCCTCCAGCTTCGGGCTTTGCAGCACCGCCTGGAACGTCAGCCACTCCGAGACGAAGCCGTTGAACGGCGGCAGCGCCGAGATCGCGGCGCAGCCGATCAGGAAGGTGAAGCAGGTGATCGGCATGCGGTGGATCAGGCCGCCCAGGTTCTCCATGTCGCGCTGCCCGGTGGCGGTCAGCACCGCGCCGGCGCCGAAGAACAGCAGGCTCTTGAAGATCATGTGGTTGAACACGTGGAACAGCGCCGCGGTCAGCGCCAGCGCCGAGGCCCACGCCATGTCGTTGGCGCGGAAGGCCAGCGACAGGCCGAGGCCGATGAAGATGATGCCGATGTTCTCGACCGTGTGGTAGGCCAGCAGCCGCTTCAGATCGTGCTGCATGAGGGCGTAGAGCACCCCCATCGCCGCGGTGATGCCGCCCAGGGCCAGCACCACCATGCTCCACCACGACGGCGGCTGGCCGAGCAGGTCGAACACCACGCGGACGAAGGCGTAGACCGCCACCTTGGTCATCACCCCGCTCATCAGCGCCGAGACGTGGCTGGGCGCGGCGGGATGGGCCAGCGGCAGCCACACGTGCAAGGGCACCAGGCCGGCCTTCGACCCGGCGCCCAGCACCATCAGGCCGAGCACCACGGCGGCGGCGGCAGGCGAGCGCACCGCCTCGCGCATGGCGGCGAAGTCGTAGCCGCCGCCGGACCCGGCGAGCAGGCCGAAGGCCAGCAGCAGCGCCAGCGTGCCGAAGGTCGCCATCACCAGGTAGACGTAGCCGGCGCGGACGTTTTCGCGGCTGCGATGGTCCGAGACCACCAGCGCCCACGACACGATCGACATGAACTCCCACGAGAACAGGAAAGTGAAGGCGTCGTCGGCCAGCACCACCAGGTGCATGCCGGCGAGGAAGACGGGATAGAACGGCAGCACCCGGTGCGCCGCCTTCTCGTGCCGGCCGTAGCCCAGCGCGTAGAAGCTGGCTGCGGCGCTGCCCAGGTCGACCACCACCAGGAACCAGGCGGACAGCGCGTCGAGGCGGAAATGCGCCCCCAGCCAGGGCAGGCCCAGCGGCAGGACCGCGGTCGGCGCGGCTCCGTCGGCGACCAGTTGCGCCACCGCCATCGCCAGCGAGGCGAGGCAGGCGGCAGTGGCGGCGCCATAGACGACCGTCGTCGCCACCCCCGGCTTTCCGGCGAAGGCCACCGCGACCATCGGCAAGCAGAGCAGCACGCCGACACAGGACAAAACCACCGTCAGAGCCACCACGCCCCCCAGTTTCCGCCGACTATTCCCGCAGCCGCACGCCGCGGCCCCTGCCCGCACTGACGGCGCCGTCGCCGATCAGTTCGATGCCGGCCGAATCGAGGGCGGCGATCAGCTTCATCAGCGAATCGACGTTGCAGTTGACCACGCCGGCGCTGGCCTCCATCCGCTGGATGGTCGGCAGCGACAGCCCCGACCGGTCGGCCAACTGGCGCTGGTCGATGCCGAGCATGGCGCGGGCGGCACGAAGCTGCGTGGCGGTGATCATCTTCCCGATCCAGATAGTCCAATGCATCAAAGGTGATGGATGGCTCACCTGTCAAGATGTTCCAGCCATAACATTTGAAGTTTTGAACTCAGGCGATCAGGTCGATGGCCGCCCGGTCCATCCTGGCGACCGCGGCGAACGCCTTCGCTGCGACGCCATAGGCGGTGCCGGCCATGTGCAGTCCCGCGACCTGGGTGGCGAGGTCGACCGGCCCCGACGGCGCCTGCGGCACGTCGCGCACCCCGCCGGAGACCTGTGACACCGGCTGCCCGGCGCGGGCGGCGAAGCCCGGCGTATTGACGTTGGCGATGTTGTCGGCGGCGCGCCCGGCCGCGGCGGCCTGGGCCACGAGTCCGGACGACAGCATCGCGAGGGCCTGCATGCTCATCGGCGCATCATACGCCCCTCGGCCCCTGCCGTTAAGTGACCCAGTTCACACAGGCGCGACATCTCCCGCCGAGCGGGCAGGGGCTCATGGAAGCAATTTTATCTATTTTATTTTTATTTACGCTACTCTTGACATTTCCGCCAATTACATGCGACTATACTTTCTCTGTGACGCTGAATGCGCGAGGCCGACATGCCTATCGCCGGAATGAACGGAGAAAGCCGCGACTTGGTCGCCATCGTCGACAAGCTCGACGACGCGGTGGCGCACCGGCGTTCGGAACCGGTGGTGGGGTACCTGCTGCACAAGCTGTCCCGCTACACCCGCAACCACCTTGCCGCCTCCGAAACGGCGGCGGCCGCCATGGCCGAGGAGGTCGGGCGGTTCGACCACGAATACACGATCGACCCCCGCCCCTTCGTCGCCTCCGAACTGGTGGACTTCCTGCACGACTGGCTGGTCGGCCACATCTCCGGCATGGACATGCACTACCGGCCCGGAAAGACCCGCTAGACCGGCATCTTTCGCCATGGCGACGAGGGCTCGGACCTTGCTAATATGGCGGCCGTTCCTACCCGCATGGGGAAGGGTTTGCCCGGCATGAGCACCGTCACCGAAGATGCGATCAAGGCAGCCAGGATCCTCATCGTCGACGACAAACCGATCAACATCGCCCTGCTGCAGGCCTTCCTCGAATACGAGGGCTATACCGACGTCACCTGCACCACCGACCCCCGCGACGTCGAGGCCCTGTATCGCCAGCACCACTTCGATCTCGTCCTGCTCGACATCCGCATGCCGTACATGGACGGACACGAGGTGCTGGCCCGGCTGGCGGAGATCCGCAACGACGACTACCTGCCGGTGCTGGTGCTGACGGCGCAGACCGATGCCGAGACCAAGATCAAGGCGCTGGCCGGCGGGGCCAAGGACTTCATCACCAAGCCGTTCGAGCGCTCCGAGGTCGTCCACCGCATTCGCAACATGCTGGAAGTGCGGATGCTCTACAACGAGCGCGGCCGCCAGGCGGAAATCCTGGAACAGGCGGTGCGCGAGCGGACCCAGGAACTGCGCGAGACCCAAAGCGCCATCATCCGCCACCTGGCCCGCGCCGGCGAATACCGGGACAACGACACCGGCGATCACGTCGAGCGGATGAGCCTGCTGTGCCACCGGCTGGCGCTGGCCGCCGGCCTGGGGGCGGAACGGGCGGAGGTCATCCGCCAAGCCAGCCAGATGCACGACATCGGCAAGATCGGCATCCCCGACCATATCCTGCTCAAGCCCGGCAAGCTCGATCCCGACGAACGCCGGGTGATCGAGACCCACTGCACGATCGGCGCGGAAATCCTCAGGGACGCGCCGTCACCGCTGCTGGCGACCGCCGGCGTGATCGCGGCGACCCACCACGAGAAATGGGATGGCTCGGGATACCCCAACCGCCTCGCCGGCGAGGATATCGCCGTCGAAGGCCGGATCACCGCCATTTGCGACGTCTTCGACGCGCTGACCATGAGCCGGCCGTACAAGCGCGGCTGGTCGGTCGAGGAAGCGATGGCCTATATCCGCAATGAAGCGGGAAAGCACTTCGACCCCCATTTCGTCGATCTTTTCGGCCAGATGCTGGCGGAAATCGAGCATCGGTAGGGTTCGATACCCTACTGCGGATCGAGCACCAGCAGCTTGACGGTGCCCGGCACGAACTTGCGCCGCGGGGCCGCGGACTCGTCGGCGTCCGGTTCGGCCGTCACCAGGAACAGCCGGCCGGTTTCCGGGTCGAGCGCCATGGTGCGGGCGCCCACAGCGGTCGGGACCGGCGGCAGGGCGGTGTACGTGTCGGCCCCGGAGACGGCGATCCGCGATAGGGTGCCGTCGCCGTTGGAACTAAAGACGATCCGGCGCTTGGCGTCGAACACCACCGCGTCGCTGCCCCTGCCGATCGGCAGCACGGCGACCTCGCGCCCGGTGTCGGCGTCGACCACCAGCAACCGGGCGTTGACGCAGCCGGCGAACAGCCGGCGGCCGGCGGCGTCGATGGCCAGGCCATGCGGCGATCGGCAGCGGGGAATGGGCCACCGGGCCGTGATCTTCAGGCCGACGGTGTCGACACGGACCACCTCGGCGGTGTCCTCGATATTGACGAAGAGGGCGCCCTTGCCGTCGATCGCGGCGAATTCCGGCTTGCCGCCAAGCGCCACCGTGGCCAGCACCGTATTGCGCTCCGGGTCGATCACGGTGATGTCGCGCCCCTTGCCGTTCATCACGAAGACCCGGTTGGTCGCCGTGTCGGCGATGACGGCGTCCGCGCCGGAATTGGTCGGGACGTCCCCCAGCCGGCCGAGTCCGTCCAGGTCGAAGGCGGTCGCCCTGCCGTCGTTGGTGGCATAGCCGCGGCCGCTCCCGGGCACCAGGGCGATGCCGTGCACGCCGGCCAGTCCCTCGACCCGGCCGACGATCCCGCCGCTCCGCCCGTCCAGCACGGTCACTTCGCTGCCGTGGGCGACGAACAGGCGATGCGAGACCGGATCGAATTGCAGATAGTCCCATTTGTCGGGGGCGCCGAGCGGGACGGTCTGGCTGATTTGGTAGCCGGGGGCGGCGGTCTCGCCCGAAGCGGCACCGGCGGCCAGCAGCGACACCGCCGCGAACAGGCAGACGCGGAAACGACGTGCCGCGTCATGCGCCATCATCGTCACCCGTTGGCGTCGATGTCGGCATAGGACCGCGGCATGTCGCCGAATTCCGCCCATGCCGCCTCGATTTCAGCGATGACGGCGTCGTCGTCTCCACCGGCCCAATGCGCCGGCGGCTCGAAGGAGGCCGCTTCAACGGTGTTGGGAATACTGGACATCGCGCGCCTCGCTCCAAAGGGTGCCGCCGACATGGCTGATGCATACCATATCTTGTTGCGGCCCGCAGAGTAAGCCAGAACAAAACATGAAGTCAATGGCGAATGTTCCGGGTCGCGGTCACGCGGCCCGGACGCCTTGCAGGAACGTGCCCACCACCTCCCTGAGTTCGCTTGCCTGCTTCGACATCGAGCGGGCCGAGGACAGCACCTGACCGGCGGCGGCCCCGGTTTCCGTCGACGCCTGGGTGACGCCGCCGATATTGGCCGAAACCTGCTGGGTGCCGGTCGCGGCCTGCTGGACGTTGCGGGCGATTTCGGCGGTGGCGGCCGATTGCTCCTCGACCGCCGAAGCGATGGCGGCGGCAATCTGGTCGATCTCCTCGATGCGGCGGACGATGCCCCCGATCGCGGTGACCGCGTCGCGCGTCGCCGACTGGACCGCGCCGATCTGGGCGCTGATTTCGTCGGTCGCCCGGCCGGTCTGGTTGGCGAGGTTCTTGACCTCGTTGGCGACCACGGCAAATCCCTTGCCGGCATCGCCGGCGCGAGCCGCCTCGATGGTCGCATTCAGGGCCAGCAGGTTGGTCTGGCTGGCGATGTCGTTGATCAGGTTGACCACCTCGCCGATCTTCGCCGAACTCTCGGCCAGCCCCCTGACGGTTTCGTTGGTGCGGCCGGCCTCCTCCGAGGCGGATTTGGTGATCCGGCTGGATTGCTCGACCTGACGGCCGATTTCGCGGATCGACGACGACAATTCCTCGGCGGCGGCGGCGACCGTTTCGACGCTGGCCGACGCCTCCTCGCTGGCGGCGGCGACGGTGGTGGCCTGCCGATTGGTCTGCTCGGCGGTGGCCGACAAGGCCTGCGCGGTGCCGTTCAACTGGGTGGCCGCGTCCGCCACCGTATTCAGCACGCCGGAAACGGTCCGGTCGAAGCCGGAGGTCAGGGATTCGATCGCCTGGGCCCGCCTGTCGCGCGCCGCCGCATCGTCGGCGTCGCGCTTGCGGCGGGCTTCAGCCTCGATCAGGCTGGCGCGCCATCCGTCCAGCGCCCGCGCCAGGGGGCCGAATTCGTCCTTGCGGTCGGTCTCGGGGATCTGCTGGCCGATCCTGCCCTGCGAAATGTCGCCGACCGCATGGACCAAGGTGGCGATGGGCTGCATGATCGAGCGGGTGGCCTTCAAGGCCAATCCCACCACCAGGGCGATGGCGATCACCAGGATGACGAGGATGGACCGCTTGGCGAAGTTGGCCGTGGCCTCGCCTTCTTCGACGCTCTGGCGCCCCGACGCAATATTGTAGTCGAGGTCTTTGGCGATCATATCGCTGGCAGTCTTGAACACGGCCCACGACCGGCCTGCGCTCAGCGCCGCGGCCTCTTCGCTATTTTCCTGGCCGGTCAGGACGAGGATGCCTTGGGCAATCTTCTTGTATTCTTCCCATGGCCCGACGAAGGCGTCGTAGATGGCTTTCTCCTCGGCCGCATTGACGGTCGGCCGATAGATGGCGAGATCCGCCTCGACCTTGTCCACCGCCTTGCGCCAGTCATCGGCGGCGGCGGCGGCGGCATCCTTGGTTTTCGCCTGGACGGCACGCGCCTCCGCGAACCGGCAGTCGTCGATGTCGCCGTTGAGCTGGCCGAGAATGGCCAATCCCGGCATGGCGTCGCTCCCGAGATCGCTCATTTGCGCGGTCAGTGCCGCGATACGATTGTAGGAATATCCGCCGAGAGCGGCCGAAATACATAGTAAAGCGCCAAATGCTAGCGACAGGCGTGATTTAACGGTCAGGTTTAACATCATACCCTCCAATTTCACGCGGCCGCTATCGTCGACCCGGGCCAATAGTAATAGAAAACTCGGCAGAGATCTAACCCGAAGGCATGGCGCGGCATGCCTTCCCGGCTTGACGTTCGCCAGCGTGGCCCCGTGTAATCCCCCGCAAAGATTGAAGTCATCGCTGGAATTTCGTCGTCAGCCAAAAGACCAAAGACTCGATTTCCGCATTTTCGCGCGGCGGCATTTGATCTAGGATAGATCCAGATTCCGTAGAGGATCACGCCAGCTTAAACCGCCGATCAATAAGGCGGGGTTGGCAACCAGGGAGGATTTATCGATGCCGAAGACCCTTGCCGGTCGTCTGCTGCTGGTGCTGTGCGCCGCCGCAGTACCGCTGTTTGCCTTCAACATGGCCATCATAACCGCGATGATGTCGCTACGGAACCAGCTGTCGGCGATCCCGCCGGCGGTCATGGCCGAACGCCCGTTTTTGGCCGACATGGGCGACACCCTGCGATGGGGATTGTGGATGGCGTGGCTGTGCTGCGGCCTTTGCGTCATCCTGGCGCCCGCCTTGTTCTCCATCCTGGCGAGAAGGATGCTGCGTCCGCTCATCGACATTACCCGGGCGTTGCGCCGCATCTCGCAGGGCGACATCGACACCGAAATCCCCCATCTCGGGGACCGGGGCGAGATCGGCGCCATGGCGGCCGACGTCATGCGCTTCGTCGAGACGGCCGCGATCGCCCAGGACGCCCGCAGCTGGCAGTTGCAGGGGGTCAAGGATTTCATGATGCGCCGCGAGATGGCGCTGATGAACGACGCGCTGGACGGCGAGGCGACCCAGGCGGTGGGTCCCGCGATCGAATCCATGGGCAAGGTGTGCGAAGCATCGATGGCAAACGTCCAGCGGGCCTCGGCGATGAAGGGCAGCGCCGAGGCCATCACGGTCCGCACCGAGGAAATGGCGCGCAGCATCGACGCCGTCGCCGCCGCCACCGAGGAATTGAGCGCCGCCTCCGGCGAAATCAGCCGCCAGGTGGCCGGGGCGTCCCGCTGCGCCACCGAGGCGACGGGGCGCGCGGTCGCGGCGACGTCCGAACTCGCCCGCCTGCGTTCCGCGACGGACGAGGTGGCCGGCATCACCGACCTGATCAGGATCGTGGCCGACCAGACCAACCTTCTCGCCCTCAATGCCACCATCGAGGCGGCACGAGCGGGGGAAGCCGGAAAAGGGTTCGCCGTCGTCGCCGCCGAGGTCAAGATCCTTTCCCGCCGCTCGGCGGAAGCGGTGGAGCAGATCGCCGCCAGGACATCGGCCATCGTCAACATCGGCCAGACCGTCGCCACCAGCGTCGAGAGCATCGCGTCGGAGATCAAATCGGTCGAGACCATGGCCGTCGCCGTCGCCGCGGCGGTCGAGGAGCAGGACGCCACCATCCGCGAAATCGGCCGCAACGCCGCCGGGGTGGCCAGCGCGGCCCGCAACACCGCGAACGAGGTCCGCACGATCGCAGTGGCGGCCGACGAAGTCACGGTGGCCGCCAACGGCACCTCCAGTTCGATCGAAAGCGCCAGCGCGCTGATCGAGAACCTCCGCGCCCGCCTGATCGCGGTGATGAAGCAGGCGTCGGGGGCCAATACGAGCAGGCAGGGCGCCATCCCGTTCCCCGTCGAATCGAAGGTGGTTTGGGATGGTCACGACGCCGTGCTTCCGGTTCACAACCTGACCGACGAAGATGGCGAGATCGACCTGGTGTGGTTCAGTGCGGCGTTTCCCGGAACGCCGAAGGAAAAGGATGTCCTGACCATTCACATCCCGCTGGCCGGGGACATCGACGCCTCCATGTTCCGGGTGTCGGATGCCGCCCTGCACTTCGCCTTCCAGCCGAAATCCGGCGAGCAGCGCGCAGTCCTGCAATCCGTGATGTCGCGCTACGTGATGGCCGATTCGCCGTATATCGAGGCGGCGAGCACGGCCGCCACCACCATCGCCGGGCTGTTCGAGGCGGCGGTCGACGCGCGGGAAATCAGCCTGGACGACCTGTTCGACACCGCCTATCAGCCCATCGCGGGCAGCAACCCGCAGCAATTCACGACGAAATTCCTGCCCCTGGCCGACCGGCTCCTTCGCCCTTTGCTGGAGCCCGTGCTGGCCGCCCTTCCCGGCATCACCTTTTGCGTCGCCCTGGATCGCAATGGATATGTACCGACCCACAACGCCAAGTTCTCGCAGCCGCAGGGCAACGACCCGGTGTGGAACAACGCGAACTGCCGCAACAGGCGAATTTTCAACGACCGGGTCGGCTTGGCCGCCGGCCGGAACCAGGAGCCATACCTCATGCAGGCGTATCTGCGCGACATGGGCGGCGGCAACTTCGTGCTGATGAGCGACGTTTCCGTTCCCATCACGGTCAAGGGCCGGCACTGGGGCGGCTTCCGCTTGGGCTACCGCATGCCCGACAACCTTGATCGATGGTCGAAACGGTCGTAGCGCGCGATGACGTCTCCCGGACATACGCGCATGGCCGCTTGCCTGGGGCTGATGCTGGCCGCCCTGCCGGCCTTGTCCGCGCCGGCCGCCGACGACCCGGAGGTAAGCCGGCCGGTGTTCGATCTGCTGCCCTCCCCCAACCAATTGGCGATGGTGCAAAAATATGCCGGCAACCTGATGGCCCGCGCCGAGAAGGCACATTTTCCGGCCCAGCCCCAAGTGGCGATGGCGGGTTCGACCACCCTGATCAGCCTGGAATCGGTCGCCATCTGCGACCGGGCGTCGGGCTGCCCGCTGCTGGTGTTCCGCGACATGACCAAGCCGCCGGTGCTGGTCACCAGTTCGTACCAGAACGTGATGATCGTCTATCGGGCCGACAAGACCGTCCTGATCCTGAAGTCGTCCGGTCCCGACCGCGAATGCCTGCTGCCCTTGTTCGGCAAGGCCAAATGCAAGCCGGTCGCCCGGCCCAAGTGACCGCCGCTAGCCAGTGACCGCCACTAGAAAGTCACCACCACCCGCAGGCCGGGCGCGTTGTCCTCCAGCCTGATGCGCGCCGAATGCAGGCTGACGATTGCCGCCACCAGGTTGAGGCCGAGGCCGCTGCCGCGGGTACTGCGGCTGACGTCGAGGCGGCAGAAGCGCTTGAACACCTTCTCGCGCTCGGTCGCGGGGATGCCGGGACCGTCGTCGGCGACGGTCAGCACAGGGCCACGGCCGCCACCACCCGGCGCGAGCGCCACGGCAACGGCCGCGCCCGCCGGCGTGTGGTCGAGGGCGTTCTCCACCAGGTTGACCAGCATCTGGCCCAACAGCTGGCGGTCGCCGTCGACCGTCATCCCCGGCGCCACGTCCCCCGACAGGCTCCGGCCCTTGTCCTCGGCGACCGGCGCATAGGTGTCGATGATCATTGCGACCAGGGCCGACAAATCCGTCGGGGCGAAGGCGGCCGAGCGCGCCCCCGACTCGATCTGGGCGATCCGCAGCAGGGCGCTGAAGGTCTCCAGCAGGGCGTCGGTTTCGACCAGCGCGCCGTCGACCGCCCCTTCGTAATCGCCCAGCGTCCGGGCGTCGAGGCGGGCGCCTTCGAGCCGCTGGCGCAAGCGGGTCAAGGGCGTGCGCAGGTCGTGGGCGATGTCGTTGGAGACCTGCCGGAGGTTTTCCATCAGTTCGTGGATGCGGTCGAGCATGGCGTTGACGCTCGACGACAGCCGGTCGAAATCGTCGTTGCGGGCGCCGACGGGGATGCGTCGGGACAAATCGCCGGCCATGATCTCGCGGGTGGTGCGGCTGATCGCCTCCAGCCGCCGCAGCAGCCCGTGGCTGACCACCGCGCCACTGCCGAAACCGACCACCAGCGTCACCAGGAACCCGATGCCGAACGTGCGCTCGAGCAGGTCGTTGAATTCGTCCAGGTCAAAGATGTCGCGGGCGACCAGCAGGAACGAGCCGTCCCCCAGCCGGCGACCCAGGGCGCGCAACGCGTGGTCGTCGCTGGTGTCGCTCACCATGCCCTCCGGCATCGGCAGGTCCTGCCAGCCGACATGCGGGGCCATCGCCGGCAGGTTGCCGGCGAGCCGGCGGCCGATGCCGTCCTGCAGCAGGTAGGAATAGTCGCGCGTGGCCGGCGAGGACAGGCGCTGCGCCAGCCGCGCCTCCAGGTGGGCTGCGTCGGAGCCGTCCTCCTGCAGCGACGCCATCTGGGCGGTGATCGAATCATCGAATTGGCGGGCCATGAAGCGGTCGGCGGCCCAATACAACACGCCGAACAAAGCCAGCGCCGAGGCGCTGAACAGGGCCGCCGAAAACAGCGTCAGGCGAAAACTCGAGGTGGTGAACAGCCTAGGAAGGCGCATGGATCGTATACCCCGCACCGCGCACCGTATGGATCAGCTCGTCGGCGAAGCCCTTGTCGATCTTCTGGCGCAGGCGGCTGACATGGGTCTCGACCACGTTGGTCCGAGGGTCGAAGTGAAAGTCCCACACCTTCTGCAGCAGCATCGAGCGGGTCACCACCCGGCCGGCATTGCGCACCAGGTATTCCAGCAACTGCCATTCGCGCGGCAGCAGATCAATGGCGGTTTCTCCCCGCCGTACCGAGCGGTTGACCAGATCCATCCGGAGATCGCCGACGATCAGCACCGCCTCGTTCGCCGAGGACTGCGGGCGGCGGCCCAGGGCATTGACCCGGGCCTGCAGCTCCACCAGGGCGAACGGCTTGGTCAGGTAGTCGTCGCCGCCGGCGTCCAGCCCGATGACCCGATCGTCGACCCCGTCCAGGGTGCTGAGGAACAGCACCGGCGCCCGATTGCCCCGCTTGCGGATGGCCTTGACCAGCGACAGGCCGTCCAGCCCGGGAAGCATGCGGTCGACGATGAGCAGATCGTAGCGTTCCGCCTCGGCCAGCGACAGGCCGTCGCGGCCGTCGGCGGCATGGTCCAGCCCATGCCCCGCCGCACGCAGGCCGGCGAGGATGTAGGCGGCGGTCTCGGCATCGTCTTCGACGAGAAGGATCTTCATGGCCGGAACTCTAGGCAAATCCACACGCCCGGTAAAATCCCCAGGCATTTCCAGACTATACAAATTTGTTATTTATCTCCGGCTGCGTTCCACCGCGGGAACCGGTAGCATGATGGTCGATGGCGCAAGAAATATGCCGCCACCATCGCACCCAGAAGGGAGAAATACGATGTCCATTTCCGCCGTTTCCGCCAGCCCCGCCTTCACCGCCGCGGCGCCGGCCCAAACCGAAGCCGCTGCGCCGCAGCAATCGGCCGTGGCAAAGGCCGCTCAGGTGGCCGCGCACCACAAGAAACACCATCATGGCGCCGCTTCGACCCAGGCGTCCTCCTCGAGCAGCGCCCCCGCAGCCTCCTCGGGATCCGAGACCGGCGCGGCTCCGGTCAGCGCCGCGGCATCGACCACCGGCGGATCGACCGGCGGTACGCTCAACCTTCTGGCCTGAACACCTACGCCGTCGGGTCGATTTCCGGGCAGGTCCCGGAAGTCGGATCCGCGGTGGTCAGCCGCGTTCGGCCTCCAGCCATCCGTCGTCCCAGGCGGCACGCTGGGCGGTTTCGCCGGCAAACGGGTTCTCGGTGAATGCGACCCCGTCCCGTTGCGCCGCCCAGCCGCGCTGGAACTCGCGCAGGCGGGCGTCGGCCGCCACCGCCGCCGACGGCCGCTCCAGCCAGCGGCGGAATTCAGGGAAATCGGTCAGCACGGTATCGTCGATGCCACCGGGATTGGCATGCAGCAGCGCCCGCCCCCGCGGGGTGATGCGGAAGCGCCGCTCGTCCAGCATCTCCAGCAGGTGAGCGGCGACCAGATGGCGGCGGGCGAAATCCAGGCGGGCGCGGATTTCCGCCGGGTCGTTGTCGGCGGGTTCGCGCGCCTGCGCCAGGTCCTCGGCGAGCAGGCGGGCGGCGGCGCCGATATCCGCGGCATCCCTGCCGGCGGCGTGCAGCAACGCCAGCACCAGATCGGCGAAGTGAAGAAGCGGCCGTTCCTCGCTGTCCATCGTGGCAAGGATTTCGGCATTGGAGCGCCGCGGTTCAAGGATCAAATTCCGGCGCCGCGCTCGATCAGGCCGGTGCGGCGCTCGACCTCGACCAGCAGCGCGTGCAGCACGGGATCGGCGAAGCCGATGCGCTCCAGCTCGCGCACGGTGTTGATCAGGTAGTCGCGGTTGAGGCCGGCCACCCCTTCGGCGTCCATGATCACCGCCGCGGCGGGGCCGAGGCCGAGGTCGCCGGCATAGTGGCGGTGGTCGCGGTCGGAGACGAAGGTGTAGGCCTCGACGGAGCCGATGCCGGCGACCTCGACCGGAAGCGTGCGCGCCTGGTAGGCGTAGCCGATCAGTTCGCGCTCCTCCAGGTATTCGACCACCACGGCGCGGCTCTCGGCCGCCACCCGGAAGGCGACGCCCTGGCAGGCGCCGCCGCGATCCAGCCCCAGCACCAGGCCGGGGCGCTCGGGCGTGCCGCGCCAGTGCAGCGACCACAGGCAGAACGCCCGGTGCCAGCCCTCCAGCAAGGCCGGCGCCGATTCGACGTAGGGAAAGCCCGGCCGCCACATCAGCGAGCCGTAGCCGAACACCCAGAAATCGCTCATTCCGCCGCCACTTTGGCCGCCGCCTCGGCCGCCGCCGGCCGTTCGGGCGGCAGCAGGGCCGCCGCCGCCGCCACCACCGCCGCCGCCGCCGCCAGCAGGACGAACAGCGCCTCGAAGCCGCCGGTGGTGGCGCGCATCAGCGACACCAGCGGCACCCCCAGGCCGCTGACCCCGAAGGACAGCACGAACTTGAGGCCGAAGGCGGTGCCCCGCCAGCGCGCCGGGGCGTAGCGGGACAGCAGGATGTTCTCGGCCGGGATGCCGGCCATGTTGCCGACCACCGCCAGGCCCGCCACCGCCACCAGCGGCATCCCGGACAGCGTCGCCAGCGCCGCCAGCAGCGGCACCTGGACCAGGGCGGCACCGACATAGACCAGCTTGGGCGACAGCCGGTCGGCGAGATGGCCGGCGAGCACCTGCGACAGGCCCGCCAGCAGGTAGACCGCGGTCACCGCCGCCGACACCCCCAGCACCCCGGAATCGCCCAGGCGCTCCTCGAACAGCTTGGGCAGGGCCGGCTGGGTGGCCTGGTAGATCAGGCCGGCGCACAGCATGGTCACCGACAGCACGATGCCGGCGCGCCAGGAATCATCGCGTGAGGCGACCGGTTCGGGCTTGCGGTCGACCTTGGCCTCGACCACCACGCCCTTGGCCAGGGCGGCGACGAACACCGCGCCGGTGAGCAGGCAGGCGATGCCCGGCACCACGAAGGCGGCGCGCCATCCCACGGTGGCGATCATCCCGCCGGCCAGCACCGCGGCCAGCGCCGGACCGATGCCGCCGAAGACGCCGTTGAGGCCGATCGCCTTGCCCTTGTCCAGCGCGTTGCGCAACAGCCAGGCGATACCGACCGGATGGTAGATCGCGCCGAACAGCCCGGTCAGGCCCAGCGCCACCGCCATCGCCCAGGGTCCGGTGGCGCAGCCCACCGCGATTCCGGCGATTCCCAGGCCGATAAAGTACACCGCCATCATCCCCACCGTGCTCCAGCGGTCGCCCAGCCAGCCGGCGGCGGGAGCGAGCAGGCCGTAGAGCAGCTTGCCGCCGATCACCAGCGCCAGCACCTCTTCGTAGGGCATTCCCAACTCGCCCGGCAGCACCAGGGCGGTGATGTAGAAAATCGGCTCGAACAGATGGGCGAACAGGTGGCCGACGCAGGAGAACGCCAGCGAAGCCCGGGCCGAGGCGGCGGTCATGCCGCCACGCCGCCGGGTTCGAGATCGGGGACCGGGAATGGCTTGCTCATGAAAGGCAGGATGGCAAAGCCGGCGCCGCTTGTCGAGGCCGGGCGCGACGGCGGCAGGGCCACGATGTCAGGTTTCTGAATCGTTAATTTCATCCGTCACCCCCTCGAGAGAGCTAGGCGATTCACACATCTCGAAGCCTCCAGCCGTAGGCGATGGATCGGAAATACTCCAGACCGTGGCGGAAGGTGATCGGGCCTGGCGGTTTGGATTTGGGATAGCCG
>Ga0265331_10001632_pt1 | contig 16367 bp, 18 predicted proteins | sample 41923metaG_FD_202088 | JGI IMG/M metagenome (GOLD analysis project Ga0265331, IMG submission 202088) | Rhizosphere microbial communities from Carex aquatilis grown in University of Washington, Seatle, WA, United States - 4-19-23 metaG | ecosystem: Host-associated > Plants > Roots > Rhizosphere... | reverse complement strand
AAGGCTATCAATTTGGCTGTCCCGAAGGCGCGTGGATTGGTCGTTTTGATGACAAGCAATGGGGCAAAAACAAAAACCTCATTCTCAATTTCACGGATGAAACGTCGGGCGGAAAGTTCTGGTTTTCCGTGTTCGCGGTGGAAGCCTATCGTGCGCGTGACGGGCAGGTCGATTTTAAGAACGAGGAAACGGGCGGTCGTTACAAAATGAACACGCGCCTGAACGAGAAAGGCAATCCTGTTTTTCTCGGAGCGACAAAAATTTTCTAGGGTCTAAAATGCTCATTCTTAGGAGCAAGTTCAGCTGCTCTGCGTTTCCCACTCTCAGTAATCATAAAATGGAAGGTTGCTTCTGGTTCCCGATCAGATGAGGCTCTAACACTGATGTCTCCTCTCTTGCATAATGCAGGAACTTGCGTATAGAATTTCCACGCAAGAGCTAAGCCGCCCTGTTTGTCACAGAGTATTGATCGACCCACGTTCAGCTTTTCCTTGAGCTTTGTGCGAAAAGCACCAGCACTAATTTCGCCTTCTTCGACAAGAATACGCAAAGCAGCGCGCTCATACTCGGTTTTTGTTACGCGATTGGCCATGATGTAATTCCTTTCGAATTTTTGTCACCGTACTATAGAGGTCGTTATAGAGCAGGATAATGCTTTCATCTAATAAAATAAATGTGTGTTAGAGGGACTTAATTTTAACCATACTCCCTCCACCACAGTCTGCTTTATCTTCTCTCAATTGCCCAGAAAATTTGACAGAGAACTATTCAACCACTTTAACCAAAAGCGGCTCTAGGTTTAGCCCGACGATCTACCCACAATGCTTTTGCTCTTTCTTCTCCCGAACCGATTATACAGTCATGGATGATTTGCAAAGCCTCCAAGGCCGGTCTTGCGCCAAGCGGTTCAACAACAAGTTGCGTAGCGTTACGATCACTGTTCATTGCATTTGCGCTTTGAGCTAGCGCGAGTTCTCTGTAAGTGTAGAGATGCCGTTCCCACTTTGCCCCGCAGGGTGCAAGCGGCTTTCCGATACGAATAGCGTCCAACGTCTCGTTTAGGAGCGTAAGCGAATGGATAGCAGCCTTGTGCTTTAGGCTCTCTATGGTTTCTTCCGGTAAGATCGAGAAACTGTTGGCCTTAATGATCGCGCCGTAGTCGATGCGTTCGTTCATATGGTGGCAAGTCACGCCGAAAGCATCATCACCGTTATGGAGCGCCCACCAATAGCCGCCTACCCCTCGGTATTTCGGCGAGCTTGGATGAAAATTGATAGCACCTTTCTTGGCGCGTTTAAGAATATCACGCGAAAGAATGAGGTCAGATTTGAATGAGAATATCCAATCGCCTTTCCAGCCGCTGATGTCTGGCTTTGGCATGCCGGGTGACCAGAACACAGGTTGAACTGAAGGAAAAGCAGACGAAACCATTTCATAGCCAAGCTCGCCCCAAGCCGAGCGTTCGGAGATATAGAGAACTTCGCAAGACACGGCGGCATCACTCATAGCCATTTGTGGATGACGGCCTGTATTAGGCTTAGAGTATGCCGTTGTGCGCCTCGATACGCCTGAGCATCACTGCTAAATTTGAGGGTTTGTTTGTGGGTTGTAGTTTTGATAACAGGAATAACATATTGATAATAAACAATAATATCAACTAAATTGGCGTCCCCTACGGGATTCGAACCCGTGTTACTACCGTGAAAGGGTAATGTCCTAGGCCTCTAGACGAAGGGGACGAGGCTGCGTTGGGTGGTTGCCCGAAAAGCGCGGGTGAGAGTTAGCTGAGACGGCGGCGTGAATCAAGCGTTGCGTGCGGGTAAAATGCATTTTTTCTGGTTTGTGTGGAAAATTCTGCTGTTTTGCGATGAAAAAGCCGCTTTTTAGGGCTGGAGGATTTCTTTATGGCACGGGAACGGGGGTATATAGCCGTTCCCCATAATTTCCGTACGACGGAGAAAACCAAATGGGATGCCCGCCGGAGCCTGTCCCCGTGAAAGCGGGGCGGGCATGACATCGTTTCTGTTAAGACGCACACATCAATTCGGCCAGCCCGTCCTTAAAGGCTATTTGCGGCTGCCAGCCCAGTGCCGTTTGAATACGCGTGATGTCGGCGAGGGTTTCTTGCGGGTCGCCTTGGCGCGGGGCGCGGTGTTCGTGGTGGGGAGAGATCAGCGACGCCAGTTCCTTGACTGACATATTCGTGCCGCTGCCAACATTGAAGGTGGCGGCGCGCACATCGCTTTCGAACGCCATGATCTGGGCACGGACCACGTCACGCACATGGACAAAGTCGCGGCGTTGCGATCCGTCGCCGTTGATCAACAGCACCTCACCCGCCTTCTGCCGTTTCAGGAAAATACCGATAACGAGGGCGTAAGTGCCTGTCTGTGGCTGGCGCGGGCCATAGACGTTGAAGTAACGCAACACCACCGACGGCACGTTATAGGCGCTGTCGAACATGCGGCAATAATCTTCGCCCACCAATTTGCTGAGGCCGTAAAAGCTAACCGGCTTCGGCGGGGTGATGTCTTCCAAATGCGGGAAAGGCTGGTCGCCATAGGCGCTGGATGATCCGCTATAGATCACTTTCCGCACTTTATGATCATGCGCGGCGATCAGGATATTCTGGGTGCCGACGATGTTGCTTTGGGTATAGGCCTGTATCGTTTCGAACCCCGGCAGAACCCGCGACACCGCCGCCATGTGAAAGATACCGGCGCAGCCCGCCGCGGCGCGGCGGCAGGTTTCCAGATCGCCCACATCGCCTTCGATCAGCTCGGCCTGCGGCGGCACCCAGGCGCGATTGCCGGACACAAAATTATCCAGCACCCGCACATGGTAACCTTTGGCGATCAACGCCTCGGCCACATGGCTGCCGATAAAGCCGGCACCGCCGGTGACAAGGAGAGTGGTCATAAGTGTCGCCTATGATTCATAAATGGTTGCGCCGCGAAAATGCCCGAAAGTGACCCCATCAGCAAACATTCGTTTTTTCATTAACTTTCAATAAGTTACAATTGTAACAAAACGTAAGAAAACCTGTCTTTCATCGCAGACTCGGTAAGGTTAATGATGGGTCGTCCGAAGATCTGAGTTTTCCATGATGACCTATCAACCCTCCCTCTCCTCTCTGAACGCCCTGCATGGGGCCGCTTTTGGCGCAAGCTTTGCGGAACCGGTGATGATGCAGCAGACGCTGCTTGGCACGGCGGAATGCTCCGGTATCGGCGTTCATTCGGGGGAAAAGGTCACATTGCGGATCAAACCCGCGCCGATTGATAGCGGCATTGTTTTCGTGCGCACCGACATCACCAAAGGCATGCGCGAGATTCCGGCGCGTTGGGATCATGTTGTTGATACCAAACTGTGCACCGTCATCGGTAACAAGGCGGGCGTAAAGGTCGCCACCGTTGAACATTTGATGGCCGCGCTGCATGCCTATGGCATCAGCAACGCGATCATCGAAATCGACGGCGCGGAAGTGCCGGTAATGGATGGCAGCTCCGACTCCTTTGTGTTCTTGATCGAAATGGCTGGTGTCGCGCCGCAAACCGCGCCCCGCCGCACGATTGAAATCCTCAGCCCGATCGAGGTCGCGCATCAGGGCAAGTTCGCGCGCCTGACCCCTGCCCTCGACACCTCGTACAGCTTCGACATCGCGTTCGACCAAGCACCGATCAGCCGCCAGAGCTATCACCTGACCTTGTCCCCCGACACGTTCAAGAGCGAAATTGGCCGCGCCCGCACCTTCGGCTTCTATGAAGAAGTCGACCAGCTGCGCAAAGCCGGTTTGGCCCGTGGCGGTTCGCTGGATAACGCCGTCGTCATCAAGGATCAGCAAGTGCTGAACGAAGGCGGACTGCGCTACACCGACGAATTCGTGCGCCATAAATTGCTGGATGCCGTTGGCGATATGGCACTGGCAGGCATGGCCATCCGTGGGCACTTCCACGGCTCCTGCTCCGGCCATGCGCTGAACAACCAGCTGCTCCGCGCGTTGTTTGCCGATACGTCGGCGTGGCGTATTATTGGCGACAGCACTGTTAACTAACACGCTGCCGAAACCGGCCACTCATTAGACATTTCTTTACACTATCCCTGTAGGATCGCTGACGATCGTCTGTGATGCCATGGGATTTCATGATTACGGTTCGCAATCTCGTTTACGAATATCCCGGGAAAAAGGCATTAAAAGATGTCTCCTTTTCCATTCCCGAAGGCAGCGTTACGGCACTGGTCGGGCCGAATGGCGCGGGGAAGACAACCTTGCTGCGCTGTCTCGCGGCCATCGACGAACCTTTTTCCGGCCAAATTGAAATCGCTGGCATTGACGTCACCGCCGAACCGCGCCGCGTCCATCGCGTCCTCGGTTACTTATCGGATTTTTTCGGCCTGTATGAGGATTTGACCGTCAAGCAATGCCTGACCTTCGCCGCGTGGCTGCACGCCATTCCAGACGATCAGGTTGACCGGCAAGTCGACAAGGTGGCCGGGCAACTGGAATTACATCCATGGCTTGCCAACAAGGTCAAAAACCTTTCCCGTGGGTGGCGGCAAAGGCTGGGCATCGCACAGGCGATTATCCATGAGCCGAAAATTGTCCTGCTCGACGAACCCGCCGCCGGCCTTGATCCGGAAGCGCGGATCAGCATTTCCCAATTGTTCCGCGACCTGCAACGCCAAGGCATGACCATCGTCGTGTCGTCCCATATTCTGGCGGAGCTGGAAGATTACTGCACCGACATGCTGGTGCTGCGCGACGGAGCCATCGTCGAACATCGTGAAAACACGACGCAACAACAGGCGATGAGCTTGCGCATCATTTTCGCCAAAGATGCCGAACGTTATCACCCCATCATCAACGCCTTTGCGGGCATCGCCTCCTCCACGCTCGAAGGCGATGTTATCCGCGCACGCTTTACCGGCGACGCTGATCAGCAACAAGAGCTTTTGAAAAAACTCATCGCCGAAGGCGCGCCGATCAAAGGCTTCGATAGCAGCGCCGAACGCCTGCAGGACATCTATCTATCGCTTGGCAAAAAGGACTAACGCCGATGCGTCTTAATCCGGAAATTCAACGCAACCTGTGGCTGGAATTCTCGCCGCATCGTTTGTTCGCCATGCCCATCGTTTTGGGGCTGATACTTTACATCGCCGGCTGCGCCAACGATAACCTCAATGAATCGCACGCCTTTGAAATGACTGCCGTTACACTTTACTTCCTGCTGGTAAAAATTTGGGGCGGGCATAAGGCGGCGGAAGCCGTGCTTCAAGAAGTCAACGACAACACCTGGGATTTCCAGAAACTATCGGCGCTGTCACCCTGGGACCTGACCATCGGCAAGCTGTTTGGTGGCTCCTCCTTCACATGGTATGGCGGCCTTATGGTTTACGTAGCGGCTGTTTGGGCAGTGTCAAATCGCCTGAATGGCGCGGATCTATTTTGCTATGCCGCCCTGATGTTACTCAGCGGACTCATTGTTCAGGCGGCGGCTCTTTTCACCAGCCTGATTGCCGTACAAAACCGCAACGGCGCCCACAACAAAATGCGCCCCCTACCCTACCATTTTGCCGGCCTCGTTATTGGCGGTATTTTTGCCATTGATAACACATGGCAATCCATTCCCTACAAAACCAATCTTCAGAACATCCAACATCACTTTATTTCATGGTACGGCACCGCGTATGAACTCAACAGCTTCCTGACCATCACGGCATTGGTAACGTTAGGCTGGCTGGTCGCGGGCATTTATTGGCAAATGCGGGGCCAATTGAAAATGCCGACTTCGCCGTGGCTATGGCTTGGCTTTGTTCTTTTCTGGATAGGCTATAGCGGTGGGTTCACCCCAGATATGTCAGGACACCCCCAATATTTTGTCGAAACACGCGGCCTTATTCCCTTCTTTCTCAGCCTTGCCTTTCTCTATGTCATCACATTTCAGGAAGGGTGGACAACCGTTCGCTACCGCCGTTGCTTGAGCGCTTGGAAAGAAAAGCATTATTCCAAGGCCTTTGAAATATGCCCACGCTGGGTACTGACCTATCCGATATGTCTTGCGCTGGCTTTATGGATCGGCACAACCAGTGCCACAATTTTTACACTGGGCTTCATGTTTTTTGCGACGCGCGACATAGCCATCCTCCACATATTCAAACTGAATCCGGAAAATCAAAATCCGACGCGTACCACCAAATTCTATCTCGCCCTCCTTTATCTTCTTCTTCCAGCATTATTCGCCGTATTGCATATTCCGGATGGCCTGCTGTTGTTTGTACCGTCTGATAAGGTGGCATCGCTTTTGTCGGGATCCATGCAGGCGGCGATCTTTATCAATTTCGCCCTGAGCCGCTGGCATCGGTTTGGCGTGAAGGCGGCGTGATCGCATCAGCGACACCACCGCATCTCACCCTCCACTTTCACCGCATACGCTAAGACACTGCAACCAAGATGATTTCTTGTTTACAGCGACACAAATCACTGCGAATTTCCTGCCAAGCTTTTGAAATTTTTGATTCTTCCTGCGTGTTTTACTTGCGCGAATCAAAGGAAAAGATTCATATGGTGTTTCCTTTGAACCGCGTCGCGTTCGCCGCGATGCACCACACGTCCAAGCCGGAGGTTTTTTCATGATCAATTTGTCGATGGCCGATCCCGAACACAATTTGCGTCCGCGTCTCACCGTCATGGGTGTTGGCGGCGCGGGCGGCAATGCCATCAACAACATGATCCGTTGCGCGTTGGAAGGCTGCGATTTCATCGCCGCCAACACCGACAGCCAAGCTCTGGCCATGTCGCTGGCCTCGCGCAAAATCCAGCTCGGCATGAACATGTCGCGTGGCCTTGGCGCAGGCTCCAAACCCGATATTGGCCGTGCGGCTGCCGAAGAACAAATCGCCGACATTCAGGCGGTGCTTGAAGGTTCCGACATGCTGTTCGTCACCGCCGGTATGGGCGGCGGCACCGGCACCGGTGCGGCTCCCGTCATCGCCCGCGCCGCGCGTGAATCCGGCATCCTGACCGTCGGCGTTGTCACCAAGCCTTTCCATTTTGAAGGTGGGCAGCGCATGCGCTCCGCCGAAGCGGGCATCGCCGAATTGCAAAAATACGTCGATACGCTGATCGTCATCCCCAACCAGAATCTTTTCCGCATCGCCAACGAACGTACCACCTTTGCCGAGGCTTTCCGCCTCGCCGACGAAGTGTTGCACAGCGGCGTGCGCGGCATCACCGATCTGATGGTCATGCCGGGCTTTATGAATCTCGATTTCGCCGACGTCAAAACCGTCATGGGCGAAATGGGCAAAGCGATGATGGGCACCGGCGAAGCCGATGGCGACAACCGCGCTATCAAGGCTGCGGAAGCCGCGATTTCCAACCCGTTGCTCGACGATGTATCGATGAAGGGCGCGCGTGGCGTTCTGATCAACATCACCGGCGGCATGGACATGACCCTGTTCGAAGTCGATCAGGCTGCCAACCGCATACGCGAAGAAGTCGACCCCGAAGCGCAGATCAAGGTCGGTTCCACGCTCGGCGACAATATGGATGGCCGCATCCGCGTGTCGGTCATCGCCACCGGCATCGAAGCCGCCGTGGTCAATGTGCAAACGCAACGCTCGACCACCGGCACCGGCACGGTTCGCACCGCCACGCAACCGGTTGCCCCCAAAGCCGCCGTTCAACCGGTGCAACAAGCGCAGCCGCGTCAACAACAAGCACAGGTGATTACACCGTCGATCAACACCCAATCGACCTATTTCACCATGCCGCAATCGGTCACGCCGCAAACTTTGGCGCAGCAGCAAACGCAGGTTGAGGAAGAACCTGCCGTTCAAGCAATCGAAGAAGCACCACAGGCTGAAGAAGCTTACGAACAGCCCGTTGCATCCGCTCCGGCCTATGCGCCACAAGCCCCCGCGCAAAGCCAACCGCAGCAACGCGTTGAACCGGCTTTGGCAGCGGCACGTTCAACCCCGCCACAATCCGCCTATTCACCGCGTCCGGCTTCGCCGCCGCCGCAAGCTCGTCCGGTTCAACGTCCGGCAGCTTCGTCACCGTCCAGCAACAGCCACGCGCCGTTTGATATGCGTGTCACGCAACTGACGACTCCGCAGCAACCAACCGCGGCCGACCAACGCCGCCAACGTCGCACGGAATCGCTGTTCACCCGCATCACCGGCTTTGGCCTCGTGCGGCCATCGCAGTATCAGGAAGATGCCGAGCATACCGGCGAAGACGCCGCGCATCACCATGACGCGCACGCATCGGACGCCCCCCATCTGGATGTGAACCCGACCGACCGCCCAACCTTGTCATCGGAACCGCAACCTACGGATTTGCTGGATATTCCCGCCTTCCTGCGCCGCCAGACGAACCATTAAGCTCTAGGGAAAACCGCCGTTTTCACTGCGTTTTTGTTGATCAAGGGGGACGAAGAGCATCTTCGTCCCCCTTCTTTTTTTCCCGCTTGCGCCCCGCTACCATCTCGCCTAGATTGCGCTTCCCAAGGGATGCCCGGATGGCGGAATTGGTAGACGCACTAGCTTCAGGTGCTAGCGGTCGCAAGATCGTGGAAGTTCGAGTCTTCTTCCGGGCACCACCCTACGCTAAAGCTTCGGGTGGCGACGCCATCCTGAGCAACCAATACACGGCAAACCCCACGACGGATTCCAGCCATGCAATCCCTCCTTGCCGGATATCAACGCTTCCGCGCCAAAGATTGGCCGGAAAAACAGGCTTTGTTCCAAAATCTTTCCGCCAATGGCCAACAGCCGGACATGCTGGTGATCGCCTGCGTCGACAGCCGCGTCGATCCATCGATGATTTTTGATACCGCGCCGGGGGAAATGCTGGTTGTCCGTAACGTCGCCAACCTCGTCCCGCCTTACGCACCGGACGCGGCCTATCACGGCACGAGCGCAGCGTTGGAATTCGGCATCAAGGTTTTGAATATTCCCGATATCGTCGTTCTCGGGCACGGGCAATGCGGCGGCGTTCGCGCCCTGCTGGACGGAGCCCCCGACCACGCCCGCGACTTTGTCGCCCCATGGATGTCGATGGCCAAAAACGCCCGCGCCACCGCGATGACCTGCACCCGACCGGAAGAACGCCAATCCTGCTGCGAACAGGAAGTCATCAAGACATCACTGGCTAATCTTATGACCTATCCATGGATCAAGGAACGCGTCGCCCAAAACACCCTACGCCTACACGGAGCATGGTTCGCCATCCATGACGGCAGCCTGAAACTTCTGAACAAAGACGGATCGTTCACCAAGGCGGGGTAAAAGCCGGTTACACCGATGTCACAGAAAATTTTAATCCGACTGCCTGCATAACATTCAGAATCGTGCCGAAGGCTGGGTTACCTTTAGCACTGAGGGCCTTGTAGAGGCTTTCACGCGACAGACCCGCTTTTTTCGCCACCTTCGTCATGCCCCGCGCACGGGCGACAACGCCAAGGGCATAAGCGAAAAGCGCTGGATCATCGGCTTTCATCACTTCGCGCATATAGCCCGTAATATCCTCTTCCGTTTTTAGATACTCCGCTGTGTCATAGCGTGTAATTTTAATTTTCTTAGCCATTTCAGAACTCCATCTCTTCTGCCATTTCTTTGGCAATCAAAATATCTTTGCTCTGCGTTTTCTTATCACCGCCGCACAGCAAGACAATCACTGTTTGCCCTCGCCTAACGAAATAAAGCCGATAACCGGCTCCGCAATGAATACGCATTTCACTGATGCCGCCGCCAACCGATTTCACATCGCCGAAATGCCCCAAAACCAATCGGTCAATTCGCGCTTGGATGCTGTTTTTTGCCTGACGGTCACGAAGTTTTTTCAGCCATTTGTTAAAAACTTCTGACTTGTATACGTCGATCATCTCACGCCCCTGATTGTATCCCATAGACTACATCTATGTCAAGGTAATTTGCGCACATCCGTCAGCACGCCCGTCACCGCTGCCGCTGCGGCCATGGAGGGACTCATCAGGTGGGTGCGGCCATCGCGGCCTTGGCGGCCTTCGAAATTGCGGTTGGATGTCGCGGCGCAGCGTTCAAAGGGTTGCAGACGATCCTCATTCATCGCCAAACACATCGAACAACCGGGTTCGCGCCATTCAAATCCGGCGGCGATGAAAATCTGATCGAGCCCTTCGTCTTCCGCCTGTTTTTTCACAAGGCCCGACCCCGGCACCACCAGTGCCTGCACGCCTACCGCGACATGGCGCGTCTTGGCGACGGCCGCCGCCGCGCGTAAATCCTCGATCCGGCCATTGGTGCAGGAGCCGATAAAGACTTTATCCACTTTAACTCCCGCCAATTCCTGTCCCGCCGTCAGCCCCATATAGTCGAGCGCGCGTTGCATCGCCTTGCGCTTGCCCTCATCCGGCGCGGAGGATGGATCGGGCACCCTGCCCGTGATCGGCGCGACATCTTCGGGCGATGTGCCCCATGTCAAGGTCGGCGCTATGTCGGCAGCGTTCAGGCGGATTTCCTTGTCGTAACGCGCTCCCGCATCGCTGGGCAGCGTGCGCCAATAGGCCACCGCCTTGTCCCACGCCTCGCCTTTCGGAGCGCGGGGTTTGTCGCGCAGATAGGCAAAGGTGGTTTCGTCCGGTGCCACCAGACCGGCGCGCGCACCTGCCTCGATGCTCATATTGCACAACGTCATGCGCCCTTCCATCGACAGGCTACGGATCGCGGAGCCTGTATATTCGATCACATACCCCGTGCCGCCTGCGGTGCCGAGAACACCGATAATCGCCAATGCGACATCCTTCGCCGTCACGCCCGCTGCCAGCGTGCCGTCAACCTCGACACGCAGATTTTTGGATGGTTTCATAATCAGTGTTTGCGTCGCCAGCACATGTTCGACTTCCGACGTGCCGATGCCGAACGCCAACGCGCCGAACGCGCCGTGCGTCGATGTATGGCTATCGCCGCAAACGATGGTTGCGCCAGGCAGAGTGAACCCCTGCTCCGGCCCGACAATATGGACGATGCCTTGGCGCCTATCATCCATCGAAAAATACTCGACGCCAAATTCACGCGTGTTTTCGGTGAGCGCATCCACTTGCTGTTTGGATTCCGGATTACGAATGCCCGTCGCCCGATCCGGCGTCGTCGGCACATTATGATCCGCCGTCGCCAGAGTCAGATCCGGACGCCGCACCTTCCGGCCTGCCACGCGCAAACCTTCGAAAGCCTGCGGGCTGGTGACTTCATGCACCAGATGGCGATCAATATAAATCAGGCAGGTGCCGTCATCCTGACGATGCACGATATGGTTGGTCCAGATTTTGTCGTAAAGAGTCGGCATTTTTGGTCCTTAGCTGTTAGTCCTTAGTCCTTAGCAAAAAATGTCGCTAACGACTAGCAGCTAAGGACTAAGGGCTATGACGGAAATCAAGCTTTCCGTCGGCGTTTCTTTGCGTAACGTATCGCGGCGGTAGCTGAAAAACCGCGCTTCGTCGGCGCAGGTATCGGCGGGGGCTGGCTCGACGCTCGCCAATCCGGCGGCGCGGAGCTTGCTTTCGATATACCCTGGCAAATTGAACATATAATGATCGACACGCACCGAAGGCCGGAATAGTGTTTCATAAGCCGGATTTTCCGCCAGAAACGGCGCGGGAAATTCCGCGCTGACTTCATAGGAATGCCAGCCGATACAGGCCCCCAGTGCCGCATGGATTTTGCTGCGCCGCGCCCCCATTTTTTCCATGGCAACCAAGGTGTTTTCCAACACCCCCGTTAACGCGCCGCGCCAACCGGCATGCGCCGCGCCGATGACTCCGGCGGCAGGATCGGCAAAAAGCACCGGCCCGCAATCGGCGGTCAGAATGCCGAGGGCAATCCCGCGCTGAGCCGTCACCATCGCGTCGGCGCGGGGACGATGTCCCGCATCCCATTTTTCCGTTACCGTCACAACATCGGGCGAATGGATTTGCGAACAGCTGAGTAAATTCTGTGGCGGAAGCCCCAGATGCCACGCCACCTGCGCACGATTGCCAGCCAAGGTCGCTGGATCGAATTTTTCCGAAATCCCGCAATTGCCCCACTCACGCGTAAAGAACCCGTGGCGGATGCCGGAAAGCGCGTTCAGATTAGCGGCGGTTAAGACTTCAGGCATTCAGGATTCCATATCAAAGGACGACAGCGTTAAGACCTTAAACAAGCTCCCCATTTGCGAATTATCTGTCAAGCGATGCAGGGCGGCATCAATCGCCACCACTTGTTCCGGTGTAGCGCGGCGTTTCAACTGGTCGGCGCGGAGGTCGATTCCCAAATGCCGCAAAAATTCGCCTTGGGTGACCAACGGGGCAGGCTTCACGCCCCCCGCCATCGCCGCACCGCGCAACATACCGAAATCAACCAGCGCGGTAATATCCGCCTCACCAACATTCGCCAGAACATCGGCGAAGGCATGGTTGGCCACGGCTTGCAAGGTCGGTTTGCCGTCCGGTTCGGCATAGCCGTAATCGATCACAATTGCCGCCCCGCCACGCTGCGCGATCTGACGCGCCAAATCGCGCATGAAATTGACGGAAGCGGGTGACACTTCATAAACCGTATTCGGATGAGCCTCCCGCAAAGCCGCCGGCACCAGCAAAGCCAAAGCCGGATCAGGCGGAGACAAGGTGAAGACCAGCGATCCATCGCGCAACGTCACCAACCGTTCGCACCAGCCATGAAATGTTTTTTCAAACTGGCGGATCGGCAGCGCGTCGAAAAATTCGTTGGCGATGACAAGGACAGGCAGTGACGGCAGTTCCGCCAGATCACTGATATGGACCGGATCAAACGCGGCGAGTTTCTCACGCTGCATGGCGCGAAGTGTTGCGCTGCTTTCCAGAAAATGCAAACGCAACGCCTGATGGAAACCCACGATCTTGGCCGTGGCACGCAGCGCGTCCTGCATCAGGGTCCCGCGCCCTGCCCCCAATTCCAGCAACACAAAACTTTCCGGCTTGCCCATCTGCCGCCAGACATCGGCGCACCAAAGGCCGATCATCTCGCCGAACATCTGGCTGATCTCCGGCGCGGTGATGAAATCCCCCGCCTGTCCCAACGGATCGCCGTGGCGGTAATAACCGAAGTCGGGATGCTGTAACGCAAGCTGCATGAATTCGGCGACCGAAATGGCTCCGGCTTTTTCAATTACGGCACGTAAGGATTCAAAGCCGTTCACGCGACCACACGCGGTTTCAGATCGGGGGTGCCCGTTTCATTGACAATCCGGAAATCGTAATCCGCGACGTCGCTTTTGAACACGTCATAATGCAAAATTTGATCAACCTCGTTACCCTCTTTAAACGTCAGCACACGCGGCTTGGTTGTGTACAAATCTTTCGGCTCGCAATAAGTGCTGGCGGCGATGATGATTTCGTCGCCCTTCTGACAGGTTCGCGCTGCCGCGCCATTGAGGATGCAACAACGCGATCCTGCCTCGCCAAAAATCACATAAGTGCTGATGCGCGCACCGGAGTTTTTGTTCCATATCTCGACGAATTCCAGCGGGTAAATCCCCGCCATGCGGCACAATTCGGGGTCGAGCGTGATCGATCCATGGTAATGCAAATCCGCACCGGTTACGCGAAGGCCATGAAGTTTGGCGCGAATGATTTGCAGCATAATATTCCTATTGAATGGTGTGATCGCGTTTTTCAGCGCGGCGTTCCGAACGCAAAATAAGATACCAACCAAATAGCATCATGGGCAGGCACAGCAATTGCCCCATGGTGGTTTCACCAAACAAAAAACCGATTTGTTGATCGGGCTCACGCACATTTTCAACGATTGAGCGAAAAAGACCATAGCCGATCAGGAACACGCCCGACAAATACCCCGGACGGGCGCGGATTTTGTCGCGGCGCGACAGCACTGCCATAAGGGTGAACAGCACCAGCCCTTCCAACACCGCTTCGTAAAGCTGACTGGGGTGGCGCGGCAAATCGCCGCCACGCGGAAACACCATCCCCCACGGCACATGGGTCACGCGGCCAAACAATTCGCCATTCACGAAATTGGCGATGCGCCCCAAACCCAAACCGATGGGCGTCACGACCGCCAACAGATCGGTAAAGGCAAAGAAACTGCATTTCCGTTTGCGCGCGAAAAGCCACGCCGCGCCGATAACCCCCAAAGCGCCGCCATGAAAAGACATGCCGCCGTGCCAGACTTGCAGCATTTCCAACGGATGCGCGAAATAATAATCGGCCTGATAGAACAAGACATAACCAAGCCTGCCACCAAGGATCGTGCCAATCACCGCCCAACTGAGAAATTCATCAAATAATTCCGGCGCCGGCCCTTTGGGATTTTGCCGCGCGAGCGCCAAACAATAACGCCACCCCAACAAAAAACCCGCCAGATAGGCGAGCGCGTACCACCGGATCACAACAGGACCGATAGCAACGGCAACGGGATCGAAGGCTGGATAAGTGAGCATGGATTTAGAGGCTGGAGGTTAGAGGCTGGAGGCTGGGGCAAAGCCTTGGCTGGCAGTCTAGGATAAAGATTCCAAGTGTGCTAGTCGTACCTCCCAGCCTCTAGCCTCTAGCCTCTAAACCCTAACCTCCAAGCCTCTCATGAAAACCAATCCCCTCCTCGACGATCTTCTCACCCTCGGCGGCAGCTTGTTCGGCAATCTGGTCGAAGCGCGGCATGAATTGAAAGCGCAGGCGAAGGGGCAGGTTGAAACCATCGCCCGCCGCCTCGATCTCGTCACACGCGACGAATTCGACGCGGCTTTTGCCATGCTGGCGAAAGCGCGCGCCATGCAGGAAGATTTGCAGGAACGGTTGGAACGGATCGAATCACATTTGCGTCTGACCACCCCCGCCAAAAAGAAAAACACGACGAAAGCGCGTTTACCTTCCGTTAAGAAGAATAAACGCCACGCCAAACAGAAGTGATCGATTCAACGCGTTGAAATGACTCAATAATCGAGTCATTTGAATCACTTAACCGCAACGTTACCGTAATCATTCCGGAGCCGTGCCCTGTGACTCAAAAAGCACGAAGGCACGCCGACTGACATAAAAAGATTCAGCGACTCTTGCGGCGCAGTTCGAATGTTTGATACGGATGGGATGCACACTTTCTCCAAGGGTTCCCTCCATGTCCTTCGCAACGGCGCACGATCTCGGTACTGCTTCCAACCCTCTCGATGTGTTGGAGGATATCGTCACCGCCAACGAATGGTTGTTCGAACGTTCCAACGACGATGAATTGATCGTCGAACTGGCGGGCCGCTGGTGCCATTACCGCATGTTCTTCGTCTGGCAACGCGGCATCGGCGCGTTACAGTTTTCATGCCAGTTCGACATGAAAGTGCCGGACGCGAAACGCAGCGATGTGAATGACCTGCTCGCCATGCTCAACAGCCGTCTCTGGCTCGGCCATTTCGATCTGGAATTGCAGCAATGCACCCCCCTGTTCCGCTACGCGGTTCTGACACGCGGCGACCGGATGCCGAAGGTTGAGGTTCTCGAAGACCTCGTGGAAATCGCGCTGACCGAATGCGAACGTTTCTATCCGGCGTTCCAATTCGTGATCTGGGGCGGCAAACGCCCCGCCGAAGCCATGGCGGCCTCGATGATCGAGGTTGCGGGGCAAGCTTAGAGGCTGGAGGTCGGAGGCTAGAGGCTGGGGAATTTGTGGTTACATTTTCCCCGACAACTGCTAATCTCCCCAAGGACTTAATCCCTAACCTTGAGCCTTGCACCACCATGACCCTACGCACCCAGATTACCGACGCGATGAAAGACGCAATGCGCGCCAAGGACGAAGCCACGCTCGGCGCGGTTCGCCTGATTATGGCGGAATTGAAAAAGCGCGATATCGACTCCCGCCCCAAAGGCATCACCGAAATTTCGGATGAAGACATCCTTGGCATGCTGCAAGGCATGATCAAGCAACGCCGCGAATCCATCACCCTGTACGAAAAAGGCAACCGCGCCGATCTGGTGAAACAGGAAAGCGGCGAAATCGCCGTCATCGAACGTTTCCTGCCGAAGCAAATGGGCGAAGATGAAATCAAAGCCATCATCGAAAAAACCGTCGCCGCCCTCGCCGCCACCAGCGTCAAGGATATGGGCAAGGTCATGGCCGAACTGAAAAAAACCTACGCCGGACAGATGGACTTCGCCGCCGCCAGCAATCTGGTTAAGGCACGGTTGGCCGGATAATTAGACCACCCGCACCACCAGCCCATCCATCGCTTCCGTCAGTTTGATCTGGCAACTGAGGCGGGAGGTTCGTTTGCGACCCTTGGCCAGATCCAGCATATCCTGTTCATCGCTGCTCGGCGGCGGCAATTTGCCATACCACACCGGATCAATCACCACATGACAGGTGGC
>Ga0265331_10001630_pt1 | contig 16370 bp, 9 predicted proteins | sample 41923metaG_FD_202088 | JGI IMG/M metagenome (GOLD analysis project Ga0265331, IMG submission 202088) | Rhizosphere microbial communities from Carex aquatilis grown in University of Washington, Seatle, WA, United States - 4-19-23 metaG | ecosystem: Host-associated > Plants > Roots > Rhizosphere >... | reverse complement strand
GCGCCCATCCGCCGGGCGGTCGCGCGACGACGCTCGGGACCTCGCCTGCCGGCTGGTGGCTGCCCGAGCTCACCCTCTTCGCGGCCTACCGCCTGCGCGGGCTCGACTTCGACGCCGACCAGGCGCTCGCGCGGGCGGTCGAGCTCGGGGGCGAGTCCTGCGCGGTCATCGAGAGCGCGCTCGGCCACGCGGAGGACCGGCGGGATGCCGCGGGGGAGGCGCGCTGGACCGCCGCGCTCGCCGGCTGCCCCTCGCGCCTCGACCTCAGGCTCGAGAGCCTGCGCAAGCGCGGCGCGCTTCCGGAGGCGGTGAACGTGCTCCGGCGCGCGATTCGCCTGTCCCCCGACAGCGTCGAGCTCGAGGCGGAGCTCGCCTCGGCGCTGCTGACGCTCGGGAGGGCCGCCGAGGCGGCCGAGGTCCTGGCCCGGGTCGTCGCGCCGTCGGATGTCGAAGGGCAGCTTCATCTGGCGGACGCCCTGACGGCGGCCGGGCAACGGGAGCGGGCCCGCGGTGTGGTGACCGCCTTGCTCGCGCGTCGCCCCGACGCGATGGAGGCGGTCCACGCCGCCCGCTTGCTCGGGATCCCGCTGCCCCTCGACGCCTTCCGCCTGGACGGGCGACGGGTGATTCGCGAGTTCGAGACGTCGGGGCGCACGTATCAGGCGCCCGCCGTGGTGGTGCTCGATCGCACCGTGACCCGGCTCTTGCCCGACGGCACCGAGCTCACCTTGACCCACGAGATCGTGCGCGTTCAGAGCAAGGACGCCATCGAGAAGTGGGGCGAGATCTCGCTCCCCGAGCACGCCGAGGTGCTCACCGTGCGCACCCACAAGGCCGACGGCAGCACCCGAGAGCCCGAGGAGGTGGCCGGCAAGGACTCGGTGTCGGCCGCCGACCTCGGCATCGGGGACTACGTCGAGAAGGAGACGCTCGAGCTGCGGGCGCCCGACGAGGCCTTCCTGCGAACCCGCGGCTTCGTCGGAGATCGCTTCTACTTCCAGTCCTTCGACGCCCCCCTCGATCGGACCGAGTACCTGGTGGTGACCGACGCGTCCGAGGCGGCGCGGCTGCACTGGGACGCCCGGGCGGGCGCGCCTGCCCCCGAGGACGAGGACCGCCAGGAAGAGCGCCCGCGCCTGGAAGGGCGCCCGAAGGACGAGGATGCGGGGGGCAGGCCCCCGGGGCGCCTGCGGATCACGACCTTCGCCCGCCGGGCCGTCCCGCAACGGTTCGCCGAGCGCTCGGCCGTGCCCGCGATCGAGATCGTGCCCTCGGTGCGCGGCTGGCGCGGGGTGACCTGGCGGGCGTGGGCGGACTTCCTGCGCGAACAGACCTACGGCAACGCGCGGGCCTCCGCGGAGCTGTTGGCCGCCGCCGAGGCCGTCCGGCACCAGGCGGGCGCCGGGGCCTCGCCCGAGGCCCTGGCCGCGGCGCTCGTGACGTGGACCGGCACCCACGTCGAGGATGGCGAGGACCTGCGGGAATCGGCGGCTTTCAGCCTGGCCCGCGGGCGCGGCAACCGGGTGGCGGTCATCCACGCCCTCGCGCGCTTGCTCGGCCTGCGGGTCGACACGGTCCTCGCCCGCTCGCGGCTGACCGTGCCGGCGCTCGAGCCGCCGGTGGAGAGCGAGGTCGACGACTTCTCGGAGCCCCTGCTGCGCTTCCGGCTTCCCGAGGAGGTCTTCGTCGATGCCAGGCTGAAGCACGCCCCCCTCGGCTACCTTCCGCCGAGCCTCGATGGAGCCCCGTTCCTGTCGCTCGAGCCCGGCCGGCCGGCCCCGGGCGCCGCTGAGGCGGAGGTGGCCGCCGTCGGGCGCTTCGGTACGGCCCACGGGGCGGGTGTCCCGGACACTCGCGACGGCCGGGTGGTCGATCTCGCCCTCCGACTCGACGCGAGCGGGGCGGGTCGCGCCGAGGTGCGCGAGGAGCTGCGGGGCTGGCCGGCCCTCGAGTGGGCCGAGATCCTCGATCGGCTGGGTGGCGATCGCGACAAGATCCGCCAAGATTTCGAACAGCGCTGGTTGGGCGTACAGTTTGGAGGGGCGGTGCTCGAAGACTTGACGATCGATGTGCTCGGAGCGGACGGACGCCTGGTGTCTCGACGGATCTTCCTCGCTGGCCTCGCTGGCCCATCGCCGGAGGGGTCCGGCCCGGGGCTGTCGAAGCCCGGAACCGTGCCCGAGGCCGAGTCCGCGCCCGCGTCCACCGTGCTCCTGCCAGATGGCCCATACGTCGCGGCGAGCGTGCGGCTGCTCTACACGTTCTCGAGCGCGCGCATGGCCACCGCGGCGGGCGGCGAGCTGCGCTTTCAGCCGACCTTCTTTCGCTCGCAGCCAGGTCGGCGCTATGCCGCGGAGCCGGCGCGGCACACCGCGCTCGTGATGGGACCGGAGTTTCCGTTCGAGCTGCGGGCGCGCATCGAGCTGCCGCCCGGAGCCTCGGTGGAGGCTCTCACCGATCGTCTCGCAGTCACCCGTCCCGGCGGCTACGAGTTCGTGGAGCAGCGTTCGGTCGACCCCGAGCGCGAGGGGACCGACGTCACCGCGCGGGCGCTGCACCTCAATCGCAAGGCCCGGATCCCGATCCTCCGGGTCGCGCCCGGCGACTACGCGGAGATCGCCCAGGAGCTGCGCCGGGTGGACAGCGCGGAGCAGAGGGAGGTGCGCTTTCGGCTGGGGCGCTCGTCCGGACGCCGCGCCACCGCCGCGGGTGCCCCTGCGTCGTCGGTCGGACCGTGAGGGGGGCGGGCGCTCCCGGGAGACGCCCACTGGGCGTTGCCGGCACCGGTACCGTCGCCGTCGCCGTCGCGCGGGTCGGCGTCGTCGCCGGTTTGAAGGTGCTCGCCGCGGCGGCCGCCGGGTCCCTGCTCCTTGGGTGCGGAGATCGCCGGGCCGCCTCGGACGCCTCCCAGGATCGTCTGGTGGTGGCCCGGGCGGTCGATGCCACCAACCTCGATCCGGCCCGCTCGACCGACGTCGAGTCGCTGGAGGTCGCCGAGCAGGTCTTCGGTCGGCTGGTGCGCTTTGCGGCCGGTCGCCTCGAGCCCGAACCCGATCTCGCCACCGCCTGGTCCGTCAGCGCGGACGGAACGGTCTGGACCTTCGATCTGCGGGCGGGGGTGAAGTTCCACGACGGAACCCCCTTCGACGCGGCGGCCGTGGTCTTCTCGTTCGAGCGCCAGCTCCTCGGCGGGCATCCCTCGCACGAGCCCGACTTCGTGTGGGCCCGCAGCTACCAGGACATCAAGCAGGTCACGGCCGTCGGCCCGCTGCGGGTTCAGTTTCACATCAGCCGCCCCTATGCGCCTTTTCTCGCGAACCTGGCGATCGGCCCGGCCGCCATCGTCTCGCCCACGGCCGTGCGCAAGTGGGGCGCGCAGTTCGGTCGTCACCCGGTCGGCACCGGGCCCTACCGCTTCCTCGAATGGATCCCCGGCGACCGCATCACGCTCGAGCGCAACGACGAATACTGGGACGCCAAGGCCAAGATCCGCTACCTCGTGCTGCTCACCTCGCGCGATTCCCGCCAGCGGACGCAGGTGCTCGAATCGGGCGCCGCCGACATCGCGGAGCAGCTCGAGCCCGACGACATCCCGCTCATCCGTCTCGATCCCGAGCTGCGCCTGGTGACGGCGCCCGCCGCGCTGGTGGCCTTCATCGCGCTCAACACACAGAAGCGGCCGCTCGACAACCCACGCATCCGGCGAGCCCTCGGGTACGCCATCCGCCGCGACGCCATCGTGCGGTACTTCTACCAGGGCGTCGCGCGCCCGGCGGTGGGGCCGCTGCCCCCCAACGTCTGGGGGACGCGGTCCGACCTGGTCACCTTCGGATACGATCCGGAGCGGGCGCGCACCCTCCTCGCCGAGGCCGGCTTCAGCGGCGCGGTGGCGCGGCCCCTCAAGCTCTACGTGTCGTCGGTGGCCCGCCAGTACCTCCCCTCTCCCGAGCGCGTGGCCCAGGTGGTGCGGCGCTGTCTCGAGGACGTGGGCCTCCCGGTCCAGGTCTACGTGAAGGATCCGGCGGAGCTGCAGCGGGCCCTGTGGGCGGGCGAGCACGACATGGCGATCACCGGCTGGTTCGGGGCCAACGGCGATCCCGACAATTTTCTTTACACCCTGCTCGACTCGGACAACACCACCGGGATCCACCCGTCGAACATCGCGTTTTACTCCAACGCCTGGTTCCACGACATCATCGGGATGGCCCAGCGCACCACCGACCGCATCGAGCGCGAACGCCTGTATTCCCAGGCCCAGGCGCTGGTGGTCAACGACGCGCCCTGGATTCCGCTCGCCCACCCGACGGTGGTGTTCGGCACGCGGGCGGCGATCCGCGGGCTCGTGGTGCAGCCGTCGGGCATGGCCCTCTACCGGACCGTGGAGCGCGCCCAGTGAAGCCCGAGCCGCCCCGTCCACCGCGTGCACCCGAGGCGCCCTGGCGCATCGCGACCGGTGGGGGGGCGGGCGCGCGTGGGCCCGCGGTCGAGGATGTCGCCACGCCCCGGCCGCTCCCGGCGCCCCCGGCGACCGTCGTCTCCGGGTCCGCCTCCACCTCCGCCTCCACCTCCGCCTCTCTTGCTCCCTCGCTCGCGCGCTCGCCCTTCACCCCGACCTCGAATCGCGCGGGGGACGGTGGACCTGCGCCGGTCCCGGCGGCGGACGAGCGGCCGACCCCGCAGCGGACGACCTCCTCTGGCCGGACCGGCGGGGACCGCCCCGTGACCTCCTCCGGGCTGGCCCGGCTGTCGGGCATCTTCAGGTTCAGCCCGACGGTCGACACGGGTGGGGTCGACTTTCGCCAGCGCCGCGGGCTGCGCTGGCGCCTGTCGGTCTTCCTCATCGTGGCGACCCTGGTTCCGGTGATGGCCGTGGCGGCGGTCTCGATTGCGCTGGCCTTCTCCAGCGTCGATCAGGGCCTCGAGTACGAGGCGCGCCGCGGTCTCCAGCTCGCGCGCGCCCTCTTCCTGCAGGAGGTGCGGGATCGGGCCTCGGCCGCCTCCCTGCTCGGAGGGGACGCGGCGTTGCTCGCGGCGGTGGCCGCCTCCGCCTCCAGCCCCTCGTCCCCATCCTCGGTGTCGTCGGCGTCAGCGTCGGCGTTGGCGTCGGCGCGCGTGCGGCAGCGGGTCGGGGAGATCTCGGAGCAGCTGCCCACCGTCCTGTTCGAGGTCACCGAGGCCAGTGGTCGGGTGCTGGCCCGGTGCGCCGCCGGCTCCTGCGACGGGAGCACCCTCGGCGATGCCTTCGCCGACTTCGAAGCGGCGGACCATTCTCCCGTCGTCCGCCGCGCCCTCGAGTTCGAGCGCAGCGTGAGCATCGAGTCGGCGGGCAACCACCTGGCGGTGCGCGCGGCGCTCCCCTTGGTCGATCCGGCGTTGAAGCTGCTCGGGGCGGCCGTGGTGTCGGCCCGGGTCGACGGTCCGATGGTCGACCAGATCAAGGCCGAGCTCGGCACCTCGCGCGACGTCGTGGTCTACGCGGGGAGCAACCCGACCACCTCCACCTTCCTGGCTCCCACCGGCGAACGCCTGACCGGCCCACCCTTGCCGGTGGCGGCGGCCCGGCTCCTGCGCGCCGGGCATTCTCCGGTGGTGACGCTCGCCATCGGCGGGCGCGATTATTCGGTCGCGTTCGGACCCATCCAGGACGTTGCGGGGCGGCGGGTCGGGCTGCTCGGGATCGCGCTCGATCGCGAGACGGTGGCGGCCGCCCGCCAGCGCGTGACCGTGACCCTCCTGCTCGGCGCGGTCTCGGTCCTGCTGATCGCCCTCGGTCTGGCGGATCTCCTGGCGCGTCGCCTCACCCGGCCGCTGCGCGATCTGCACACCGCCGCGCTCTCGATCGCCAACGGCAACCTGCAGACGCGCATCGAGGTGGACACCCCGGACGAGCTCGGGGACGTCGCCTCCGCGTTCCGGGTGATGATCAAGAGCCTGCGCGACAACCAGGAACGCCTGGCGGCCCGGGTGCGCGAGCTGGTGACGGTCCACCAGGTGGGGCGCGCGGTGAGCTCTGTCGTGGACCTCGACCTCGTGCTGCGCTCGGTGGCGTCCGAGTCGATGGCGGTGCTCGGGGCGCGGACCGCCGCGATCGCGCTGCCCTACCGCCGCGCCCCGGCCCACCCTCAGCTCGATGGTGGCCCCAGCGACCCCGCGCAGGGCTGGGACGGTTTCGTGATCCGGGCGGTGGCGGGGCAGTCGGTGGGCAAGCGGCTGGCCGAGATGGCGCAGGTCGTGGCGGCCATCGGCACCCCACGTCGGGCCCGCCAGGTCGAGCTCGATCCCGAGCTGGCAGACGCGGCCCGCAGCGCGGGAATCGAGGGTCCGGTGCTGGCGGCTCCCTTGGTGCTGAAGGACCGATTGATGGGGGTGATCCTGGTGGGGCGGCTTGGCGACGCGCCGTTCTCCGACGCGGACCTGCGGCTCCTGGTCACGCTGGCGGACCAGACCGCCTCGGCCATCGAGAACGCCCGGCTCTATTCGGAGGTCCGCGCTTTCTCGGAGAACCTCGAGCTCAAGGTCCGCGAGCGCACCCTCGAGCTCGAGCGTTCCAAGGCCGAGACCGAGGAGGCGCTGCGCGAGCTGCGGGCCGCCCAGGCCCAGCTCATCCACTCGGAGCGGATGGCGGGGCTCGGGCAGCTGGTGGCGGGGATCGCCCACGAGGTGAACTCACCGGCCGCCGCCGTGCAGGGCTCGCTCGACGCGCTTCACGACACCGTGGAGCGTCTCGAGCTGCGGGGGCGCGAGCTCCACGGGCTCGGGCTGCCGCCCGCGGCCCTGGTGGCCTTCTTCGAGCTGGTCGACGCCGCGATGAAGAAGCAGTCCGCCCGCACCCTCCCCACGGCGGTGGAGACCCGCCTGCTCGGTCGCCGCCTGCAGTGGGTGCTGCAGGGGCTCCCTGGCTGTCAGGCGGCCGCGAGCGCGCTCAGCGAGCTCGGCCCGGACGCCGAGTGGATCGCCGCCGCGCTCAAGGATCTGGCCGGCGGGCGCGATCTGGTCCCGCTCGCCGGGTACCTGCGCGAGCTGGCCTTCCTGGTGCGGACCTCCTCCACCATCCGCACCGCCATTCAGTCGATCCGGCGCATCGTGGGCGCCCTCCGGCGCTACTCGCGGCTCGACGAGGCGCCGACGGACAACGTGGATCTCCACGCCGGGATCGAGGACACGCTGGTGATCCTGGCACACCTGTTGAAGTCGACCGAAAAAGGGATTAATGTCGAGCGTTCATACGGGGATATTCCTCCGATTCAGGCGTATGTGGGCGAGCTGAACCAGGTGTGGACAAACCTCATCCACAACGCGGTTCAGGCGATGGGCGGCACGGGTGAGATTTTGATCGAGACTTCGGTGGAGGGCGGGGATGTTCGGGTGGCAATTCAAGACAATGGCCCAGGCATTCGACCAGACGTGATGTCCAGAATCTTCGAGCCGTTCTTCACGACCAAGGGAAAGGGCGAAGGGACGGGCCTCGGTCTCAGCATCGCCCACCGGATCGTCGAGAAGCACGCAGGAAGAATTCGGGTGCAGAGCGCGCCGGGGCGAACCCGCTTCGAGGTCGAGCTGCCAATTTCGCAATCGCAAACCCAATTCCCCACCCAGCCGGGTGACATCCCCCGGGGGGAAGAGAATTGAGAGCTGGAGAGATCCGCCTGCGCGAGCACATCCTCTGTGTGGACGATGAAGAAGGGATCCTGACCGCCCTCCGGCAACAGCTGTCCGCCCGCTTCGGCGGCGAGTGCGACATCGCGGTGGCCAAGAACGCGCGCGACGCGCTGGATCTCATCGAGGTCCTGCAGCGGGACGGCGAGGAGCTCGCGGTGGTGATCGCCGATCAGATCATGCCCGGGATGAAGGGGGTGGAGCTCCTGGAGGAGGTGCACCGGCGCAGCCCACGCACCGTGAAGATCCTGCTCACCGGGCAGGCGGGGCTGGAGGCCGTCATCTACGCCATCAACCGCGCGGCGCTCGACCAGTACATCCCCAAGCCCTGGGACGAGCCCGACCTGCGGCTCACCATCCAGAACTTCCTGTCGCGCTTTCGCCTGGAGAAGGAGCGGGGAGAGCTCTTGGCCGAGCTGCGCAGCAAGAACGCAGAGCTGGCCAACCTGAACTCCTCCCTCGAGGAGAAGGTGGCGATCCGCACCCGTGAGCTCGAGACCCTCAACGCCCGCCTGTCCGAGCTGGCCATCACCGACGGGCTGACCGGGCTGTACAACCACCGCCACTTCCGGGAGCGGCTGGCCCTCGAGCTCGAGCGCAGCAACCGCACCGGCCGGCCCCTGTCGGTCCTGATGATCGACGTGGACAGCTTCAAGCACTACAACGATTGCCACGGTCACCTGGCCGGCGACAACGCCCTGCGTGGGGTCGCCAAGGTGCTGCAGCACGGCCGGCGGGCCAACGACGTGGTGGCCCGCTACGGGGGCGAGGAGTTCGCGATCCTCCTGGTGGATGCGGTCGGCTCCTCGGCCAAGGAGGTCGCGGAGCGGGTGGTGGCCCAGATCGCCGAGTTCCCTTTCGAGTTCGGGGCGACCCAACCGCTCGGTCGCCTGACCATCTCGGTGGGGGTCGCGACCGCGCCAGCGGATGGGGGCGACGCCGCCACGGTCCTCACGGCCGCCGACCGGGCGCTCTTCGCCGCCAAGAGCGCCGGCCGCAATACCGTCCGGGTCGCGCGCGCGGCGCCCTGAGCCCGACCGGCCGAGCGCCGGAAATCCTGGACATGGCCGTGCACTTGAACGTGAACGCCCCCGTGATCGTGATCGGGCTGGGTTCAACGAGCTGCGCGGGATGCGGACGCGATCTACCCGATCCGCGTCGCGTCTCGAGCGCCGATCGATCACGTCCAGGGTGGCGTTCCCGTGCACGTGCACGGCCACGGGGGCGGCCACGATCAGGATCACGTCGGGTCGACGGGCTGACGGCCTTCGCGCCCGAGAGGGTTGATTCAGCCCCGCGAGCGCGCGGGATGGCGGGGGGCGCCGCCGCTCGTGCCGTCCTGATACGAGAGGATGCCGCGGCGGTGGTTGTCGTCGCGGAAGCTCTCGTCGTTCAGGCGTTTCCCGAAGGCGACCAGGGCGGCGCCGCAGCGCTCGGCGGTCGCCCGCAGGTGCTCGGCCTCGGCGGCCGGGAGGTGAATCCCGGCTGCGTGCAGGCGTCGGCAGAGGTCCGCGCCCTCGGCCATGGCGGCGTTGGCGGCTTCGGCGTCGCCGGCGGCCAGCGCGGTCTCGGCCCGGCAGAGGGAGTCGAGGAGTGCGCGTTCGGGTGTCATCGCAGCGGGTCCGGCAGGGGTCCGGTCGGAGCTAGGGCGCCGCGGCGACCAAGGGCTTCGGGGCCTTGGCCAGCTCCGCCACCGCCTTGATGAAGCCCTCGGCGATCGGCGTGAAGGTCCGCTCGGCCTCCTCCACCGCGGAGATCTCTCCGGCCACGATGGCGCGGCACAGCCGGGCGGCGGTGAAGGTGTACAGCTCGACGAGCTCGCCGACCAGCTTCGGGGCGACCTCGGGCTTGAGGCTCTTCTGCAGCTCGAGCACGATCTGGCAGGCCTTGTCCAGCGTCACCGAGGCGGCGCGGCGATTCTTGTCGGCCAGCTCCCGCTTGCCGTTGCGCATGTGCTTGAGCGCCGCCTCGAACAGGAGGACCATGGTCCTCTCCTTGGAGGCGGTCGCGGTCTGCATGGTCACGTAGCGGCGGGCGGCGGTCATGTGGCGTTACCCCTTGGTGGTTGCAGGCTGGCGGTGGGCTTCGTGGCGGCGGTCAGCCGGTCGTGCTCGTCGTGCTGGTCGTGGTGCCGGAGCTGGCGGTGAGGAAGGAGCCGATGGTCTTGTAGTTCGCGATCAACGACTCCATGTTGGTGAAGCTCTTCTGAAGGTTGGCCTTGAAGGCGTCGACGTAGGTCTGCAGACGATCGGCCGACGTCTTCAGATCCTTGATGGTCCTGGTGAGCGAGGTCTGGCGGGTCACCAGGGTACCGTCGAGTGAATCGGTGAACCGGGTGGACAGGGCGCTGGTGCGGGCGGCGATCCCGGTGCTGGCCTTGGAGAAGATCGAATCCACCGCGGTGGGATCGTTGGTGAGGGCCTTGTTCAGGGTCGTGCTGTCGAGGGTCAGGGTCCCGTCGTTCTGCAGCTTGACCCCGATGTCCGCCAGGGTGTGGTAGCCGCCCCCCGAGGAGGCCTGGGCCGAGAGCAGCCCGTTGAGCTGCTGCTGCAGCCCGATGGCGGTGCTGGTGTCGAGGGTGCTTCCGGCCGCCGGTGGGCTCGCGGGATCCGGGCGCAGCGACTGGTTGAGCGCGCCCACGATGGCGTTGAAGGAGTCGACGAAGGACTGCAGGTTGGCGGTGGTCTTGCCGGAGTCCTGGTTGATGACCAGATCGGCCGGCGTCGTTTGCAGGGCGGAGGCCGTCAGGGTGACGCCCGGGATCGCGTTGGTGATCTGGTTGGACTGGCTCTCGACGTTGAGATCGCCGTCGACGGTGATCTTGGCGTTGGTCGCGTTCTGGGTGACCCCGAGCCCGAGCCCAGAGGTGTCGGAGTCGATGGTCAGCCCACCGGTGTCGCCGCTGCCGACCGGCTTGCCGGTCTGCCGGTTGATGAGCGAGACGTAGAACTTGCTGCCGTCCGAGATCACCGCAGCCCGTACCGGCGCGCCAGACTGGTTGATCTGCTGGACCACGCTGCCGAGATCGCTGTTGGCGGTGATCGGGATGGAATAGGCAGTCCCCTGGACCGTCAGGCCGATGCTCCCGCCGGCCACGGTGTTGCTGGAGGAGGTGAATCCGGTGGAGCGGGCCTTGGCAGCGGTCGCGACGCTGGTGACCGCCACGGAGTATGTACCGGCCGAGACCCCGGTTCCGAGGGTCGCCGTGACGCCGCCCGGCGTGGAGGCGATGTTGTAGCCGGTCACGCCGTTGGTCGAGAGGTTGCCGGCAGCGGTCGAGAGGGCCTTGATCTTGGAGGCCAGATCCCCGATGGCCGAGATCTGGACCGTCAGGGCTGACTGCTGCGCCTGGTTCTGGGTGATCGGCAACGACTCGATCGCCACCAGCTTGTCGACGATCGTGTTGGTATCGAGCCCGGACGCGAGCCCACCCACCGTGAATGCGGGGGCAGCAACAGCGCTGGTCGTGGTCATGCGAAGGACTCCTCTTTAAAAAATTGATGCAGAACGCGAAGCAACCGTCCGAATGGCGGTCTCCCCTGCGATCCGACCTCGGCAGCTCCAGCCCCCGACCTGAGCCATTTCCCCAGAGGATCGGAGGTGGGCTTTGCCCACCGGAGACGACATCTGCCAAGCAAATCCGGCCCGCCTCTCGTCGTCCGCCGCGTCGACGTTCGAGTTGCAGCGCCATCCCCCAGATCCCCCGGTTCGTGCGGTTGATCGGAGGTTGGCTTTGCCCACCGGAGACGCCACCAGCAAAGCAGATCCGGGCCCGACTCTCGTCGTCCACGGGAGGGGCCCGCGGGGAGGGGTCCGCCCCTTCCCGCGCTCTGGGAGGGGCCCGCGGGGAGGGGTCCGCCCCTTCCCGCGCTCTGGGAGGGGCCCGCGGGGAGGGGGCTTCCCCTCCCCGCGAGCGCCGAAGGCGCGTCCTTTAGCCGAGGAGCTTGAGGGCGAGCTGGGGCTGTTGGTTGGCCTGGGCCAAGACGGACACCGCCGACTGGCTGATGATCTGGGCGCGGGTCATGGAAGCCGACTCGGCCGCCACGTCCACGTCCCGGATCCGGCTGTTCGAGGCCGAGAGGTTGTTCGAGGTGGCCTGCAGGTTGTTGATGGTGTGCTGCAGGGAGTTCTGGGCGGCGCCGAGGGCGGCGCGGTTGCCGACGATCGAGTTGATGGTCGTGTCGATGTTGGTGAGCAGGTCGTTCGACTGGGCGATGGTCGGGGTGGCGGTGTTGAAGTTCGCGATGGCGGTGAAGAGCCCACCGAAGTTCGAGGCGGTGATGGAGGTCTGGAAGAAGGCCGCCGACTGGGTCTGGGCGGCGTTGGCACCGACCTGGAACTGGGCGGTTCCGGTGCCGGCCACCGTCGAGATGTTGCTGTTGGCGGCGACGCCGCCGAGGTCATTGGCGAGGTTGGCGCCGGTCGCCGTCCCGGTCGCGCCGAGGGAGATCTTGATGCCGAAGGTCGAGAAGTCGAGGGTCTCGGAGTTGCCTGCCGTGAGGTCGCCGACCGCGACATCCTGGGTGGTGGCGACGCCGTTGATGGTGGCGCTCATCCGCACCGTGCCGGCCGTGCTGGTGGTGGACAGCGTGTAGTTGGTACCGGCGACCGCGCCCGAGACGTCGACGGCGGTGACACCGCCGCCGCCCGTGGTGAGGGCTTGACCGGCGACCAGGGAGTTCGCGGCGGTCGAGTTCTGGCTGGTGGTCAGGGCGCCCGTGAGCAGCTGCTGACCGTTGAACTCCGTGCGGTTCGAGATGTTGTTGATGTTGGTGTAGAGGGCCTGGATTTCCTTGTTGATGTTGCCACGGTCGCTGTCGGACAGGGTGGCGTTGGCGGCCTGGACGGACAGGTCGCGCATACGCTGGAGGTTCGACTGCACCTCGTCGAGGGCGCCTTCCGCCGTCTGGATCATCGAGATGCCGTCCTGGGCGTTGCTCGAGGCCTGGTTGAGGCCGCTGATCTGGGACTGCATCTTGGTGGAGATGGCCATGCCGGCGGCGTCGTCGGCCGAGCTGTTGATGCGGTACCCGGAGGACAGGCGCTGCATGGAGGTGTTGAGGTCCATGCCGGCCTTGAACAGCGAGCGCTGGGCGTTGAGAGAGCTGACGTTGGTGCGAATCGACATAGCCATGACGGGAACTCCTTGCAGATTTTTTGGGGGACTCGGCTTGTTTTGCCTTCACAGAGGGTTTCGACACGCCCATCCAGTCTGATAAGGCGTAAGATTGCTTACGGCATTAATCACCGCAGCCGGCCGCCTCGGTGGCCGCCGGGGCGCTCGGGGCTGGACCCGACGGGGTTCCACCTTTCAAGTCGCCAAACCCCCCCGCCGATGACCCGGAGCACCATGGGCAAGGCGGCAAGACCCAGATCTGGCCCGGTTCCGCGGTCATCCGCGTCCCGGGCGCCGGCGCCCCGGGGCCCCGAGGGCACGCTGCTGTCCGGCCTGGAAGCGCGCGGCCGTCACGCCGTCGCGCGCGGCGATCTCGACGCGGCGCTCACGGCCTTCGCGGAGGCGGTGAGGCTCGGGAGCCGCTCGGCCGACACCCACAGCGACCTCGGTGTGCTCCTCGGTATGCGGGGGCAGGAGATGGCGGCGGTGGTGCAGTTCGAGAGCGCCCTCCGTCTCGAGCCGCGGCACCTCAACGCCCGCAACAACCTGGTGAAGGCGCTCGAGACGGCGGCGCTCGGAGCGTTGCGTGAGCTGCGCTGGGACGATGCCGCGTCGGGCTATGCCCGTCTTTGCGCCCTCCGGCCCGACTGCGCCACCTTCCACAACAACGCGGGCGCGGCCCTGTGCGAGCTCAAGCGGCCCGAGCAGGCTCTGCCGCTCCTGCGGCGGGCCGTGGTGCTCGATCCGGGCGACGCCTCCGCGTACTACAACCTGGCGATCGCGTTCCTCGACCTGCACGACCCGGGCTGCGAGGCGGCCCTCGAGCGCGCCATCGCGCTGCGGCCGGCCTACTGGGATGCCCACGTCAACCTCGGTCTCTTCCACTATCGGATGGGGCAGTTCGACGCCGCCGAGGACCAGTTCCGCCATGTCCTTCTGCAGCAGCCGCAGCATGTGGGTGCGCGCATGCACCTCGCTTCGATGTTGCGGGAGCTTGGCCGGCTCGAGGAGTGTCTGGAGCAAACGCGAATGGTTTGCGCGGCGGCGCCGGACGCCCCCGGGCTGGGCTCCGACTACCTCCTGGCCCGGCAATCCGATCTGACGGCCAGCGGGGGCGACCTGCTGGCGGACGCGCGCGCCTGGGCGGCTCGGTTCGCCGACGACCTTTCGCCGGTCGGGACGGGGGCCCTGGTGGCCGGCGATCGAGCGTCGCAGTCGTCGCCACCGGTGCAGCCGTCCGCGTCGTCGGGGTTCTGCGCCTCGACCCCCGCTCGGGCCTTCCCCGATCGGGACCTGAATCCCAATCGCAGATTGCGTGTCGGGTACGTCTCCGCCGATTTCCACAACCACTCCGTGGCCAAGTTCATCGAGCCGCTGCTGGCGGCCCACGACCCGGGGCAGGTGGAGGTGGTGGCCTACGCCCAGGGCCTGGTGGACGAGACCACCCACCGGTTGCGCGCGGCCGCGCACGCCTGGCACGACACCCGCACGCTCGATGACGGTGCCCTGGCCGCACGCATCGCCCGCGACCGCATCGACATCCTGGTCGACCTCGGTGGTCACACCGGAAACAACCGGTTGCTGTGCTTCGCGCGGCGCCCGGCCCCGATCCAGGTGAGCTACTGCGGATATCCGGGAACCACCGGCCTCGCGGCGATGGACTGGCGGCTGACGGACGAGGTGGCCGATCCCGCGCCGTCGGCCGACGCGGAGGCGACCGAGCGTCTGTGGCGGCTTCCGCACGGCTTCCTGTGCTATCGCCCGGACGGCGTGGACCTGCCGGTCGCGTCCCCGCCCTCGGCTCGGAGCGGCGTCGTGACCTTCGGCTCCTTCAACAACCTCGCCAAGCTCGGCCCGGAGGTCCTGGCGCTCTGGGCGCGCATCCTCGCCGCGGCTCCAGGCTCCCGTCTCTTCATGAAGTCGCGCGCGCTCGGGGATCCTCGCCCCCAAGAGAGGGTCCGCCGGATCTTCGAGGCGGAGGGCGTGGACCCTTCGCGCCTGGAGTTCCTGGGATACGCGCCGTCGACCGCGGGGCACCTCGCGCTCTATGCGCGGGTGGACGTTGGGCTCGATCCGTTTCCCTACAACGGCACCACCACCACCTGCGAGGCGCTCTGGATGGGCGTTCCCGTGGTGACGGTCCTCGGGCAGCGCCATGCGGGGCGGGTGGGGGCGAGCCTGCTCGGGCGCGTGGGGCTCTCGGCGCTGGTCGCGCGCAACCTCGACGGGTATCGCGAGCTCGCGGTGGACCTGGCCCGCGACGCGGCCGAGCGCGCGCGGCTCCGGGGCGCGCTGCGCGGGTGGATGACCGCCAGCACCCTCATGTCACCCGCCACGCTCGCCCGCGACGTCGAGCTCGCCTATCGACACTTCTGGCGCGACTGGCTCGCGCGCTCGACCACGACGCCGACGCCGATGTAAGCGCAGGTCCGCAGCGCGATCGTGCTGATGCGAGCGGCGCGTGCTCCGCCTGCGTCCACCGGTGTTCACGCACGCGGAGCCAGCAAAACGCGCTCGACATTTACCGCGTGGCAACGCCCCCGAAAGATTTGCGGGATAGCCCTTCTGCCCCGTCGCCAAAACGCACGTAGGGCGTGATCAAGACTTGACCTTTTGAGGAAGGAGCGACTATATGCAGCGGCAATCCGGATGAGCGCCCTCATCTTTCGCCCCAGGCACAACACAGCGGCTCGACTCAGCCTCGTGATCCTCGCGGCGGGCGGAGCCGGCACCATCGGAGGCCTCCTGCTCTGGGTGCGCGGACCCACCGCGCGCACCATGCAGTTGCCCATCGAGCAGCCGTTGCAGTTCGACCACCGGCACCACACGCGGGACGAGGGCATCGACTGCCGCTACTGTCACAGCACCGTCGAGAAGTCGTCGTACGCCAGCATCCCTCCCACCCAGCTCTGCCTCAACTGCCACTCGCAGGTCTGGAACAAGAGCCCGTACCTCGAGCCGATCCGCAAGAGCTTCATCGAGAACAAGCCGATGGTGTGGAACCGGGTCTACAAGGTCCCCGAGTTCGTCTATTTCAACCACTCGATCCACGTCAACAAGGGCGTGGGGTGCGTGACCTGCCACGGGCGCGTCGACCAGATGGCCGCCGTCGAGAAGGTCACGCCGCTGACCATGGGCTGGTGCCTCGAATGTCACCGCGATCCGGCCAAGAACCTCCGACCTCGCGATCAGATCACCAACATGACCTGGAAGCCCGAAGGCGATCCGGTCGAGACCACCCGGGTCCTGGCGGCGCAGAACGAAGTTCACACCCGCATCAGCTGCACCACGTGTCACAGATGACCAACGACGAGCGCAACCACCGCGGCTACGACGACAGCGACGACGAGCCCAGCGCCGAGCGCAGGCACGAGAGCAGGCTCCGCGACGAAGGTCGAGCCTCCGCCGGCTCGGAGGCCATCGGGTTCGTCTCGGTCCACGTGTCCGCGCCGCCGCGTCGGATCTCCCTGCCGATCGTCGAGGAGGCCTTGGCGTCGAGCAACGCCGCGTCGCCCAGGTCCGAGCCACCTCGTTACTGGCGCAGCATCGCCGAGAAGGAGGGATCGCCGCGCCTGGCCGCCGCTGCGGCCCGCGAGTT
>Ga0265331_10001627_pt1 | contig 16400 bp, 14 predicted proteins | sample 41923metaG_FD_202088 | JGI IMG/M metagenome (GOLD analysis project Ga0265331, IMG submission 202088) | Rhizosphere microbial communities from Carex aquatilis grown in University of Washington, Seatle, WA, United States - 4-19-23 metaG | ecosystem: Host-associated > Plants > Roots > Rhizosphere... | reverse complement strand
GAACGGGTGGCAGCTCTCGGGTATTACTCAGATCGAGAGCGGCGCCAACCTTACTGGCAACAGCGGCGGCCAGAATTTCGGGTTCAGCACGAATGGCTACCGGGTAGATCCGACGAATCCGCTGAGCTACGGAGTGAGCAACGCATCGCTCCTGGGCACCTCGGATATTCAGCTCAATCCGGTGGTCACGTGCAACCCGTCCTCGGGGTTGGGTTCTCACCAGTTCATCAACCCGAATTGCTTCGCCATGCCGACGGCGGCCGGACAGAACGGTCCAACCGTTCTTCCGGCGGTATACGGCCCGTCGTTCTTTAACTCCGACCTGGCGCTTTTCAAGAGCTTCAACATCTCGGAGTCGAAGAAGATCCAGTTCCGCATCGATGGTTACAACTTCCTGAACCATCCACTGTGGTCGTTCAACGGGAACAACCTGACTTTGAGCTTCCAGGGGGATCCCACTAAGGCCGGCTACGGCCAACTGCAGAACTCGGCGTTCGGTACGGTGACGCAGAAGCAGGGCCACCGCGTGGTCCAGTTCGTGGTGAAGTTCCTGTTCTGACAAGTTCCGGATACGACCCGGATCGAAATGGGAGGCCGCCTCGCAAAAGGGGCGGCCTCTTTTGTGTTTATCCTGGATGGTGATGCACCGTTTTGCTACGGCAGCGCTGCTTGTCTTCGCCGCTCTGGTGTGCGCGCAGGAGACGCCCGAACAGATTCTCCAGCAGGCCGTCACGGCGCACCGGGCCGGCAACCTGGATGCGGCCATCCGCGGCTACCGGGCGTATCTGAAGGCGCGGCCAGATGCCATCGACGCGCGCTCGAACCTGGGTGCGGCGCTCGCCAGCACGGGCAGGTATACCGAAGCGATCACGGCGTATCGAGAGGCGCTGAAGCGTAGCCCGCACAACTTCGCCATTTCGCTGAACCTGGCGCTGGCCTACTACAAGGGGGACCAGATCGCGAAGGCGGCGGTGGAGCTGACCGGCCTGCACAAGGAGCAGCCGGGGAATAAGCAGGTTGTCCTTCTGCTGGGCGACTGCTGGCTGCGCCAGGGCGAAGACGCCAACGTGATCGCGCTGCTGACGCCGGTGGAACGGCAGGACGAGAACGATCTCGCGATTGCCTACATGCTGGGAACGGCGCTGCTGCGCAATAAGCAGATGGAGGTTGGGCAGCGCATTCTGGATCGGATCCTGCGGCAGGGCGATTCGGCCGAGGCTCGGCTGCTGCTCGGCACCGCCAAGCTGAACGCCCTGGAATACCCGGACGCCATCGCAGACCTGCGCAAGGCCGCGGAGCTGAATCCCCACCTGCCCGATGTCTACTCCTACCTGGGCCGCGCGGAGATGGACAGCGGGGACATGGCCGCCGCACGGACTGCCTTCGAGAAGGAGCTGGCGCAGAATCCGGTGGACTTCGAGTCGAACCTCAACCTGGCGGTGCTGCTCAAGCAGGACGAGGATTACGCGGGGGCGCGGAAGTTGCTTGATCGGGCGCTGCTGGTGCGGCCGGGAGACTTGCGGGTGCTTTACCAGGTTGGCTCGATCGAGATGGCCGAAGGGAAGCTGGAACAGGCGCGCGCGACCTTCGAGGGCGTGATCAAGCAGGCGCCGCAGTTTGTGGAGGCGCACATCTCTCTTGCCGCGACGTACTATCGTCTCAAGCGAAAGGAGGACGGAGATCGCGAGCGGGCTCTGGTGCAGAAGCTCAAGGCGGCGCAGGACGACAAGGAGGTGCGGGGGAAGACGGAGTAGGGGCGGCTGCGCCGGACGTCCACGGAAGTCGGACGGAGGCGGGTCTGGAGACCCGCTGCAGGACTGGAGTCCTGCCCCACAATAAAGTGGCAGATCAGTTGGTGGCGCGCTCTTCGATGGTCAGGACCTGGTCGGCCGGCACGTTGTGCAGGACCTGGCGGATGCGGCTGGGCCATTGGATCTGGATTTCGCGGATAACCTTCGCAGTCCCTAGGCCGAAGTGGACTCTGGGATCGCTCGAGCCGGCGTAGCCGACAGCGGTGGTCACTTCGTTGTATTGCTTGCGGCCGTCTTCGGTTGTGATCGCGACCTGCGCTCCCAGGGCCATGCGGTTGCTCCTGGTCCCCACCAGCTTCAGCAGAATCCAGTGATTCGCGTTGCGCGTCACGTTGTGGAAGTACTTTGCCTTGCCGTTCAGAACGGTGACCACCGCGTCGATGCGGCCGTCGTTATCGAGGTCCCCGAAGGCGGCGCCGCGATGCGCGGCGGCCCGGCTGAAATCGGCACCGGCGCCGGCACTCACATCCTCGAACTTGCCGTTCCCTAGATTTCGAAAGACGGTGTTCGGCTCCTCGTAGGTGCGGTTGGAGAACAGCGCCACGTTGTCGAGCACGTTGCCGCGCGCGACGAAGAGGTCCTTCCAGCCGTCGTTGTCGAAATCGAAGATGCCGTTGGCCCAGCCGGACATGGTGCGCGTGGGGAAAAGGCGGCTGGCCGCGGTGGCCTCCATGAAGACGCCGCCACCGCGATTCAGATACAGCGGGAACGATTCGTTCTCAGTGGCGGTGTGCCAGATGTCGGGGCGGCCGTCGTTGTCCACGTCTTTGAAGTCGGCGCCCATTCCTGAGATGTCGTTAGCGCCCTGAGTGTAGGCCACGCCGCTCTCGAAGGCCACCTCTTCGAAGCGCTTGCCCGCGATGTTGTGAAACAGGAAGTTGGCGTGGTTGTCGTTGGCGACGAAGATGTCCATGAAGCCGTCACCGTCGTAGTCGGCGATGACGGCTCCCATGCCCTTGCCGAAGTGCTTGGCGATTCCGGTTTCCTGCGAGACGTCGGTGAAGGTTCCGTCTCCGTTATTGCGGTAGAGGGTGTTGGGGAGAGGCTCGTAGTTCTTGGGATGGCAGTAGGCACGCTTGGAGGTGCTGGGCCCGCAGAACGGGTCCTTGTTCACCTCCCATTTGCAGTAATTGGAGACGAACAGGTCGGGCAGGCCGTCATTGTTGTAGTCTACCCAGGCGGCCGAGACCGACCACATTTTCTTGCCGTCGAGGATTCCTCCGCCCACGCCGGCCTTGGCGGTGACGTCGGTGAAGGTGCCGTCGTGGTTGTTGTGGAAGAGCTGGTTCCCAGTGACGTTGACGAGATAGATGTCGGGCCAGCCATCGTTATCGTAGTCGCCAATCGCTACGCCCATGCCGTAACCGGCGCCCGCGACGCCCGCTTTTTCGGTGACGTCGGTGAAGGTGCCGTCGCGATTGTTGTGAAAGAGCCGGTTCCAGTAGGCGGGGCTCTCCTTCTTGAGTGAAGGGATGGCGGCGCCGTTGACGAAGTAGACGTCGAGGTAGCCGTCGTTGTCGTAGTCGAACAGCGCGACGCCGGCCACCATGGTCTCCGGCTGGTTCTTCTGCGGGGTCGGGGAACTGTTGGCTATGAAGACCAGGCCAGAGCGCGCGGCGATCTCCTCGAAGGCGATGCCGCCGGCGACGGACGTCGCCAGAAGGGCGCAAACACCGGATACAATCGAGAGCAGGAGTCGCATGCCTCGGAATTCTCATGGTAGCAGTGGGGCAGTCGTGGGGCGGAGGCTCGTCTGAGGCGCGCGGCGGCGCTAGGTGCTTCGGCGGTGGCGGCGCTGGTGCTGTTTGCCCTGTCTGGAAAGCCGGCGCAGGCGCCTCGGCGGCCTGGTTTTGTCGATGTCGCTCCGCGGTCGAAGATCGCTTATCGAAGCGAGAACGGATTGCCGGGGCGGAAGTATTTTCCGCAGCCGATGTGCGGCGGAGTTGCCATCTTCGATTTCGACAACGACGGCCGGCCCGACATTTTCTTCACCAACGGGGCCCATTTCCCGGAGATGCAGAAGACCGATCCGTCCTTTTACAATTGCCTGCTGCACCAGAAAAGCGACGGCACGTTCGAGGACATCACGGCACGCGCGGGCCTGACCGGAGCCGCGCTCGGCTATAACTTCGGCGTGGCTGTAGGCGACTACGACAACGACGGCTTCGAGGACCTCTTCATTTGCGGCGCCGGACGCAATGCGCTGTACCACAACAACGGCGACGGGACTTTCACCGACGTCACGGCAGCGTCGGGAATCGGTGGGAAGCCGGAGAATACGCTCAGCGTGGCCGCGGCATGGTTCGACTACGACAACGACGGGCGGCTGGATCTGATCGTGTCCGATTACACGGTGTGGAATCCCAAGATCGATTACCGCTGCACCATGGACAGCAAGGATTACTACTGCGATCCGCGGCGCTATCCCAGCGTCCCGCCGCGGCTCTATCACAACCTGGGCCACGGGAAATTCGAGGACGTGACCGTGAAGTCCGGCCTCGCGGCGGCGCCGGCCAAGGGGATGGGCATCGCGATCGCGGATTTCAACGACGACGGCTGGCCGGACGTGTTCATCGCCAATGACACCGAGCCCAACTCGCTGTTCATCAACCGGGGCAACGGGACCTTTGAAGAGAAGGGGCTGGAACTGGGCGTCGCCTACAACGATAACGCGCACGTGGGATCGTCGATGGGCGCCGATGCGAAGGATTTCGACGACGACGGCAAGGTCGATATCTTCTATAACAACCTGGCGGGGCAGGTGTGGGAGCTGCTGCGGAACCGCGGCGACATGTTCGTGGTTGCGTCGTCGGCCACTCAAGTCCGCAAACTGAGCGTGCCGTTCTCGGGCTGGAGCAACGGCTTCATCGACTATAACAACGACGGATGGAAGGACATCTATTCGTCGAACGGCGATGTCGATGAGGTGAACGAGAAGTCGCCACAGCACGACAGCATGTTCGAGAACGTGGATGGGAAGTCGTTCGTGGACGTCTCCGGCGAAATGGGCAAGGATTTCCTGCGCAAGGGCTACCAGCGCGGGTCGGCGTTCGGCGATCTGAATAACGACGGGTCGCTCGATATCGTGGTGACCTCGCTCAACGAGCCTCCGCGGATTCTGATGAACAGCGCCGATAGCGGCAACCACTGGCTGGAGCTGAGGCTGACGGGCCACAAGAGCGCGCGCGATGCGATCGGGGCGAAGGTGAAGCTGACCACGGCGTCGGGCCGGACGCTATACAACCACGTGGCGATCAGCGTGGGGTTCATGTCGTCGAGCGACAAGCGGGTTCACTTCGGGCTGGGGGGGGAGACCCAAGTCCGCTCGATCGAGATCCGGTGGCCGAGCGGCATACGGCAGACTCTGACGGATGTGGCGGCGGACCGTATCTTGAAGGTGGACGAGCCGGCGAAGTGAGTTATCCGGCGAGGCCCAGATCGGCCGCGCTCTCGCGCATGGCCCGAACGCAGAAATCGATGTGGTCGTCGAGGTCGATTCCCAGGCCCTTGGCGCCTTCGACGATGTCCTCGCGGCTGACGGAGCGGGCGAACGCCTTGTCCTTCATTTTCTTGCGGACGGACTTGGCCTCCACTTCGGCGAGGCTGCGGCCGGGCTTGACGAGCGCCACGGCGGTGATGAATCCGGCCATCTCGTCGCAGGCGAACAGCGTCTTCTCGAGGGGAGTCACGCGCTCGACGCCGCTGTAGTGGGCGTGCGAAAGGACGGCGCGGCGGATCTCGTCGCTGACGCCGCGGGCGGCTAGGATGGGCTCGCCCTTGAGCGGGTGGTCAGGCGCCTGGGGATGGATCTCCCAGTCGAAATCGTGGAGCAGGGCGGTGACGCGCCACTTTTCCTCGTCCTCGCCGAGCTTGCGGGCGTAGGCGGCGAGGCAGGCTTCGACGGCGAGGCCGTGCTTGCGCAGGCCCTCCGACTTGGTGAACTCGCACAGGATTTGCCAGGCCTCTTCGCGGGTCATATCTTTTTCAGGATACTGCACGGGCTGGGGTTAGGCGGCCGGCGGCCATGCTATATTAATGAGAGCCGCGTGTGGGCCTGTGGCGCAGTTGGGAGCGCGCTTCCATGGCATGGAAGAGGTCGTGAGTTCGAATCTCACCAGGTCCACCAATCCCTAACCAATACGAAACACGATACTTGTCTTCGGGTGGTCATCTCGCCCCTTCCACGAAAACATCGCTCCAGGTCCACATCAGGTCCAATTCAGGTCCAAAGTGCCTTTTGAACCCGTTTTGCATTGTAGTGCTTGGACCCGGCGCGCTGCCGTAGCCCGCTACGTCGTTCCAGTGAGATGGTAATCGTGGTAGTCCTGGTAGCCACGCGTTCGTCTGTTGTCGTAGCGCGACAACATCGCGAAGCCCCTATATAAAGGGGATTTTTGGCCCCAGACTGGTACCATGCCCGGACTCGAGGCGCGAGGACCGTTCATCGGCCCGCCTGGCTCTCACGCCCTCGGACTGGGAAGAGGTGACCAAGCGTCACGCTCTCGCTGGAGGTTTGCCAAGCGATTTAAATGTCGTACCTTCCCTCATTGAACCGGCGCGCCGCCTCTTGATCGGAGGGCCTGATCTCGGGTTTCTGAGGCAGAACGTATGTGTCCGTGCTCCTGGCAAGTCGCAGGCTTGAAGGTAGTAGTACGTAACAAACTGGCGGAACTGGTCGACCGGGTGGCCTCACTACGATTACTATCTATCTTCGCGGAAGTAGGCCCGCAGGAACTTGGTACGCTCTGCGGTGAGGTCAGCTTTGCAGAACGGAACAGCAACAGAGGCGATGTTCCCTCCCTCAAACATCGCTTCAACTGTCCCGCACGCACTTTCGCGATAGGCCAGCCATGCTCGTTGTGAATCTCTCAGTTTCCTCAACATCGTGTGCTCCCACCGAATCTGTTCCTTCTCCTCGCTTTTTGGAAGCGGTTGCCCTTCGTCTCGCTTCACGGCACCTTCTGTGTAATTCCGCAGTGCGGCGTCAAATGCGAGGTTTAAGTCGTGTTCGGCCGTCTCCAGTTGCTGGTTAGCGCATTGGGACCGTGCTGCGTTGGACTTCAGCTGTGCGCAGGAATCGCTCTGCGCGAGAATCGAGGACACGACGAACAAGGCTGAAGCAACGGGCAGAGCTCGTGACAGGAATCTCGCCATGCCTCATGATTCCAGCTGACGTCAGACGACGTCAAGACTCAAACTGGCGTGGAGGAGGTCGTGAGTTCGAATCTCACCAGGTCCACCATTGCCTGACCAATACGAAACACGGTTCTACGCCAACAACCAAGAGCACCGCCTGAACCGCCCCCTTTGAGTCCACGTGAAGTCCGCCGGGGTGTGGGCGGCGTGGTCGGCAGACAAGTTCTGATCCTGCCCACTCGGGAGGCCCGTCATTAGCCTACCTGACTTCGCTATATCCAATTGGATATAATCAGCCCATGCGGCCCGTGCGGTTTCTCGGCGACTCGCTCAAGTGCCTGCGCGAATTCCCCGAGGATGCGCGGCACGATGCGGGCTATCAGTTGGACAAGGTACAGCGCGGCCAGCAGCCTGACGACTTCAAAGCTATGCCCGCCATCGGCAAAGGGGTCGAGGAGATTCGCGTCACGGACGACAGCGGCGCGTACCGGGTGATCTACATGGCTAGACGCGCGGAGGCCGTGTACGTGTTGCACGCCTTCCAGAAGAAGACGCAAGCGACTTCACGGCGTGATATCGAAACCGCCAAGGGCCGGTTCGCGCAACTATCGAGAGGTGGGAAATGAAGAAATCCGAGAGCTACGCCAGTGTTTGGGACGCCATCGCGGACACGCCCGGGCAGGCGGCGAACCTGCGAGCGCGTGCTGAACTGATGCAGCAGATCGCGGCCTTCGTGAAACGGCGTGGCTGGACACAGTCCGAGGCGGCGAGCCACTGCGGGGTGACGCAGCCGCGGGTGAACGATCTGCTGCGCGGCCGTGTTTCGCGGTTCTCGCTGGACGCACTGGTGAACATCTCCACGGCACTCGGCTGCAGGGTGCGCGTCGATCTCGAGGCCGCCTGAGTCTGAGAGTAGCAGCCACCCGTTCGCCCGCCGGCACGCCACAGTTCGGTGGCCCGGTTTGGACCTGTCCAGGTCCCTAACCGCGTGGAAGAGGTCACCCGGTCCAAACCTGGGCCCAAATCGCCCTCCTGCAACTCGCGTGTTTTCAGTGCGGTCGCTCACACTGGATTCACCCCTGGGCCATGGCATGGAAGAGGTCGTGAGTTCGAATCTCACCAGGTCCACCATATCGTCTCAAACACTTACAGCCAAAAGCACCACCTGAAGCTTGCCCTTGGAGTCCACGTGGCTAGGCGTCAGAGTTGCTTCCGTGCGCGCGTAAACGTCGCTCGGCACGCCCGCCTCCCGGTAGCCCGCTGATCGCGCAACGTCGTTCATTGCGCTTTCAGAGCAGCCAGCCTATTGGTGTGCGCCGCACTCAGGAGCAATCAGTCATGCCTGCGTCTGCGTATGGGTCCATAACGGAGTCGGAGGGTTTCTGGGTTCTATATCGCGCCGGTGGAGGTAGATCGGAGAGGCTTTTCAGGACGTCTTGGGCGTCGGATTCGCTACTGAACGACGAGTCCTTCCAGACGCCAGTATAGGACTCGCCATTTACCGAATAGGAATACTCGACCGTCAGGCGATATACGGGATTCTTATTTGGAACCCTGTCCACTAAGCTTGATTCGATCTTGGCCTGAGTCCGGGGCCAAGACCGAGAGCGCCATTGGCGAACGGACTGGGACCTCACGCCAGCGACGCCTGCGACGACAACCGCGATGACGATGATGGCGAGCGCAAACATCTTTGCAAGCATAACATCGTGCATGACGTGTGGCTTACCAAGGTGGTGTTCGAGTCCAGGCCGCCACACTGATCGAGTTGGTGGCGGTCGAGTTCCGCAGCGGGGAGGGCGGCATCATCGTGTATAGAGGCTGGGGATTCTTCTCGGTACGAAGAAATCTAGCGAAGGCCAGTGGGAGGCCAATCAGAGGGGGTTAGGTGTGGAGTCCAGACCGTGGACACCAGGCTCTTGGCGTCCACTGGCTGAGTTCGAATCTCACCAGGTCCACCAATCCCCAAGTCCTCCCAAACCCGTTAGGTCTGCAACTTCGCTGGAGACAGCCGCGAATCTGTGGCACGATCGTGAAATGAGTCCGTCGACATTCTGGACGGTGGCCCTGGGCCTGGCGATGAGCTGGTGCCCGGCAGCGCTTTTTGGACAGGTCCGCGTGGCCCCTGACGATGCGGAGAAGCTTGCGCTCAGCAAGCTGTCCGCGCGCTACCCTCCGGAGGCGGCCGCGGGCAGAATACAGGGGCCGGTGCTGCTGGATATCACCGTCTCGGAAGCCGGTTCCGTGAGTGAAGTGAAGTTGATCTACGGCCATCCACTCCTTCGCGATGCTGCTATCAGTGGTGCAAAGAGGCGAAAATACCGACCTTATCTGGTTGAAGGCAGACCAACCGCGTTCATAACTGTGGTCGGGGATACGTTTACGATCGATGCCTCGAGACTCAGTGAGCGGGAGTTGGGCCGCCGGTACCTCGAACTTCGGAACGACTGCCTCAGGAGTACCGAGAACCATCAGGGTAGCGAGGCTGAATCGGTTTGCAGCGGAGCACTCTGGATGGCCGGTCAGATGGCGGCACCGGGCGCAAAAGTCGACGCGAACAACAACATCGGCTCGGTGTACCTGCTCCAGGGGCGTTTTGACACGGCGCGCGATTACTTGTCTCGGGCGCTTGCCGGGGTTCAGCCTGGTTCCGAAAAGGGAGACGTGAGTTATGTGTATCGGAACCTCGGCCTTGCTGCCCAGGGCTTGGGCGATCTTTCAAAGGCGCGCGAGTCTTTCGCGAAAGCCGAGGCCTTGCTCGACAGAGCATTGGCGAGCAGCACCGATCAAAAAGTCAGCGCACGGTACTCGGCGGATCTGAAATCGATCCTGAACCTTCACCTGAAGACCGCGCAGCAGGCGGGCGCCACGCAGGAGGCTGGAGAGATCGAGAATCGCCTGGCCGCGCTGCCGTGACTCGGATCCACCATTCCACAGCCTTTCTCTTCAGGAGCTTGAGGGGTCCCCCCAATCCGGTGGTGCGGCGTACCAGTACTGTCTTGATGGTCGCAGATCGCGCTTTCCTTGACGTGAATAGTTCATCCTGTTATCTTTGTTCGACCAAGGAGAGCACATTGATGAACAAGAGCATGGTGCGCGTAGCGACTTTGGCGGTTGCGATGATGGGCTCCTGCCTAAGCATGCAGGCCGGATCGCTCGCAATCCTGTGCTCGGAAGGAGGCGATCCGACTTGCTCTGGTGCGGTCTCCGCAATGCAGGCGACGGGACGGTTTTCTTCCGTAACAGGTATCGACACCACAGGCAGTACGCCCACACTCGCCGACCTCGCTGGGTTTAATGCGATCCTGGCCGAGACGGACTTCGCTCCTTCTGACCCAGCGGCTTTGGGGAATGTTCTGGCGAGCTATTACGCACTGGGCGGCAAGGAGCTGACGGTTGCCACGTATGCATTCAGCGCTCCGTGGGAGATTGACGGAACAGTAATGACCGGCGGTTACTCCGCGCTTACCAACGTCGGAACAAACGGCAGTGTTAGCGGGAACCTGGTGGCCACCGTCCCAGGGGACCCGATTTTCGATGGAGTCGACCTGAGCACTGTGACTTACTTCAACAACCCTAACTTCGCCCACCCAGGCTTGGCGCCCGGCGCGATTCTGCTGGCGACCGACGGCAGCGGCGTGAACATGATTGCGCGGAGTCCGCTGGGTGTTATTGATGTCAACCTCTATCCTGGTGACACTGGCGACAATAATGCCGAGTTCTTCGGTCTGCTGGCGAACACGCTGACGTCGACGCCGGAACCATCTGCGCTGACCTTGATGGGCGCGGGTCTTGCAGCCCTCCTGATCAGTCGCTCGCGCCGTCGCAATTCAGCAACCCGCTGACCACGGGCGTCGGCTTCCGTGTGTGGCGAAACCGGAAGAGTGCGACGAGGCCGTGCATCCGTCTTACTTGGCCGGAAGCGGCGACCAAAAGTCGATCAGGTTGCCGTCCGGATCGCGAAAGTAAATGGAACGAGTGCCCCACGGCTGATTTGTGGGAGGCTTAACCCACACCTTCACCACGTCCTTGAGCCGCGCGTACTCCGCATCTACGTCATCAACCTTGAACTCCAGGATCGCGCTCCGGTTCTTGGCCGGTTCTGCCGACCCAGGCAGGTACTTTTCCTGAGCGCTGGCCGAAAAGACCGCGAGCACGCCGGCCCCGGTGTGAAACTCCGCATAATCGGCCCCGCTGGTCTTAGGTTGAATACCTAGCACCGCCTGGTAGAACCCGACCAGGCGTGGCACATCGTTCGTGATCAGGCAGGTGTTGATCAGAACGGGTGAGCGGCCTTCCGCGGCGACAGCCATCAGTCCCACGAGCGACAAAGCAAGTAAAGACGACGACACAGTGCCTCCTTTTCCACGTCCAGAATATCCAAGGACGCCGAGGGAGTCTTGGAAGAAACGGACACGGGCGAGGCCCGAGTTTGTGTCTTCCACCCGCCCGTGTTCCAGGCGGGCGGCAAGTAACGATATGCTAGGGAGCGGAATGTCTTCACCGCATCTGATCGAGTTGGGAGCTCTCGAAAGCGACGAGCGGGAACTGCTTCAGCGCGCCCGGGCGGCGATGTCTCGGGCGTACAATCCGTACTCGGGCTTTTATGTCGGCGCGGCGGTGCGGACGGGGAGCGGGGGGACGTTTGCCGGGGCGGCGGTGGAGAACGCCTCCTTCGGACTCACGATCTGCGCCGAGCCGGGCGCGATCATGCGCGCGTACGCCGAGGGCGGGGTGGACATCCGGGCGATCGCGGTGGTCGGCGGGGCGAGCCCGGAGGGCGCCGGCGAGATCGTGACTCCTTGCGGAAGATGCCGGCAGATGATCTATGAGGCGGGGCAGGTGTCGGGGACGGATATCGCCGTTCTGTGCGCGAACGCCGATCTATCGAGGGTCATGAAAGTCAAGATCAGCGACTTGCTTCCTTTCGCCTTTGGGCCGGCGGACCTGAACGTACGCGAAAAGCTCGACGAATTTGTCAGCCGGGCGAAAGGTGGGAGTTAGTGCAATATCATACGCACACTGGCGTTGGCGACCTGGCGCCGCTGTGCCTGATCGTCGGCGCTCCTGGCAGGGCCGAGATGATCGGCAGGGAGTTTCTGAAGGACGCCAGGCGCTTCTCGAACGATCACCGCGGGCTGGTCTCTTACACGGGGACCTACCGCGACAAGGCGGTTTCGGTCACGACGTCCGGCATGGGCGGCCCCTCCATCGGGATCGTTCTGCCGGAGGCGGTGCTGAGCGGCGCGCGGATCTTCATCCGCGTCGGCTCGTGCGGCAGCCTGATCCAGCAATCGGAGCCGGGGGACGTCATCATTCCGACGGCGGCGATCCGCTTCGGCGGCACTTCCGAAACCTGGGCTCCGAAGGAATATCCCGCTTTCGCCCACTGGCTGGTGGTGCAAGCGCTGGTCGAGGAGGCGCGTTTACAGGCGAGCGGCCACTACTATACCGGCGTGGAATGCACGACCGATGACTTCTACACCGGTCAGGGGCGGCCCAACCCGTTGTTTGGAACGGTCCCGGCGCGCATGCAGGCGCGGCACGAAGAAGTACTGCGGCTGGGCGCGGCCTGCTACTCGATGGAGGCCGCCGATCTGTTTGTCTGGTGCGCCACCGCGGGCGGAGGGCTGCCGGTCGGAGCCGTCAATGCGGTCTTCGTCAACCGCCATGAAGGCAAATTCGAGGTCAAGGGCGAGGAACTGGCGGCGCGGATCGGCCTCGACGCGCTTGTGCGGCTGTCGGACGTGCCGGAGATGGCCGGGTACGTGTCGCGCGGCTTGCCGGTCTACCAGGACCCGCTGTTCTAAGGCTGAACAGCCGTCCTCAACGTTGCCGGAGCCGGCAGGCTGTTCGCGTTCCAGCCGCCGCCGAGGGCCCGGACGAGTTGGACCGCGGCGGTCATGCGTCGCGAGAGAATGCCCACTGCGGCGATTTCGTTGCTGAGCGCGATGGTCTGGGTGGTAATCACGTTCAGGTAAGACACGGTGCCGGCTTTGTACTGATCCGTCTCGAGCTTCAACGACTCCTGCGCGCCCTTGACGGCCTCGTCCTGCTGCAAGGCTTCCTGCGACAGGATGCGCAGCGTGGACAGGTTGTCTTCCACTTCCTGGAATGCACCCAGCACGGTCTGGCGGTAGCCGGCGACGGTGGCGTCGTAGGCGGCCTCGGCGCCCTGCACCTGCGCCTTGCGGCGTCCGAAATCGAGCAGGGTCTGGGCGAGTGTTGGTCCCAGGGACCAGAAGCGGCTGGGCCAGCTCAGCCAGGTGGTGATTCGGTTGCTCTCGACGCCACCGGAGGCGCTCAAGGTGAGGGTTGGATAGAACGCGGTCTCGGCGAGGCCGATCTCGGCGTTGGCGGCGGCGACCTGGCGTTCGGCAGCGGCGATGTCGGGCCGGCGCTCCAAGAGCTCAGAGGGAACGCCGGGAGGAATCGGCGGGGGCGGACCCTGAATCTGCCCGGGCGCGATGGTCAAGGCCGAGGGAGGCTGACCGGTCAGCACGGCGACGGCATGCTCGAGCTGGGAACGGACTACGCCGAGGTCCGTCAACTGTGCCCGTGTGCTGGCGAGCTGGGTCTGGGCCTGGGCCACGTCGGCTTTGGAGGCGACTCCGCCATTGAAGCGGTCGATGGTGAGCTTGACGGCCCTTTCATAGGCGGTCAGGGTGTCGTTCAGCAGCTTCTGTTCCATGTCTAGCCCCAGCAACTGGAAATAGTCCGCGGCCAGCTCGCCCTGGATGCTGAGGCGCAGATTCTGGAGATCCGCGGCGCTGGTTTGCGCGTTGGCGGTGGCGTTCTCGACGGTCAGGCGGACGCGGCCCCAGAAATCGGGCTCCCAGGAGGCGCCGAGCGGCAGGCTGTAGTTGGTGGTGGGTCCTCGGCTGATGCCGGTAACGCCGGCGGGCGTGCGGCTGTTAGTGACGGACACCTGGCCGGTGACCGTGGGGTAGTAGTTCGCGTGGTTGAGGCGCACCAGGGCGCGGGCCTGGCGGAATTGCGCTTCGGCCTGCTTCAGGCTCTGGTTGGCGCCGGGCACCAGAGATTCGAGCTGGTTGAGCTGGGGATCGTTGAAGATCTCCCACCAGTTCGCACGCAGCGCGCCCTCGCTCGGCGTGGCGGTCTTCCACTCCGAGTTGCCGGGCATTTCCTTGTAAGCGGGCGCGGCCGGGGCGGTGGGGCGCTGATATTTGGGGCCCACCGCGCAGCCGGCGAGCAGGAGCGAGAAACCGGCGGCGGCGGCCGCCTTCGACATGAAGCCGCTTGAGATCATTTCGTCAACCTTCCGTAGCCTCGGCGCCGGCGGGGCGCATCGGGACGGCGTGCCCGCGGACCCGCGCGAACCAGAGCCGCATGCCGTCCATATAGAGATAGACCACCGGCGTGGTGAATAAGGTGAGCAGTTGGCTCACCAGCAGTCCGCCCACGATGGCGATGCCGAGCGGGCGGCGCAATTCCGCGCCCGTGCCGGTTCCGAAGGCCAGGGGGACGGCGCCCAACATGGCGGCCATGGTGGTCATCATGATGGGGCGGAAGCGCAGCAGGCAGGACTCATAGATGGCGTCGCGCGAACTCTTGCCTCCGCGGCGCTCCTGTTCCAATGCAAAATCGATCATCAGAATGGCGTTCTTCTTCACGATGCCGATGAGCAGGATGATACCGATCAAAGCGATGATGCTGAGCTCGGTTTTGAAGAGCATCAGCGCGAGCAGGGCGCCCACGCCGGCCGAGGGCAGCGTGGAGATGATCGTGATGGGGTGAATATAGCTCTCGTAGAGGATGCCGAGCACGATGTAGACCGCGGTCACCGCCAGCAGAATCAGGATCCACTCGTTGGCGAGCGAAGACTGGAAGGCCTCGGCTGTGCCGGAAAAACTTCCCTGGACGGTCACGGGCATGCCGATTTCCTGTTCCGCGGCGTCGACCGCGTCCACCGCCTGGCCCAGCGATACGGTGGGCGGCAGGTTGAACGAGAGCGTGACCGAGGGGAACTGGCCCTGGTGATTCACCGAGAGAGGCGTGGTGGAGTGCGAGAGCTTGGTGAACGCCGAGAGCGGCACCGTGTTGCCGGACGGGGTGCGCACGAAAAGTGTTCTCAGAGTGTCCGGCGCCTGCCAATACTCGGGCGCCACCTCCATCACCACGTGATATTGGTTCAGCTCGGTAAACATGGTTGAGACCTGGCGCTGGCCGAAGGCGCTGTAGAGCGCATTGTCGATTCCGCTGACCGTCAGACCCAACCGCGATGCCGTATCGCGGTCGATGGTCAGCCAGGACTCGAGGCCGTTATCCTGCTGGTCGGTGCTGAGGTCGACGATCTCAGGCAGCTTGCGCAGGCGCGCCATCACCTTCGGCGACCACTCATTGAGCTGCGCCAGGTCCTCGCTCTGGAGCGTGTACTGATAGGCCGCGCCGCTCATGCGGCCACCCACGCGGACGTCCTGCACCGGCTGCAGAAAGAGCGACGCTCCCGGTACGCCGGCGGTCTTGGCGCGGATGCGCGCCATTACTGCCCCGACGGGCACCTTGCGCACATTGAGGTCCTTGAGCGCGATGAACATGCGGCCGGTGTTGATGCCTCCGCCGCCGGTGAACGCCACGACGTTGTCTACGGCGGGGTCCGACATGACGGTGTTTACGAAACGAGTGGTCTTGTCGCGCATGGCCTGGAAGGAGATATTCTGCCGGGCCTGGATCATGCCTTGCATGCGTCCCGTGTCCTGCTCGGGGAAGAAGCCCTTGGGCACGATCACGTACAGATAGCCGTTCAGCACCACGGTGGCGATCAGCACGACGATGGTGATAGCGGGATGGCGCAGCACTACACGCAGGGCGGCGGCGTAGGAATCCAGAATGAACTGGAAAGCCTTCTCATTCCAGCGATACAGCCAGCCGTGCCGCTGGTCCTTTAGCGACTTCAGGAAGCGGGCGCACATCATCGGCGTCGTGGTGAGCGAGACCAGCAGGGAGACGCCGATGGCGATCGAGAGCGTCACGGCGAATTCGCGGAAGAGGCGGCCGACGATGCCGCCCATCAGAAGAATGGGGATGAACACCGCCACCAGCGACGTGCTCATCGAGAGGACCGTGAAACCGATTTCGTTCGATCCCGTGAGCGCCGCCTCGAGCGGGTGCAGGCCTTTTTCCAGGTAGCGGGTGATATTCTCGATCACCACGATGGCGTCGTCGACCACGAAGCCGGTCGAGATGGTAAGGGCCATCAGCGAGAGGTTGTCGAGGCTGTAATTGAGCAGGTACATCACTCCGAAGGTGCCGATCAGGGACAGCGGCACGACGACACTCGGAATGGCGGTGGCCCAGGGGCTGCGCAGGAACACGAACACCACCAGGATCACCAGGCCGATGGAAACCAGAAGGCTGTACTCGACATCGTGGATGGAGGCGCGAATGGTGGAACTGCGATCCATCCCCACGCCCAGGTGAATGGAAGGGGGA
>Ga0265331_10001623_pt1 | contig 16422 bp, 16 predicted proteins | sample 41923metaG_FD_202088 | JGI IMG/M metagenome (GOLD analysis project Ga0265331, IMG submission 202088) | Rhizosphere microbial communities from Carex aquatilis grown in University of Washington, Seatle, WA, United States - 4-19-23 metaG | ecosystem: Host-associated > Plants > Roots > Rhizosphere... | reverse complement strand
AATGAAGCTGGTTGAGCGGTACCGGAGACGAAAAAAGCGCCCTGCGGCGTTTTCAAAGAAAGAAAGCTAGCTGTACAAGTTCAGGGGTATGGGTGCCTGGACTTCACTGGTACTATTCTACTACTTTTGTGAGTCTATGTCAAGGGTTATTTTATGGAGCACATGAGCCATAATTAGCCCACCATGCTCGACGAGACCCTCATCCACATAAAGAAGCTCATCCCCGCCCGCCTGTTCAAGGCGCTCCAGCGCCCGTATCACTGGTGCCTCTCATTCATGGCGGCGCTGTGGTATCGCTTCCCTTCGCGGCGCCTCACGGTCATCGCTGTCACGGGCACCAAGGGCAAGAGCTCGACGGTCGAGATCCTGAACGCCATCCTCGAACATGCTGGCCGGAAGACCGCTCTCTCGAACACCATCCGCTTCAAGGTCGGCTCCGAGTCGCGTCGCAACCTCTACAAGATGAGCATGCCCGGGCGCTTCGCCATGCAAGGCCTCATTCGCGAGGCCGTGAGCGCCGGCTGCCAGTATTTCATCGCCGAGATGACGTCGCAAGGCTCCCTCATGTTCAGACATCGCTTCATCGAGCTCGACGCCCTCATCTTTACCAACCTCTCGCCCGAACATATCGAGGCTCACGGCTCATATGAGAACTACGCACAAGCCAAGCTCGACATCGCCCGCAGGCTAGCGAAGTCATCGAAGCATCCGACATCGCTCATCGTGAATGCAGACGAAAAGGAGGCCGCTAGATTTTTAGCATGCGATGCCGACAAGAAGCTCACATACAGCCTGAAAGACGCTGAACCGTATGTGATCAAGAAATCCGGCATAGATTTCACATTCGATGGCATGAAGATGACATCGCCGTTGTCTGGTCTCTTCAATCTCTATAACATCCTCGCCGCAGCCACAGCCGCGAAGAACGCGGGGGTACCCACGAAAGTGATCGCGAGGGCCGTGGCCTCATTCGGGGACATACCGGGACGCGTGCAGAAGATACAGGCAGGCCAGGACTTCGATGTGATCGTGGATTATGCGCATACGCCCGACTCGTTGAAGAAGCTCTACGACGCCTTCGCCGGCAGAGGCATCATCGCGGTCTTGGGAGGCACCGGCGGCGGCAGAGACAATTGGAAGCGTGTCGAGATGGGCAAGCTCGCCGATGCGCGTGCTCGGATCGTCATCCTCACCGATGAAGACCCATATGACGAGGATCCGCGCACGATCGTGGACGACGTCGCCAAAGGCATAACATCGAAGCAGCCACTCATCATCATGGACCGTCGCGAGGCCATACGTCGAGCCATCGAGCTCGCTCAGCCCGGCGACGCCATCCTCATCACCGGCAAAGGCACCGACCCCTATATCATGGGCCCGAATGGCACCAAGACTCCCTGGAGCGACGCTGATATCGCCCGCGAAGAGATCAAATTGTATCTGGCGCGTAGATCTTATTGAGCGTGCTCATGGTCGTCGAGCCGACGAGGCCATCTTCGCCGTCTATCTCATATTTTGCCTGGAATGACGCTAGCGCAGCCTTCGTGCATGCATCGAACGTGCCTGAGCGGGGGCACTGGGTGAGCGACTTGCCCACCGGAGGATAGTCACCGTCTGCTATGAGCGCCGTCTGGAGCGCGAATATATCAGGCGCGGACGCGGTCCTAGGATCGAGCGGCTGATCCCAGCGGTGCGGCAGGACGAGCGTATCATATGTCTTGGCTGCGATGGCTGAACTATTGGGGTCGAAGAAATCCAAGAGCCCGAGGTACGTCTCGTAGGCGAGCTCTTTCATGGTCTCGCTGCGCACGGCCGGATCCTGGAATTGCGGCTCATATATGTAGCCATATTCGATGAGCATGCTCGCAGCGTCGACCGTATTGTACGGGCCGATGGCGATGAGGTCTGGCTCCTGTACGATACCGGCGTCCTCGCCGGGAAGATTCGAGACCGCGTTGTACTTCTTGAGACGATCGTAGACAGTCTCGGCGAGCGCGCTCGTCGAGGTGCTGTTGTAGTACTGCTTCTCGGGGACATAGATGGCGAAGCCGTTGTACGAGCCTGGACCGTTCCCCGTATGGCCGGGATAGTCATTGAAATGGATGTGGATGACGATGTCGATAGCATGCTCGTCGGCCCACTTGTCGACGCCGTAGAGCCGCAAGGCGACGTCATCTCTCGCGGTCGTATGCGACACGACGTGCGTCGCGGGCGTGCTCGCAGCCACCGAACCTGAGATCTTCGCCAGAGCGGCGGTCTCGGCGATATGCGCCCGGCGCCAGGCTGCGATGTCCTTCATGCCGTCCTTGAAATACGCGTCGAATTCCGGCGTCCAGGCAGTCGCAGTGCGCGTCGTGAAGGCCTGGAAGTGGTCGTCATTGGTGACGAGGCCGAGGAGGTCGCGGCCGAGCTCGGCGGTCATGTCGCGCTCTTTCAGGCTGCCATACTCGGCGCCGCCATAGTCAGGCTCGTGGCCGGGCACGATGAGGATGCGGATCTTGGTGCCGCCGGGAGCCTCCGCAGCCGCATAGCCGGACTTGAGCGCATCGACAGTCACCGGATCGTGGGCGAGCACGACTGCAGCGAGCTCGGAGCCCGTGCGTCCTACTGTAGCGACCATCTCATCGGCGAGGCCGGGATAGTTGGCCGCCGTCCACGGCACTACGAACACGGCGATGGCTAGGAATGAGACGAGGTAGTAGCGCATAGCTGGTGTGGCAAATTGTATCATGTTCGGCTAGCATGTCCGTATGCCTGAGCTTCCCGAGGTACAGACGACCGTGAATGGCCTCAATGCCCGCATCCGCGGGCTCGTCATCGCCGATGCCTGGACCGACTATGGCGGCGCGTACCATCGCGGCTCGGACACCATCAAGGACGCTGCCTACTTCAAGAAGTTCACAGCGGCAGTGATAGGCGCTCGCGTCATCCGCACCGATCGTATCGCCAAGAATATCCTCATACATATCGAGAAGCGGGCGCCGCGCACAGGTGCAAAGAGGGGCATCAGGCAGCACGTCATCCTCATCCACATGAAGATGACCGGCCACATGATGTATGGGAGATACGTTTTCGGCCAGGGAGGCCTGAACAAGAACCGTGTGGAAAAGACTAGCGCTGTGGCCGGAGAATGGAGGCCCGCGCCAGGGGAGCGACCTTCCCTCTCCGACCCATTCAACCGCTTCGTGCACTTTGCGCTGACATTCTCGAATGGGCATCAGCTCGTCCTTTCCGACATGCGCAAGTTCGCCAAGGTCGCCCTCATCGACGAAGGCGAGCTCGGGGGGACCGCGCATCTCGCCGATATCGGCCCAGACCCGCTCGCGAAAGGCTTCTCATTCGGGACATTCCGGGAACGGCTCATGCGCCGCCCGACCGGCAAGGTCAAACAAGTCCTCATGGACCAGTCCGTCATCGCCGGCGTCGGCAACATCTACGGCGACGAGGCGCTCTGGCGCGCGGGCATCCATCCGCTCGAGCGAGTCGGTAACATATCTGACGTTGTATTGAAAAGACTGTACACCGCTCTCGTACGCGTGCTCCGGAACGGCATCGACTTTGGCGGAGACTCGATGTCAGACTATCGGAATATAGACGGCGAGCGCGGCAGATTCCAGGAACAACATCGCGCCTATCGTCGCACGGGGGAGAGATGCCTCAAGCCCGGTTGCGGCGGCACCATCCGCCGCATCGTCATCGGTACCAGGAGCGCGCACTATTGCGACAGGCATCAGAGGCTCGTAGGAACGAACCCCAAAGCTACTTCTTCATCGAAAGCTTGATCTCGGCGGCCTTGAAGATATCGTCGGCTTTGGTCTGTTCTGCTTTCAGGCTCGCCAGGGTCTTCTCTGCGGCCTTGAGGGATTCGGTATACCTGCGATTGACCTTGGTCATGACACGCATATATATCTGCGCATAGTCTATGGCCATATCTACCTTGTCTTTTTGGGTCTCAGGAGCCTGGAAGACGCTCTCTATGTATGTGCGTGCCTCGTCGAATGCCCCCTTGTCGAGGAGCGCGTTCAGCTTGTTCTCGTCGAATGTGGTATTCATAGGTATTGTCATGCCTTAGGGAGCCTCGCGAGGACGACGGTGAGGAGCATCGCTTTGGCAGACTTCGGAGGCAGCTTGCCGGCGATGCCTTTGATCGTACCGATCACGAATGCTCGCGCCTCTTTCCTCGTCTTCGAGCCGAGCTTCTGTTTGTCCACGAATTTCTCGAGCACCGAGAGCGCATTGGTCGCAGGGCTATTGTCGAGCCTCATCTTGCCTATAGCTTCCTCGAGATCTTGCCGGGTCTTCTCTTCGATGAGCTGGTCTATCCGTTCCTCGAACTCGCCTTCCTCGCCCTGGAAGTAATCTATGCCGAGCATATTGTGGTTGCTCACCGACTCGACATGCTCGAAGAACGCCATAGCTCCATCCGGGTCGCTCCTCATGAGCTCGTCCATCCGGTCCATGACGCTCACCCGGGCCATCTCCCTGATAGCTTCGTTCATGCCGACGTCCGCGAGCAGGAATGCGCGCGTCTCCTCGAAGAGCTGTGTCGCATCGAGGCGCTGCTTCTGGAGCGCGTCGATCGTGGAGAGCTGGCCCTTGAGCTTCTCCATATCGGTGCGGACATAGTGGAGCGCGATCTCGATATTCTCCGGATTGACCTCGATCATGTATTCATTCTGGACCTTGGTACGGGCGGCTTCCAGGCGCTGCGCCTCGGTGAACGTCTCGACGTATTCCTCCATCTGGCTCCTCGTCTCCGCTGTGACCGGCTCGCCGGGATGGGTCTCGAGCCACTCTTGCTTCTTCCTGACGTCTCTGCCGAACGCAAATCTCTCATATGCGGCGCCGAAGGCGACGAGGTTGCGCGAGAAGAATCCTGCGACTTCTGATGCGTCCATGAGCGTCTCTTCCTTATCCTCGAGGGCGGCGATAGTGCGCTCGATCAGACCCCTGTCAGTCATCTCGCTCAGGCCCTGCTCGGCCTCCTGCGCCATTCTGATGGACTCTCTATATTCTTGGATGCAGGCATGTATCCCATTCATCCTTTCCGGATCCTCGTGCGCCATCTCCATGATGCGCTCCCGGACACGTACAGAGAGGCCCTCGACATCGAACTTGACGTCGAGCCCCTGGCCAGCGAGCTCTCTCTCGATGACGGGCGCCATATCACGAGCTGTCTCTGGAGAATTCTGGAATGCATTGAAGCGGGACTCTATCGCCTCGGGATCATTCGGGTCGAATCGCTCCTTCTTCGCGCATTCCTCGAGGAATTCGAGGAATCCATCCGTGTCCATCGCCTGCTTGATATCGAAGCGTTCCGGCTCGGTAGGCTCTGCCTCCTCCGCATCTTGCCCTTCGATGGCCTGTTCCTCCCCTGTCATCTCTCCATCGATATCTTGTTCAGGCATGCGGGTGATCATGGTGATATGGTTATCTATAGTGGTTAAATAATGCAATATAAATCAAAAGTATGCAACTAGCCCGTAATCCTCCGCCAGTTTTGCGCCTATGGCCGCGGCGCGGCGGCGGCCGGCGGCTCCTTCCTATACTTCTTCATGACCTCGGCCTCGACCTCGGCGCGCGGACGGCCGTACGAGAGGTACGAGATCTCCTTGAGCTTGTCGGCGACAGCCGAGTCGCCCTTCGGAGGCGGAGGCACCTGGATATTGAACGGCTTCATAGGGATGCCCTTGGCGAGCATCTTCAGGTACGCATTGAAGTTGTCTATATTCATGATATCGCGAGCGGTGAAGACTGGCGCGAGCTGCTTCTCGAGGTATTCGGCGTCCTCGGCGCCGACGCGGTAGACCGCCATAGAGCCTACGTTGCCAAAAACGGCATCACGGATCTTCTCATCGAGCTGGGCGATGAACTGATGGGCGATGGTGAGCGAGAGCTTGTATTTGCGGGCCTCGGAAAGGATGGAGGCGATCGAGTCCGTGGTGATATTCTGGAATTCGTCTATATAGAGATAGAACGGCGGCAGATCCTTGCCGATCGAGTCGACGCGGGAGAGCGCCGCCATGAGGATCTTGCCGACCAGGATGAGGCCGATCAGGTTGGCATTGATGTCGCCGAGACGGCCCTTCGAGAGATTGACGAGGAGTATCTTCTTGCTATCCATGACATCGCGGAACCGGAATGACGAGGCTTCCTGGGCGATGACCGGTCGCATGATGTCGTTGGCGAGGAAGTTGTCGAACTTCGACACGATGTACGGCACGATGTTCGCGAGCGAGGCTTCCCCGCCAGCCTTGGACGCCACCTCGGTCCAGAATTGGACAACCAGCGGGTTCGTACACGTGGCGAGCTTCATGTCCCTGAATGTCTTGTTCGAGAGGACGCGCGAGACATCGACGAGGGTCGAGCCTGTGGTCGGATCGTCGATGGTGAGCAAGACCGCATTCCTGAAATACTGCTCGAACATCGGCCCGCCCGCCGTCTTCATGTCGAAGAGCTTGTTGAAGATGGAGAGCATCTCGTTCACCACGAAGGTCTTCTGCTCCGGGAAGCGCCGGTCGTATTCGAGCATGTTCAGAGCCATCGGCCGCTCGATGTACGCAGGATCGAAGTAGATGACATCGTCTATACGATGAGGCGGGATGTTGGCGAGGATGTCCTGGACATCCGAACCGTGCGGGTCGATGAAGCAGAGCCCCTCGCCGCGCTCGATGTCCTGGATGATCATGTTCTTGAGGAGGGTGGTCTTGCCGGTACCTGTCTGACCGATGACATAGAAGTGGCGCAGCCTGTCCTCAGGCGTCATGTAGACGCGCCGCTCGGTGCCGCGATCGGTATTGGTGCCGAGATAGACACCCTCCTGCGGCAGGTCGAGAGGCGCGGGAGCGGTACCGGCTTTGGCCGTCTTGAGATGCGGCGATGACTTGAGAGACGTAGCCGGGAAGTGAAAGAGCGTAGTGAGCTCTCGCATGTTCACGAGGAGCGGCGTGCCCTCTCCCGAAAGCCTGAATGAGAAATTGCGCAGGAGCTCCCGCCGGGCAGTGCCTGTCAGAGCATTGAATACGATGCGGTTCCCTTGCGTATTCTCGAGCTGATTGAAAGATGCCTCGATATCGGAGAGGATGGCGCGCGCCGACTCCTCATCCTCCGACGAGGCTACGATGCGCATATCCACGGCCACCGTCGGCGATACGAGCTTCTTCTTGATCTCTTCGACGGAGAGCTGATCGATGCTTGCGATGGCGTCCCGCTTCTTGGCCTCTTCTTTTTCTTTCTGTTCGGCAGACTTCGGCGCAGCGAAGATAGACGTCACGCCTTTGATCAGGCCCTCGACATGCTCGGCGACGCCTTTGTCGTACTTCGCGATAGCCTCGGGGATCTTGGTGCCCTTCATGACCTCATCGAGCGTCTTCTTGTAGCGGGCAGCGTGAGCAGTGCCCTGCGGCTTGACGATGAACTGGATGGCGGCTCCCTCTCCATGCGTGCGTATCTTCGAGAAGCTGTTCAGAAGGCTATTGAGCGGATCATAGTCGAACTGATCGTATGTCTTGATCGGCCAGATGGAATTCTTGGCCAGACGTGCGGTCGCGGCGACAGTGGCGCCGGCTTCGTTGAATATATTGTAGTCGTCCTTCTTCTCGACGATCTTGGCATCGGGGAAGACGGAGAGCATGGTCTTCTCGAAGAGGCTCTTCTTGGCCTTGTGCACGGCGACATAGAAGGCGAATTCGTCGCTGTGGTTGGCCACGGCGAGCTCGATCGAGAAATACCCTGTCCCCTCGGAGTCATCGACGGACATCATGCCCGAATAGAACTGTTCCATCGACGAGACGAGCTCTTTCAAAGCGCGGGTTTTGCCCTCATCATCGCTCTTCTCTGGCAAGGTGACCTCGAAGAGGGTCATGTAGAGAGCTTTCCAGATAGGACCGGACTGCTTCAGGCCGGAGACTTCATAGTCGGCCTTCACGTACTGCACGAGGAAGCGGTGGAAGTCGTCGGAGAGATGCGGATCGCCCATCTTGTCGAGGATGGAGAGGACGTTGGAGACGCCCTTCTGGTACATGAGCCCGACGAGCTCCTCGATCTTGCGATCATGCGCCTCGGGCGCGAGCTCGAGGACGATCTCGCCCTGCTCTCGCTCGGATATGACCTGCTCGGGATGCATGACCTCATGCGGCCGGCGCTCGGCATACGAACGCACGACCTCATGCGCGGCAGTCTCGGCCGGCTGTTCGATGCCGGACTTATTCAGCGCGCGCTCGCGGACTGCCACCTGCTCGCGCAGATATGCCAGCTCCTGTTCGGGAGTCTCGAACTTCCGGTCCGGCATCGCAGGAGCAAAGGTTTCCATACCGAGAAGTATATCCTGAAAAGAGGAGCGTTCCTATGCAGCCTTGCGGATATCCCGTTGGCCGCTGTTCTTCTTTGCTGCTGTGGCAGCTGCGATGACCTCGGCCGTCTTGCGGCTGATCTCTTGCTTTTCAGCCAGCTTCTGGCGCTCTTTCTCTTCCGCGGTCCGAGCGATTGCTCGAGCAGTATCGAGGCTCGTGCCGAATTTCTCCAGGCCTTGAGCGACAAATGCATCAGTAGCTTCGTCGATCAATTGATCCTTGTCCATCCTGGAGAATTTGAGCTTCGCTGCAAGACCCCGTACCTGTTCCTCGGTCGGAGCTGGAATATGATCTACTTCCTGCAACTCTCTGCGAGCACGCGAAAGAAAGACCTCATCCTCGGACAGTTTCAAAGTTTGTCGCCTGTCTACTTTTGCAGTGGTACCTGGATTCTCTGTGTGTGGGACACCAGTAACTTCTTCAGTACCAGTATGAGTTTCAACGGGGCCACTTTCATGCTTGTCCAGACCATCACGAAACGCTTCGATTGAATTGAATTTCATGATTATAGTCTATCACTGCGTATCCAATAGTCTATAGAGGAATATCCCCGCCGCTACTGACACATTCAGGGACTCTTTCTGCCCTGCCAGAGGGATCTCGGCGCTTACATCGGCCACATCCAGCAGCTCCTTTGAGACGCCTGCTACTTCAGCGCCGAGGATGACGAGCGTTTTTTCACCCACATGCACCTCTTTGTAATCTATCGAATCTTTGGCCTGTTCAAGCGCCACCACCACAAAGCCTTCCTTCTTTAGTGATCTCAAAAGCTTCGCGGCTCCCTCATTCTGGACATGTTCCCATGGCACCATCTCCTCAGCTCCGAGGGCGACCTTGGCGAAGTCGGCGCGCTTCCTGCCGAAACGGTCGAGAGGCACTGGCGTAGTGCCCAAGCAATATATCCTGGATATACTCAGCGTCTCAGCCGTCCTGAATATGGATCCGGCGTTATGGACGCTGCGGATGTTGTCGAGGATTAGCCGGATGTCGCGCTTCATCATATAATGCCTGGGTTAATACATAACATCTTACACCATGCTCTCAGTCTTCCCATCCCTCCTGTCCTGGCAGGAGCTCTCTCCGCTCCTCATCCGCCTCGTCCTCGGCGCAGTGCTCATCCATTGGGCGTATCGCGGCCTCTTCCGCGCCACGAGCCCGTCCGTATACCTGAAAGCCCTCGCCGTCATCGAAGCGATCGCCGGCATCCTCATCGTCCTCGGCCTCTGGACCCAGGTCGCTGCTGCTGCCGTCGCCATCGACCTCGTCGTCCGCATCGTCGAGCGTGTCACCAAGAAAGCCTTCCTCACCGACGGCGTCAACTACTACCTCGTCCTCCTCGTCCTTGCGCTATCGCTCCTCGTCACCGGAGCCGGCTGGTGGGCGTTCGATCTGTCGCTGTGATCTGTCAGACCTGCTGATCTAGCCCCGCTTATTTCTTCTTCCAGGGCAGATCCCTAGTCTGGTCATTCCGCATCGTCTGCCTCATCCACTCGACGGTGAGATACGGATCGATGATGGCGCCATCCTCTGTAGTGCACAGGGAACGGAGACGCCGGGCCGCCTCGGCCTGATTGGCTTCTAGATTCGTCTCGTTCTCTAGCTTGTCCAACGCATCAGTGACAGTCATCGTATCCAGATTGTGATCGTCGAGCATATCGAGGACCGCCAGAACAGCATTCTGTTCCTCATTTGTAGGTATCTCGCCGAATTTCTGCAAGACTGTCTGCTCCATGCGATCCGTCCTTGCGATCGTCTCGTCTAAGTTGTGTGGCATAAAAGTAAAGTTATGGGTTAAACAATATATGTACCCTGTTCAATAGTAACTCTGCTGACAGATATTGCAATAACGAACAAGCGAATGATACCGCTGACTACCATAGCCCTAGAGATGCAGCCTCAGATCTCTCTCGTTGCCTCCGATAGTTTCTGCTCGATCAAGTCCAATGCCTTTTTCGGATCAGCCCGATAGAGATCCCGCAGCCCAAGCTCCGGATCATTCATGAGCTTCCTGAACTTGACTGAATATGCATCGCTCCACTCCACTGCTCCTTTCTCATGTTCGAGGTTAAATTTCGCGATATACCGCTTCATGAGATCTACCTGCATCTTATTACATAGCAGAAGCAGAGATAGCCGAGCTTCGGCCTCGCTGCTCATGGGAGCCTCTCGTTCTTCTTCGTGAGCGGTTTCTTCTTGTATAGGCTCCTCTAGGATGGCTTCTGGGATAGGCATGCCGATATCATAGCACTTATAGATGGTTGTCAACTTCCTCTCGCATATGTATCGAGGGCACGACCTGCTATCATTGTCGACATGAAACAGATCGAAGGGATCGAGGACGCTCTCGAATCTGAACCGCTCGCAAGATACGGTCTCACGTATGTCGGTTCTGGCGCTTCAAAAGTCTGCTTCGAAACGACCGGCAGCGATCGGAAACTGATCAAGGTCGACAGAGACGACCTGGCGAGCGCCATCAAACTTGCTCTCGACGGCGGCGATACTGAACAGGTTTTCAGCCTCCAGAAAAAGCGCCGGAATGCATACCAAGAACAAGAAGATGCTCTCGCCGCGGCATTCGGCCCAGACCACGTGCTACGGAAAGGCGCCTTCCGCTTCACGGTCCCTGTCACACCCGAGATCGCAGCCGCCGTGCTCGGGCCGAAACGAAAGACGCTCGCCTCTCGCATAGACGGCGTGCTCGAGATACGGTCGCTCATAGAGACGCAACAGATCGCCGAGGAGCTCAAGGATCGCGATGCCTACAGGACTATAGATATGCAGATCCCGCTCATGGATCAAGATGACTTCAGAGGCACACAGAACGTAGATACCGCTCTCAGGAAGATCGATGGCATGACGAGCAGGCACATCGATAGGGACGCACGACAATTGAAGGAAAACGGATACCTCGGTATCGCACAGGAAGTCATCCGCGGCATGGTCGCATACACAAAGGGCTCCGGTATGATGGTCGATCTATTCGGCACAGATAACGTCACCCTGTTCACAGGCATCGATGGCAAACCTGATTTCCATCTCGTAGACCCGATACTGCCCGGACCACGGGAGCTTTGGGATCAGAACATATCGAGCGACACTGGATTTTCTTTGTTACGGCATTACTACTCCTACCTTTGTGGAGTAAACAAACTCGCTGAAGCACTCGGTATGAAAGAGCGCCTAGAGCCAGAAGACCTTGTCTATTTCAAAGGAGCAAGCCTACCCGAGGGAGAATGGCCGAAACGATGACAATGTGCGCCCAGCTGGATTCGAACCAGCGACCCTCTGCTTAAAAGGCAGGTGCTCTACCAGGCTGAGCTATGGGCGCAAGTGAGGGAAAAGAACGAATGTTCCTACATTCGGTCTTGGACCGAACGCAGCGCCTATATCGGAGCGAAGCGTAGATATGGGCGCACGTTGGCACACATGCGAGCGCTGTCAGCATATCACGACATCGCTTTTGCGCAATTATATTGACATGGATGGCCGCCATGCTAAGATAGCAGTGTTTATAGGAAAAGGTCCCTGACAGAGGCGAGTCTCTGTTCGGGGCTTTTTCATCTCTAGCCAGATACTTGCTCTCTTACACGATTCATGTACGCCAACGGCACGGACTGGCGTGTTATGAGCTTGGAACATCTCTGATTCGGAGAGATGACCATCTCCAACCTGTCTTTTTCTCTGAAGTACGCGACCAGGCTCGCAAAGTCTCCATCGCTCGTCACGATCACTGCAGCATCGAATATGCTCTCATATGCATCTCTCACCGCCGTTAGTACGAGGTCTGCATCGCAGTTGCCCTTGATCTGGGAGCCTTCTGTTATGATCGTGTCTTTGAATCTGACCAAGAATCCCGCATCCCGCATGCGCGAGTATATCTGATCATATTTCGAGATATAGCCCATGAATATATATGCGCGCCTTACTCCGTATCTTTCTTGAAGGAATCGGTAGAACTTTTGGTAATCAACCCGCCAACCAAGAGCCGAGGTGCCCTTGTCGAGATTGGCGCCGTCTATGTACGCGTGGTTACACCTCAACTTCGTCGAGCGAGTATGCATAGCGCACAGAGTATATCAAAGTTAGCGGCCCGCGGTAAGCACTAAGCGCTCAATGCCAAGCTCAAGATCGCGGCGACCACGATGTCCTTCGTGATAGAGGGTGACGAGCTCTCGCGCCAGCTTCTTGTCCTCTACAGTCTTGGCCTTCCAGAAGAGCATGCCGACGATCTGCTCGGGCTCGCTGCCAGACTCGACGGCCTGGCGATAGAGCATCCAGGCGCGGATGGAGTCGCGCTTGGCCACTGCATCCGCGAGCGCGAACACGTTGAAGCCACCGTCCTTGGCGGGCTCTTTCCGGAGCTCGCACTCGACGGATTTCTCGGCATTCTTGTCGATAGCGCGCGTGAGCTCGGCGTTGAGCTTGCCTTCTAGGACGATGAAGACATTCGGTGATTCTTGCAGGGCAGGAATGAGACCGGGCAGGCTCTCCTTGGCGTCTGTATTTTCTGTCACGCGATCAAGCAGCACGATGTACTTGCTCGAGAAGAGCCCCTGCCCGCCGAGGTGGCCCTGGAGCGCCGACTCGTTCCAGCTGTCGCCGTCCAGCTTTTCGAACGACGCATCCGGCCGCTTGGCGCGCAGCGATGCCACAAGCGCGCGAGCCTTGTCGCCTGCAGTCACGATGTCGGTGCCATGGAAGACGTAGAGCATATCTAGATCATTTATCATTCAAACCGAGCTTATCGGCCCTTGCACTTAATGCAATATATATTTTCTCTGCCAGTGCGTTCGGATCTTTTATATCATCTTTTTGCACGAACATAACCATCGCCGTTCCTAGATGGCTCATAAAATCTGGATCCAATGCAAGGGCTTCTTGAGCGCACTCCTGCAGATCATCGAGGCACTCGCCGAAATGTCCTGATCCTATATTCTCTTGGAAGAGATGTTCGGCACGAGCATAGACCTGTTTGATCTTCTCCGCCTTAGCTTGAGGATCAAGCGGTTTTGGCCGCTCGACCATGAAACTCGTGACCTTGTCAGCTATACCATAATCGTTGGGGATTTTTTCTATAATAACCTTTTGTATCTGCCCAGGGTCCCATACTTCAGAGAGCCCTGCGCATGTTTCTTCGATAAGGCCGACCAACTCTTCCGCAGAATAGGTTTTGTCCGAACATTCTATAGCTTTTGCATAATGAAGTGCCGCGTAGAGGTCACTAAAATCCATAGCATCGCGTATCGTCTTCTCGAAAAAATCTGACTCTATACCAAAATTATCGCTTGGATTCATGGGTATCATTATACTACTCCCTTGTTAATTATTTTAATTCCCCCCAATTCTCGCCTATATGAGCCTCGGCTTTGAGGATGACGCCTTTTGTGTCCTTGGGATCGACCACTGACTCCATGATCTTCTGGATCTCGGCGGCGACAGCATCGGCCTTGTCGGCGCGGACTTCGTAGATGAGCTCGTCGTGGACTTGGAGGAGCGGGTAGACGTCCTTCTCGAGGCCTTCCTTGCGGATATAGTCCATAGCGCGGATCATGGCGATCTTGATGACATCGGCCTCGGTGCCCTGGATGGGCGCATTGATGGCCATACGCTCTGCGGATGCCTTGATATAGGGGATCCTGGAATGGATGCCCTCGAAATAGCGTCGGCGGCCGAACATCGTCTCGGTATATCCGCGTCGCGCGGTCTCAGCCTTGACCTCGTCGAGATACCGGGCCAGAGTCGAGAACTCGGCGAAATAGTCGTTGTAGAACTTCTGGGCCTCTTCGCGGCTGGTGCCGAGATTCTGCTTGAGAGCGAGGACGCCCATGCCGTAGATGATGCCGAAGTTGATGACCTTGGCGCGGCGGCGCATCTCGGGGTCGACCTTGTCCTGCGGCACCCGGAAGACGTAGCTCGCCACGGCGCGATGGACGTCCTCCCCTCTCCTGAATATGTCGATGAGCTTATCGTCGCCGGACATGAAGGCGGCGATGCGCAGCTCCATCTGGGAATAGTCGAGGCCGACGAGCCGGAAGCCCTTCTCGGCGATGAATGCCCCACGAATGGCGCGGCCGAGCTCGGTGCGGATGGGGATGTTCTGGACACCGGGATCCTTGGTAGCCATGCGGCCAGTCGCGGCGCCTGACTGGATGAAATGGGTATGCACGCGCTCATTCGTGTCGAGAAGGGGCGGAATGGCATCTATATATGTGCCAAGGAGCTTCATGAGCTCGCGGTATTCGAATATGAGCGGCACGATGGGATGCGCGTCGCGCAGCTTCTCGAGCTCCGACTCCTTGGTCGAGCGCGCGCCACCGGCGGTCTTCTTGATCTTTGCGCCGCCGAGACCGAGCCGGTCGAAGAGCACATCGCCGAGCTGCTTCGGCGAGCTTATGTTGAATTCTGTGCCAGCCTCTTTCCATATCTGCTTCTGGAGATCATCTGCTGTGGCATGATACTGCTTCGAGAGTCTCGCGAGGAGCGCACGGTCTATCTTCACGCCGCGATCCTGCATGGCATGAAGGACAGGGATGAGCGGCAGCTCGATCTGGTCGTACACTTTGCGGACATCGCGCTTATCGAGCTCGGCGAAGATGGCCTTCTTGGCAGTCTCGTAGTCGTCGGTGCCCGCGAAATTGAGTATATCCTCGAGGGTGGGGTCGGTAATATCAGACTTCACCAGCCAGAGCGCCACGGCGGTCTTCTCCAGATCGTCGGCAGGTATAGCCGGGGCGAAAAGCTGGCTGGTAGGATTCGCAGGAGAAGAAAGTTGTTTTTCCGAGGAAGCAGAGCGAGAAACTTCTCCGAGCGGAACTTTCGGAGCCCGAGGGGAAGCTTCCTTCAAAGGCTTCCCTTCCAGCAGCATCTTCAATCTCTGCGGCAGCGTCCTGAACTCGAGCTCCGTCCAGAGCGCAGTGACTTTGTGCGCGTCGATACCGGCCAGGAATGTCTTGTCGGGCAGCGTAAATTCGATGGGTGCATCGCGGCGGATAGTGGCGAGCATCTTGCTGAACTCTGCGTCTTCTTTGTTGTCGCGGAGGAGCTGTACGATGCGCGGCTTCACGCCGGCAGCAGCGAACTTATCATCGGCATCCTTCTTATCTAAGGCTGCATACATATTCTCGATCGTGCCGAATGACGATATGAGCGTGGTAGCAGTCTTGTCGCCGATGCCTTTTACTCCGGGGATATTGTCGGAGGGATCGCCAGAGAGGCCTTTGTAGTCGGGGATGAGCTTGGGACCGAAGCCGTAGCGGTCATTCACGGCCTGCTCGTCATACATGATGGTGTCATTCAGGCCCTTCTTCAGGGTATAGACGCGCACGCGCTCGCCGTCGATGAGCTGCATAGTATCCATGTCGCCTGAGGCAATGATGATCTCGAGGCCGTCGTTGCTCTTGGTCTGCTCCACGATAGTACCGATGACGTCGTCGGCCTCGAAGCCCTGCCTGTCATATATAGGTATGTCGAATGCTTCGAATATCCGTCTCGAGCTTGTCATCTGGGCGATGAGATCGTCCTCAGCCTTCTTGCGCTGGGCCTTGTATTCCTTGTAGACGTCGTGGCGGTGCGTCGGACCCTTCACGTCATAACAGGCAGCGACATAGTCTGGCCGGAGATCGCCGACGATCTTGAGGAGCATAGTCGAGATGCCATAGAGAGCCCCTGTCGGCTCGCCGGCTGCAGTGGCGAAGTCCGGCAGAGCATGATACGCACGGTGCAATATCGCGTGTGCGTCGAGGAGGACCAGGCGCCTCTTGGGAAGGATGACACCGGCCTTAGGTGTTTTTGGCTTGGAGACAGGCATGAAGCTATTGTACCTCAATCATGCACAGATAGTTGACTCGAGAGCAAAAATGTCTAGTATGACTGCCAGACAACCCCTTTGACTCATGACACTTGACGAATTCATCGATCTCTACAAGAAGAACGAACTGAACTTGCGGCACCCATACCCCTGAACTTGTACAGCTAGCTTTCTTTCTTTGAAAACGCCGCAGGGCGCTTTTTTCGTCTCCGGTACCGCTCAACCAGCTTCATTGGAGTCAGATGATCCAGACATTCCATAATA
>Ga0265331_10001622_pt1 | contig 16424 bp, 16 predicted proteins | sample 41923metaG_FD_202088 | JGI IMG/M metagenome (GOLD analysis project Ga0265331, IMG submission 202088) | Rhizosphere microbial communities from Carex aquatilis grown in University of Washington, Seatle, WA, United States - 4-19-23 metaG | ecosystem: Host-associated > Plants > Roots > Rhizosphere... | reverse complement strand
CACGGTCAAATACCCGAGCGAGAAGACCGTGTTTAAGCAGGGGGACCTGGCCGACGCCGTCTATTACATCCTCAGCGGCAAGATCCAGCTCAACGTGGTGTCCGAGCATGGCAAGCAGGCGATTGCCGGAATCCTTATTGCTGGCGACTTCTTCGGAGAGGGGTGCCTCGCAGGCCAGCCACTGCACATGGCCTCGGCGATAACGCTTGCGGAGTCGATGGTTTTCCGAATCGACAAACAGGCCATGGTTGACGTGCTGCACACGGAGCCCCTGCTTTCGGAAATGTTCATGGCATTTCTGCTGTCGCGGAACATCCAGTTCGAAGAGGACCTGGTAGACCAACTGTTCAATTCCAGCGAGCAGCGGCTCGCGCGGGTTCTCCTGCTGCTTTCCAACTTTGGCAAAGACGGAAAGCTGGAGTCGGTCATTCCTAGAATCAGCCAGGAGATCCTTGCGGCGCGGGTCGGCACGACCCGCTCCCGGATCAACGTGTTCATGAACAAATTCCGCAAGCTCGGCTACATTGAGTACACCAGTCGACTGGGAGGGCTGAAGGTCCACAGCGGACTCTTGAACGTCATCGTCCACGAGTTGCCTATGGCACCGCTGGCCGGTCGGTAGGCTAGCCGCACGGCTCCCCGAATCGTTTCCATTGTTCGATTCTGAACAGGAGCACTCTTTCGAGGCAGGTACTGTTCGGTCGGGGAGTCCCGCACAAGGAGAAATAGATGAAAAATCCCGATACAGTCGTTGCCATTTTCGAGAGCCACAATGCTGTGGATGCGGCCGTGAAAAAGCTGACCGCAGCCGGCTTCGAGATGAAAAACCTCAGCGTTGTCGGCAAGGGCTACCACACCGAAGAAAAGGTGGTCGGCTTTTACAACGCCGGTGATCGAGTCAAATTTTGGGGAACACGGGGCGTGTTCTGGGGCGGCCTCTGGGGCCTGTTCTTCGGCGGACTGTTCATGGCTGTTCCCGTCGTGGGGCACGTCATCGTGCTGGGATATTTGGCCACCGTGGCGGTCTACGCCATCGAGAATGCCCTCATGGTCGGCGGGCTAAGCGCTCTTGGTGCAGCGCTTTATAGCATTGGCGTGCCCAAGGACAGAGTGATCCAATATGAGACCGCCGTCAAAACTGATGGCTTCCTGGTGATGGCACACGGGACCGCCGAGGAAATGGCTCGCGCCAAGGCTGTCCTCGGCACGGCAAATCCGTCACGCCTCGACGTGCATGCGGGCGCGAAATTGGAGGAGCCGGTAGTTCACGCTGTCAAAGCGGGCGTCTGAGTGGCGCTAAAGAACTGGCCTGGAATGTAGGAGCTCGGACCAGCTAGGCCATCGGTGCGTTGACTTGCCCTGTCGGACGGGGCTGAGCTAGAGCAGCGTCCCGGATCTGCACTACACATATTTCCACAGTGCGGGCCGCACTCGGTGGATTGTGAGCCCGCCTCCGGCGCGCGCTGCCGGGCGGCCACCAGATCGTCAACCGCACGGCCCGCGTTTGAACTCACGCCACTTTCACGAACCAGCGTTCGTTTCGGAACAGTCCCTGGGCATCAAGGCCCGCATAGTGAGGTTGCGGAGTGTCTGACACTCTCACGGCAACCTAGGAGAAGATCATGTCTAGCGACAATGAACTGAAGCAGGCTGTTCTCGCGGAACTAGCCTGGGAGCCGAGCGTAACCGCCGCTCACATCGGCGTCACTGCAAATAACGGCGTCGTGACACTCAGCGGCCATGTCAAGACCTTCATGGAGAAGCACGCGGCCGAGAGGGCAGCGAGTCGCGTCAAAGGCGTGAAGGCAGTGGCCGAGGAAATCGAAGTACAGCTTCCCTTCGAGATCAAGCGAGGCGATGAGGCAGTAGCGGCGGCGGCCATAGAACGATTGTCATGGGACGTGGTCGTTCCTCGGGACAGTGTCAAGGTGAAGGTCCAGTCGGGCTGGATCACACTGACTGGCGAAGTCGAGTGGCACTTCCAGAAGGAGGCCGCCGAGGAAGACGTTCGCAAGCTATATGGTGTTGTCGGCGTGTCCAACGAGGTCACGATCAAGCCAAAAGTCAACGCATCGAATATCAGCGACGCGATTGGCCGTGCTACCAAGCGTTTGTGGGGCTTTGAAGAACCCAACAGGGTTGTGGTGACTGCAGACGGTGGCAAGGTTCGCCTTACCGGAACTGTTCACTCCTGGCATGACCGTGAAGTGGCAGAATCCACCGCCTGGGCCGCTCCCGGCGCAACCGCCGTGGAAAACGACATCGCAATCATCTGAGAAAATCGTGGCCCCGCCGGCCTAGTAGAACAGGCCGGCGGGTATGCGAACCTCACGGTCTTCGGCAAATCCATCGCCCAGTATTTGTTGAAGCCCCGACTCGCCGTGAATACACCGCCTGCAACCCAGCTACCTTGCCATTCTCCAGAGCCCCCGCAGGGCTGCCTAAGGTCGGTGGATCGAAGTCAGCCTCTTGGTAGCGCCAGTGGGGCGACCGACTGACCTCTTGCGCGACAATACCAAAAGGACTTTGACCATGCCGCTTACGGACGACATCCAGGATCGCCCCACTTTGGCCGGTCAGGATCCAGATCGGACTGCTGGCAAAGTGTTCCTCGTCGGCGGTGGCATCGCCTCGCTGGCCGCGGCCGCCTTCATGATCCGCGACGGCGACATCCTTGGCCACAACATCACCATCTTCGAAGAGTTGAGCAAGCTCGGCGGAAGCCTCGACGGAGACGGTTCCCCGCACGACGGGTATGTGTTGCGGGGCGGACGGATGCTCGAAAGCAAATACCTCTGCACTTACGGGCTGTTCTCGTCAATCCCCACCCTTGGTGGCGATAAAACAGTGACGCAAGAGATTTTCGCGTGGAATGACACGATGAAGACCTCATCCAATTCCCGCTTCGTCCGCGACGGCCGCAGGCAGACGGCCCCCGAATTCGGGCTTAGCGAAAAGCACATTCTGACTATTGAGCGCCTTGCGCTTGAGCCTGAGGCGATGCTCGGTAATACCAGCATTCAAGATCAATTCGACGCCACATTCTTCAGGACAAATTTCTGGCTAATGTGGTGTAGCACCTTCGCATTCCAGCCCTGGCACAGCGCGGTCGAGTTCAAGCGCTATCTGGTGCGATTCGCCCATATGGTGGCCGGCTTCGATCGTCTGCATGGGATTATGCGAACCGTATACAATCAGTATGACTCGATGGTGCGTCCGCTGTCCAAGTGGCTCGATGAACGTGGCGTAGTGATCGAACTGAACACCCGCGTCACCGATCTCGGCCTGAGTGAGGAGAATGGCGAAAAGACCGCGACAAACATAGCCTTCACGCGAGAAGGACGGCCCGGATCGATCGCTGTCGGCCCAAACGACAACGTTATAGTCACCTTGGGTTCGATGACGGAGGCTTCCAGCCTCGGCGCGATGAACACTGCTCCTGTGCTTAGCGGCAAGAAGGACGGCGGCGCCTGGACGTTCTGGAACAAAATCGCATCGGGCCGGCCTGAGTTTGGGTCTCCCTCGACGTTCGCCGACCATGTTGACCAGTCCAAATGGGTCTCGTTTACCACGACCACGCAGGATGAAACTTTCTTCCGAATGGTCCGCGACATCACCGGCAACGTACCTGGAGAAGGCGGCCTCATCACCTTTCCGGAGTCTAGCTGGCTCGCCTCCATTGTCCTTCCACACCAGCCACACTTTATCAACCAGCCCGCCGACGTCGGCGTATTCTGGGGCTATGGCCTCTCAGTCGACAAAGCGGGGGACTACGTCAGAAAATCTATGTCGGCCTGTACCGGCCGAGAAATTTTAGCGGAGGTGCTTGGTCACCTTCACATCGATGCGGAGGCACCTAAGATCCTGGAAACCTCCATCTGCATCCCGTGCATGATGCCATTCATCACCAGTCAGTTCCTGCCGCGCAAAATGGGCGATCGACCGCAGGTAGTCCCAAAGGGGTGGAGAAATCTTGCCTTCATTGGTCAGTTCTGCGAGCTACCTGACGATGTGGTGTTCACAGTCGAATATTCCATCCGCTCGGCGCAGGTTGCCGTTTATGCGCTCCTGGGGCTAAAGCGTGAGCCGCCCGCCGTGTACAAGGGAAAATTTGACCCAAGGGTCCTCTATAGGGCGTTCATGGCATTGCACGAGTTCCAGACGTGACCGAAGGTTCGTACCCCCAGGTTCTTCGGTCTTCGAACATCTGCCCCGCCGGCACTATCCCGTCCGTCGTCAGTGCATGGCCAGCGACGCTGAGTTTCGTGGGCAGGCGGTCCACAATCTGCCCGCAAACCGCACGAGTTGTCCTCCCAAGCACTTTCAATTTTGGTGAGGCCGGGATTATTCGTAGTCTTCGCACGGGCTAAGGCGGGACTGAGCTTCATAGGACGCGAATGAAAATCAAATCGAGCGATTTTCGTGTGAGGGAAGGCCACGACGTCAACCTCAAATGCTGGCCCACGTTGGTCGATCCCGTATACAAGTCGACTGAGCAATATCAGGAACTGCTGAGAGCGCACGTTGAGGAGCTAAGCGCGCAGCAGCAACTTCTTTATTCAACCAACCGCTATGCAGTCCTGTTGATCTTTCAGGGAATGGATGCGGCAGGAAAGGATGGCGCCATCAAGCACGTAATGTCTGGCGTGAATCCACAAGGTTGCCAGGTGTTCAGCTTCAAGCATCCCAGTCCATTGGAATTGCAACACGATTTTCTCTGGCGCACCACCCGTGACCTGCCGGAGCGCGGGCGGATCGGCATCTTCAACCGCTCATACTATGAAGAGGTGCTGATTGCTCGCGTGCATCCCGAGATTCTGCGCAGCGAGCGAGTTCCGGATAGGCCGCACGACGACCAGGCTGTCTGGCGTAGCAGGTATCGCTCGATCGACAATCTGGAGCGTCACCTTCATGCCAACGGCACTCGCGTCATCAAATTCTTCCTCCATCTCTCAAAGGAAGAACAGCGAAAGCGCTTTCTCCAGCGGATCGACCAACCGGACAAGAATTGGAAATTCAGCCTGGCGGACATCCAGGAGCGGAAATTCTGGAAGGACTATCGAAGGGCCTATGAAGAATGCCTCAGCAATACAAGCACTGCCGATTCGCCCTGGCATGTTGTTCCCGCGGACGACAAGGAAAGCGCTCGACTGATTGTTTCCCGAATCATCCTGGACAGGCTTGAATCTCTGAAGATGAGCTACCCAATTTCGAGCGCGAAGCAACGCCGCGAATTGCTGTCTATCCGAAGGAAGCTTGCAAGGTGAAGGCTCGCACCCGCCTGCGCACAAAGGTCAGCCAAGAGATGATGCAATTGCGGCGCGTCGCGGGAGGCGTGGCCATGAGCAAAAGGGCTTTAGCTTCGGGCGCAGCTGCTTCGACGAAGGCGAGAGGGCTCAGTCCCACTCACAGGAGTGCCTATCGTGCCGACTTCAAATCTGAAGGCCCGCGAGAAATCGAGCTGAAGCTCCAGTTTCCGCTCGGCAGCCGGGCCATTTTGGAGGGTAGCGGCGCGTTTTCTGGTGTTAAAGCGAGGCAATTTCACCAAGTAACTACCTATTTCGATACCTCTGAATCATTGCTGGACGCCGCCGGATATACGCTGCGTGTGAGACGAAGCGGCAACTCTCGTATCCAGAATGTTAAATCCGTTGGTAGCCGCTGCGGGGTTGCGGAGAGCCGCAGCGAGTGGGAATGGGTAATCCGACAGGACGTGCCGGACGTGAAGCGGCTTGCGGAGATCCAGGAGCTCACCGACATAGCGTTGGCAATCAAGGGCAGACTGGAGCCAGTGTTTGTTACCGACATTCGGCGAACCACTCGCCTTCTTCCTCTCGACGCCGATACAATCGTGGAGGCGGCGATTGACGAGGGCAGCATCGAGGCTAAAGGCCTGCAGGAGCCGGTTGCCGAGTTGGAACTGGAGCTGAAGGGCGGACCTATCGGACCATTGTATCGGCTTGCCGCTGAGCTGCAGGCGACAACGCCGCTGTGGATCTCGCCGGAGAGCAAGTCCGCTCGCGGCTGGCGACTGCGCACCGGCCAGACGGGGGAAGCGCAGCATTCGCAGCCGCCGGAATTGGGGCGCCACATCCGGGCTGCGGACGGGCTTCACGAAATCATATGTGGAACGTTGGGCCACCTGATGGCCAATATCGGACCTACGCTGTGCGGCAGCACCGAAGGGTTGCACCAGATGCGTATCGCGCTGCGCGAGTCTCGTGCCGCCTTGAAGCTCTTCGACCGATATCTGGATGCAGTGACTGCCGAGCGGTTTAGTGCAGGGCTACAGCGCTTCGGTCGAATATTTGGAATAGCGCGCGACTGGGACGTATTCTGCCTGGAGACGCTACCCGCGGCCATGGAGAAATTGCCGCGCCAGCGACTGCGAGACCTGGTGCCAGTTGCTGAGTCCAAACGCCAAATAGCGCGCGCGGCAGTGATGAATGCTCTCCGCAGCCAAGAATTCACGGCGCTCGTGCTGGGTCTGGCTTCCTGGGCGGAGGTCGGTCGGGCGCAGCCATCTATCTTTGGCGACCGCATGGGCAAGCGCCTGCGGCCCCTTGCGCCCTCATTACTCGATCTTGTGGCGTGTAGGGCCAAGAAGCGAGGTCGACACGCCGGGCGGCACTCTGTAGAGGAATGGCATCAACTGCGCAAATCTCTCAAGAAGCTTTGTTCCGATGTGGTGTGCTTTAGCGGACTTTACCCGCGCCGTACGGTGAATGCCTATAAGGGCCGGTGCGAAGACCTTCTGGCGGTCCTTGGCGTGGCCAATGACGCAGTGGTGATGCAGCGACTGGCCCCGCAGTTGGCCACAGACAATCGGCCCGACCTGGCGAAGCCGGCAGGCGCCCTCGTACAATGGGGCGAGCGTCAGGTCCACAAGGATCTGAAGGCCCTCAAGGGCGCGCAGAAGAGATTTAGCGCGACGCTTCCATTTTGGTCATAGCCTTCGGGGTCGGAAAGACGTTGAATGCTTGAGGAGGACTCTCTGTGTCATGATGGGCAGTCCCAGTGCTGAACGCACACCAGTCAGGGAGTGTAGTGATTTGGGGCGTGGTGGCTCCTATTAATGACGTCGGACCAGGCACGCTGGCAAAGTGCTGTGGCGGCGTTACAGCCGCCATTGCAGTCGGCTACGGCGCGAGAGCCAATGTTCTCATCGGCCGTTCTTAGAATATCGCGGCTCTGCAACTCCTCAGAGTCGAGGCATCCAAGGCCCAAACGTCGCAGGTGGCGTCGAAATCCTGTCCCTGTATGTCGAGCCATAGCAGGTAGCTTCGTTGCGACCGGCACGTGGCGGTCGCGCGCCGGCGAGCTTTGGATTAACGCGACGGTCACGAAGGCGGCCAACGCCCGGGCGGCGCAATTTGACCGACTAGGCCCAGTCCCGATTTGCGTGTCCTTTTGTACAGCAGAGTTTCTCTCCACCGGCAAGCTACGAGGCGCTGCGAAGATTCATCGAAACCCCAGCACAGGAGACAGTGATGGATATGGACCTTTGGATCACCCAACGGAATATTGAGCGTTGCGACCAGCTACTCCTCTCGGAACGAGATGAAGCCAGGCGTGCGGAGATAAAGAGGCAACAGGCCCAGGGATGGCAGCGGCTGGTAGGGCTCAACCCAAAGCAAAAATTGCCAGCCAAGCGTCAGACAGGGGAAGATGCGCGGCCAAGCTCCGCCTGACAAGGCGGACGATGAGCGCCGCCAGGTCAATCGCGCCCGCCTCACGGCATGTGGAGCATCCGTGACTCGGTCGCACTTAGCGCCCGCGCCGCGGACTACCAGCTTCCGGCGCGTCCCGCAGTCTTACGAGGCGGAAGAACGGTACAATCCGAAGTCCCAGGGTTCCAGAACTCTGTCACAGACAATGCATTGATGGCTGCCCGATCAGCGGCGGAAATTTTCTTCAGTGCGTTCATAGATGGTCCCGCATTCGCAACGAAACTACGAAATATCTTCAATATGGGGATTATTCGCCGGATCAAATTTGATGCGGATCAAAGCCAGTTTTCCAAACGGACGCATTGCACGGCCGGGTGAGAGCCTGTCGGGCCCGCGTTCCCCCGCGAATCGTTCGGCGGGGGTGACAGCCAAGAATTCCGCGCTGATCGCCCAGCTTCGGAATGACCGGGTCGAATTTGCCCGAAGATCGACACTCCACCCGACGGCGGCGTCCACTGCGGCTACAGGGAGTGCGCCGGAGCGTGGCGCGGCGGCTTGATGTCGATGCGCGTACGGCAGCGAAGACGCTGGTCCTCTCGGCTTCACCGGATGCCGCCTGAGTAAGCTGCCGGTGAGCCCGAAAGTGGACTCACTCACGGGCATCATCGGCAGTATCGTGGCAAAGGATATCTGCTGACTCTCTATTTAGTGACGATGCCGAAGACTAGAATAAGGCAGAGAGCCACTAGGGCCAGAGCGACAATGGCGATTTGTCCGACGCGAGGTCTCCACCAAGAGATACCCCCAGGCATCTTCTGCTGAGCCGAGGGGGTGGATCGGAGCAAAGGAGCCCCTTGATTCGTGCGCCCACCTGATGGCCCCTTGGCTTCCGTGACGTTTGGCTTGATGCCAGAAACCTGCGGGACGTCGGCGACTCCCCAACCGGCCCGGCGGCGCAGCAGATCCTTGTCGACTTCGATCTCGATGCCCGCTTCCTCCAGCTCAGTCATTGTCCGCCCGATCTCCTCGGGCGTCATGCTGTCGATGGGAAAAACGCGCTTTATTTCCTCCAGCGTCACGTGCCCGCGTCGCTGTTGAATTGGTGCTAGAGTCCTCATGGCAGTGTTGTCCGCAGTCATGCGTCCGCCCTCCCATTATGTGACAAAGTCGTTCGCGAGCAATTGCCCCGAAATTGAGAACTGTACTCTGTAAGCGCCGAGTTCGCCGGTCGCTCTCATGAGCTTTGTTTCGGCTGTGGCGGGGCTGCGCTGCACGAGGCTCAAGTGGCAACAGCGAAATCGCCGCGTTGAATGATCCGGACATCCATCGCCGGTGGGCCAAGACGAATATCGAGGCCCCGGAATGCGTCCAATATGCGTCCCAGCATCTCTGATTTTGCGCTAGGAGTCTGCGCGTAGCTAACGATCGCGAAAGCCAACTCGTAATCTATGAGCGAGTCCGAGAAGGCGCATGCATGGGCCTGCGGAACTGTGCCGTGAGCAATGTTTGGGCTACCGGTAGCTGCCGCTTTCAACGCTTCAACCACGCGGGATGGCGGCACCACGAGATCGACCCGGAGACGGACAATACAGCGATGGGGGCCTTTCGGTCGGCTGTGGTTTGTCACGATGGCCTTCGAAACCACGCTGTTCGGTATTGCGACCGCGTCGTGCGTCCATGTCTTGAGCCGGGTCGCACGCCAATTGACCTGCATCACCTGGCCAGAGACCGGATCGTCGAGCATCTCGTCGGCCAGGGTAATCCAATTTCCGGCTCGGAACGGACGTTCGATGTTGATCGCGAGACCTGCAAGTACGTCGCCAAGAGTGTTCTGAAGCGCCAGTCCGAGGATAATTGCCAGAACGCCCGACGTTGCCAGGAAGGTCGAAACCGGTTCTTTGAACACTGTGCCGACGATCCCGACGAAGGCGAGCACATAAATGAGCCCCGATGCCAGATCCGCGAACAGGCGTCGTGCATGAGGCTGGTCATTGTCGGGAAAGAACGTCCGGAGAATCACCAGATCGAGCAGGCTTTTGAACATCCAGGCGCCCAGAATCCACCACACGATCCCGAACACTTCGGGAGGGAGGCGCGGCCCACTCCCAGTCGTTCCAAAGAGAAATTGTCCGAGAGGGTTGCCTGGCCGCGAAAATAGCGCGGTTATCAGCATCAGCACGCCGGCGCCGCCGGACATCGGGCGGTAGGATCGAAAATACGGCAGCACACGCAGCAACAGAAGCGCGGCCGCCGCCGAGAGCAGGCAAATCTCAATCCAACCGAACAACTTCCTCTGTGCTCCTGCTTCAGGGCGGCCGCTTCATTCTCCTCATGGGGACGCCAGATTATCTGATGTAGAGTGCTGCTTAGGGTACGAGAACGGCAGCACCGTCAAAGCGGCCACCCCGCAGATCCGCCAGAGCCTCGTTAGCTTTCCTGAGCGGATAGGTTGTGGTGTGCGTCACGATGCCCATCGCCGGCGCCTGGCGCAGGAAATCCATGCCGTCCTGCCGGGTGAGATTGGCGATGGATAGGAGCTGACGTTCCTCCCAAAGCAGCGCATAGGGGAAGCTCGGAATGTCGCTCATATGGATGCCGGCGCACACGACCCGGCCGCCCTTGCGCACAGCCTTCAGTGCCAAGGGAACCAGATCGCCGACAGTCGCGAAGATGATCGCGGCATCGAGCGGCTCCGGTGGCATTTCGTCGGAGCCGCCCGCCCAAACAGCGCCGAGAGACCGCGCGAAGGCTTGGGCGGCTTCGTCTCCGGGTCGGGTAAAGCCAAAGACGGATCGCTTTTGCCATCTCGCGACTTGCGCGACGATATGGGCAGCGGCGCCGAACCCATAGAGACCCAGCTTCTTGCCATCGCCGGCGATGGCCAGCGACCGCCAGCCGATCAGCCCGGCGCACAACAAGGGAGCCAGCGATACGTCGTCCCCGACTTCGCCCAGCGGGAAGGCGAAGCGCGCATCGGCAATGGCCGCCGTCGCGAAACCCCCATCGCGCGTATATCCGGTGAAGACCGGATGGTCGCAAAGGTTTTCCCGGTGCATGCGGCAATAAGGACAGACGCCGCAGGTATGGCCGAGCCACGGGATACCGACGCGCTCGCCTATTATCAGACCTTCCACGCCCTGTGCAATCGCATCAATCCGGCCGACGATCTCGTGACCGGGAATCATCGGCACGAGCGGGTCTGGAAGTTCGCCATCGACGACATGCAAATCCGTGCGGCAGACGCCGCAGGCGGTGACTTTGACGCGAATCTGCCCCGGGCCGGGTTGCCGATCAGGCAATTCGGTCCATTTGAGCGGAGTCTTGAGCTCTTTAAGAATCATCGCCTGCACGAACTTGAGCCTTTGTTGCTGTAAAAACGGAATATCAACAGCATTTGAGCTTCTGTAATATTGGAGGCAAGGCGTCTGGAAGGTCCTGCGCGATCAGGCCAAGACCGAATTGCGCCGCCGCGGCGCCATGTAGCCAAACCGCCGCCGCCGCCGCTTCGAACGGCGCCATTCCCTGGGCGAGCAACGCTGCGACAAAGCCCGTCAGGACGTCGCCGCTCCCGCCTGTTGAAAGCTGCGCGGGCGCGTTGGAATTGATGATGGCGCGTCCGTCCGGGGCTGCGATGACGGTATCGGGTCCCTTCAGCAGGACGACCGCGTTGCACTGCTTCGCCGCGTTGCGGGTGCGCTGCAACTTGTTACCCTCAAAATGGAAGAGGCGCATGAATTCACCTGCGTGCGGGGTGAGCACACATGGTCCTGCAATGGCTCGAAACAGATCCTGCGGAGCCTCGGCGAATGAGGTTAGCGCATCGGCGTCGAGCACCGTCGCACGCTTGGTCGCGAGTGCTGCTAGGACGAACTGCCGGGTCGATGAACCAACGCCGGCGCCCGGCCCGATCGCGATGACGTTGCGTCGCGTGTCGGCCAACAAGGTCTCGAACTCCGCCAATCCGTCGAAAGCACGAGCGATCGCGTTGATCAGCGACGTCGCGTAGATGCTCCAGACACGGGTTGGCGCGGCCAGCGTTACCATGCCGGCTCCGGCGCGCGAGGCAGCCTGCGCGGTCATCCGGCTGGCGCCCGTTATCTCCTCGCCGCCAAGAATCAGGACTTCTCCGCGTTTGTACTTATAGCTTTCGGATTCGGGCCATGGGTAGCCGCCAAGCCAGAGGCCGGGGCCATTCTCCCATGTGTTCGGTGCGATATCCTCGAGCGCTATGATCGGTGTGCCAATATCTGCTACCACGATATCGCCACAAAGCTTGCGCCCCGGATATAAGAGATGGCCAGGCTTTTTGCGAAAGAAGGTCACCGTCAGGTCGGCCGGCGCAGCTGCACCGAGAACCGCCCCCGAAGCTCCATCAAGGCCACTCGGAACATCGATCGCGCAGGTGGGAATTCGGCGCGCCTTCACCGCCTCGACCAGCGAAAGTGCCGGGCCGTCCAGGGGGCGGGAGAGGCCGGCACCGAAGAGCGCGTCGATCACAATCCCTGCACTGTCGAGGCAGTCACCTGAGAATGGAGCTATGGCACCCTTCCACAGGCTGGCCGCATGGGCAGCTTCGCCGGTCTGCCTTTCGCGAGCGCCTAGCAGGGTCAGTGTTACCGGCCAACCCGCGGCCGCGAGATGTCGCGCCGCGACGAAGCCGTCCCCACCGTTGTTGCCTGGCCCGCATAGCACGCTAACCGGCCGCATGGGCCATCGTGCGCCGACCGCCACCGCGACCGCGGCGCCAGCCGCCTCCATCATGCCGAACCCGTCTATCCCGCTCGCCTCCGCCGCGCGATCGGCCAGATCCATCTGCGCGGGCGTCAAAAGAACTAGCTTATCGCCCTGCAATGGGTGGGCCGTGTTCATGTTCTAAATCGCGACATGACCAGCATGCGTCCGGAGCAGATACCCGAAGTTGCCAATGGAGAAAGGGGAAATGATGCCGGTGTTCGTGACCACGTGGGACAGCGAAACCAGTGAGAGATCACTGGCGGAACGCCTTCCGCGCAATTTCCAGGAGTTGCGGCGTCGTTATGGCTGACAGATCACAGACCGTCTCGGCGACGACACGCTTATATGTCGCAGGATGATGCGATCGCAGATATTCAGTGAGGTGATGGGCAGCGTTGCTTTTGCCCGCGCCATGACCAACCACAACGATTTTGCCACCCAGCGCCACGGCGGCGGCGATCCTCCCGTAATACGCGGTCTCCTCCGACGCACGCTGACCTCGCTCCCGCGATTGATCCTTATGCTTGAGATGATGCAGGAAGTGATGAGGATCGTAGGGACTGACGGCGTCTTCCGCAGCCTCATCAGACATTACATCGACATGGAAAATCTTTGTCCCATGATGATCGACGACGATCAGAAGATCTGGCGCGCCTGGATCGGGATGAGTGACAGCCTCGGACGGATGCTCGGGTGAAGACCCTGCCTTCATGAGGAAGTGCCGTAGGTCGATCACCTCGTCGCTCGTCAGGTCTTTCGTGTGGGGTTTACGCATCAGGTGGCGTTTGCCGGCGACCTCAAACACAAACTTGTCGTTGGACTGTTCATGAATGTCGCCGATTGCCCCGATCAATCCTACGACATCGCTCCATTCGACATTATGTGCGGAGGGATGACGGAATATCGCTTCGAGTGTCCGACGGTGCGGACCCGTTAGGGATGATTGGGTTGGCGCAACGCTGGGGGCCGCGTCGCCGGTATGAAGCGTTTTCATGATGCTTTCCTGACGTAGAGAGCGCGTCCGGTATGTTTGGAGACAGAAGTGAAAGGGTAGAGTTTCGAGAGATTGATCTTCTTCCTCTTTTTTAGAAGGAAGAAAAGGCAGTTCGCTGTTCAAAACGGTACAAACCACGGTGACCAGCTCCCCAGAACGTGATCTAGATGTGAGCTTTCAACAGGTTGTCCATCCGGCCCCTGCCGGGAGAAGCTGAAGGTGTCGAAGCCTCAGTGATCTCAGGGGGAGAGCGGATGAACGTTCATAAGAATGCCCGTCTCACGGCGTACGGTCGAGAGCGGATCGTGGTCCAGGTGGTGAGCGGGCAGACGCCGCAGACCGTCAGCGAAGCCGTAGGCGTCTGCCCCCGGACGGTGCGCAAATGGGTAAAACGCTACGAGGCTGAAGGACTTGCCGGCCTGGCCGACCGCAGCTCAAGGCCCCGACGGCTATATCGGCCGACACCGCAGGCGGTGGTCGAGCGGATCGAAACCCTTCGGCGCGACCGGTTGAGCGGCAAGGCGATCGCGGCTGAGGCAGGGGTCTCGCCGGCGACCGTCAGTCGCGTTCTGAAGCGCTTGGGGGTGAACAAGCTGAACGCCCAGGAGCCGGCCGAGACGGTGCGCCGCTATGAACGCGAAAACCCTGGCGAACTCATCCACATCGATATCAAAAAGCTCGGCAGAATCGATAGCGTCGGCCATCGGATCACGGGTGACCGCAGAGGCCAGAGCAGCCGGCGAGGTCGTGGCGACCACCGACTATTCGGTATGAGCGCGCCCGGAGTCGCCAATAAGCGCCAGCCGGACGGGCTCTCCGACAGGGACAGCTACTCCGAGTTCGGCCTTTGTCGATCGGTGGTTGACGGCTGCACTCCCTGAAAATATTCCTGCAACCATGGATCTTTTGAAGACAACAAAGCGTCGATCGTACCGGTCGCCGCTACCTGGCCCCTGGCGAGCACAGCAATGCGGTCGCAGAGCGAACGGAGACTGGTAATGTCGTGAGTAACCATAAGTACGGTCAGCCCCAGCGCCTTTCGAAGCGCCGCAAGGAGGGCGTTGAACTCGACGGCTCCAATCGGGTCCAGGCCAGACGTTGGTTCGTCTAGAAACAATAATTCCGGATCGAGTGCGAGCGCCCGAGCAAGGGCCGCGCGCTTTGTCATTCCACCCGAAAGCTCCGCTGGGAGTTTCTCCGCGGCATCCGCCGGCAATCCGACCATTGCGATCTTGAGCATCGCCAGCTCGTCTAGCAACTCTTCCGACAGGTTAAGGTCTTCGCGGAGAGGAAATTGGACGTTCTCTTTGACCGTCAGCGAAGAGAATAACGCACCCGACTGAAACAAAATGCCCCAACGACGTTCCAGTACCTGTCGTGCTTGCGGCGACAATTTGTCGAGATCCTGGCCGAAGACCTCGATCGTGCCATGTCGCTTTGGTACCAGGCCCAAAATGGTCCGGATGAGAACCGATTTGCCGGAGCCTGAGGCCCCGATTACTCCCAGTATCTCCCCCCGATGAACCTCAAGATTAAGATGGTTGAGTATGATCTGGTCGCCAAAGCCAACCTCAAGATCGTGGACGCGGATAGGCATGGCAGACTGAGAACTCGCCGCACCCTGTTTTGTTTCCGAATCCGCTGAGCGGCTACGAGACGACAGTTCGCCCTTGGCGACTCTCTTCTGGGGCACAATGCTTCCGATGGATGCTGGCTTGCTGAAGCAAGCCGACTGCTTCTATCATTGCTGGCTGCATGGCGCAAAGTCGAATTCCGTTACGTGATGAAGATTCGAGCGCAGGCACCGAAATCACTTGCCACCCTGGCATTTTCGTGGCCAGACGCGCCATTGCGCTTGCCTCGGCCGCAAGCTTTGTCGCCGCCGCGGCTTCCCCGTTTCCTGGAAGGATGCTTCCTCGGCCTGATGTGCTACCCCCACGGCAGCGGCGGCAGATGCAGCCGAGGCCGACGCCGTCGTGCTCGGTGTGGGTCCGTCTCGAATGGAAGACGTGGTGGCCCAAGGGGGCGACCCAGCGACCAAAATTGATGCAAATCAAGGCGAGCGCAATCCATTTCATAAAAAATATGCGCGATCCGAGATTGAATGGAGGCGACAATGCCGAAGCAGAGCAGCGTGCATGCCTACCTGAATTGGGCCAAGATGCGCATTGACGAGATGGACGCCGCATTGGCATCGCTCGAATCCAAAGCCGTGCATGCGCAGGGAGAATCCAAGACACAGGCGAAACATTTGATCGCCGATCTGAAAAAGCGGCGCGATGAGTTCGAGGCCGCAGCTAAGAAGCAAGCGGAAGCGGGCGAGGCTGCCTGGCAGCGCACCAAGACCCAACTGGAATCGCAGTGGCACGGGTTCGAAGAACAGGTCAAAGCGTACTTTGAGACTGTCGGTAAGCAGGTCGAACAGCAACAGGCCACATTCCGAGATGTTGCCGCTGCGCAAGCCAAGGCTTGGCACGAGGCGGCCGAAAGGTTCCATACTGAAGCAGTCAAGGTCACGGCCGCCAGGCGCGCCGATGTAGACGCCGCTGTCAAACAGATGAAGGCGCAGGCGGAGGATGCCGAAGCGCGACTGGAGAAGCTGAAGCGAGCGGGAAGCGTATCCTGGACCGCTCTAAGCGCCGCATTGCAGGAATCGCGCATAGCCTTCGATCGCGCCAATCAGCAGACATGGGACGCTTTCAAGCGCGCCGGTCATCTGCAAAGTTAAGCGATCGGTAGTGGCGCGCATACGGCCAAATGATCGCCGTCAAATCGGTACTGCTCATGAGCACCTATTGAAAGCTCTCCATTGTCGGCGTGGCCGGCCTCGGGAGATGTCCGACAGATATTAGTCAGCGGGCAGGCGCGCTAGGATTCTTGGTAGTGGGGTACCACGGGGCCTGAAAGGGTTGCGACCTGCTATTGGGCCGGCTACATCCGGCAGCCACGACCTGGTGGTCCGAATTAAACCCCAAGCGCCGCCCAGTGAAGGAAGTGAGGAGTCTAAAATGGGTACTTCCAGAACG
>Ga0265331_10001620_pt1 | contig 16437 bp, 19 predicted proteins | sample 41923metaG_FD_202088 | JGI IMG/M metagenome (GOLD analysis project Ga0265331, IMG submission 202088) | Rhizosphere microbial communities from Carex aquatilis grown in University of Washington, Seatle, WA, United States - 4-19-23 metaG | ecosystem: Host-associated > Plants > Roots > Rhizosphere... | reverse complement strand
CCTCGATCCATGCCGCGGCCGATGCCGCGCGGACCTCGTGCTACCGGACGACGATCACCGGCAGCTTGGTGTGCGTCAGCACCTTCTGCGTCTCGCTGCCGAGCAGCATCGCGGAAATGCCGCGACGGCCGTGGGAGGCCATCACGATAGCGTCGGCCTTGTGCTTCTTGGCGGCGGCGAGGATCGCTTCCCAGGGCGCCGCGGCGATCGTGTATGCGGAGGCGGTGTCGACGCCCGCGGCAACGGATTTCGCCAGGGCGGCGTCGAGAATCTTCTTCGCGTCGTCGGCGGCGAGCTTCGCATATTCCTTGCGCGAGACCGGCTCGTAGACGACGCCGTCGGCGTAGGCCGGCAGCGGGTAGTCAGGTGCCGCGTAGAAGACCGTGACCTTCGCGCCGACCGCCTGCGCGAGCGAGATCGCGTGCGTCAATGCCTTGTCGGACAGCTTCGATCCGTCGGTGGCCACCAGCAGGTTCTTGTACATTTGCGTTCCTTTCGCGGAAACGGCAGCGACGTGCTTCCGATGACAGTCTCCCCCGCGATGATCGCCCCCGCGTTGACGGAAATCAACAGGGTGTTGCCAAGGGTCAAGTGAAGCGGCATTTCCGATTGACCGGGTTGTTCGTGCACTCTAGATTCGACCGGATGTCCGCACCCCTGACCTCGGAAACGGCTGACGCGTCGCGCAACGCAATCGGCGTGCATGCGCGCGACGGCGACGCCGATGCCGATGCCGTTTCCGCGCACTGCTACCACTGCGGGCTGCCCAATTCCAGATCGCCGCATTGGCGGGCCTTCCTGAACGGCGCATCGCGCAGCTTCTGCTGCGCGGGTTGCCGCGGGGTCGCGCAGACCATTCACGCGGCCGGTCTCGACGGGTTCTACCTGCGCCGCACCGAGAGCGCCGACACGCCGGTCCCGGCCGAAGCGCTGCAGGACGAATGGTCGCACTGGGACCATCCCGACGCGCAGGCGGGGTTCGTGCGGCCGGCCGCCGAGGGCCGGGCGGACGTCTCGCTGCTGCTCGAAGGCATCCATTGCGGCGCCTGCATCTGGCTCATCGAATCGTGGCTGGGACGGCAGCCGGGCATCGCCGCCGCCAGCGTGAATTTCGCGACGCGCCGTGCGCTCGTCACGCTCGATCCCGGGCGCGCGACGCTGTCGCAGGTCCTGCGCGCCGTCGCCGCGATCGGCTACCGCGCGCATCCCTACGATCCGGCGCGGCGCGAGGCGCTCGCGCGGCGCGAGTCGCGCACGATGCTGCTGCGCATGGCGGTGGCACTTCTCGCGATGATGCAGGTGATGATGTTCGCGGTGCCGACGTACATCACCGTCGACGGCGTCGAGCCGGCACACCAGCGGCTGCTCGAATGGGCGAGCCTCACGCTGACGCTCCCTTCGATCCTTTACTGCGCGGCGCCGTTCTTCCGCGGCGCGTGGCGCGACCTCACGCACCTGCGCCCCGGCATGGACGTCCCGGTCGCGCTCGGCCTCGGCGCCGCGTTCCTCGCGAGCGCATGGGCGACTTTCAGCGGCGAAGGCCCGGTCTATTACGACTCGGTCACGATGTTCATCGCGCTGCTGCTCGCCGCGCGCTATGTCGAGCAGATCGCGCGACGGCGTGCAGGCGACGCGATCGAGTCGGTCGCGCGCGCCGGACCGGCGACGGCAGAGCGGCTGCCCGCGTGGCCCGCGAGCCGCGAGACCGCGACGGTGGCCGCAGTGTCGCTCGCCGCGGGCGATTTCGTCCTCGTGCGTCCCGGCGCGTCGATTCCGGCCGACGGCAGCGTCGTCGAGGGCCGTGCGAGCGTCGAGGAAGCCATCCTGACCGGCGAGTCGATGCCGCGGACGCGAACGGTCGGCGACCCCGTGCTCGCCGGCAGTGTCGTCCGCGACGGTGCACTCGTGCTCGCCGTCACCGCGGCAGGCGCGGCGACGCGACTCGCGTCGATCGAGCGGCTGGTCGAGCGCGCCGGAAGCGAGCGGCCGCGGCTCGCCCGCATCGCGGACCGCGTTGCGCGCTGGTTCGTCGCGGCACTGCTTCTCGTCGCCGCACTCACGGCGGTGGCGTGGTGGAAGCTCGACCCGGCGCGCGCGCTGGCGGTGACGTTCGCGGTGCTGGTCGTCTCCTGCCCATGCGCGCTCTCGCTCGCCACACCCGCGGCGCTCGCCGCCGCCGCCGGCGCACTTGGCCGCCGCCGGGTCGTGATCGCACGCGCGGACGCGCTCGAATCGCTCGCGCGCGTCACCCACGTCGTCTTCGACAAGACCGGCACGCTGACCACGGGCCGGCTTTCGCTGGTCGACACCGTCGTGTCCGGCGACACGACGAGCGGCGCGGCCATCGCACTCGCCGCGACGCTCGAAGCGGTGTCCGAGCATCCGATCGCGCGGGCGTTCACGGAAGCGGCCGGCGAGCGGCCGGGAATTCCGGTCCAGTCGCCGTCCGTCGTGCCCGGGCACGGCGTCGAAGGCATCGTCGCCGGTCGCATCGTGCGCCTCGGAACGCTCCCGTTCGCCGCCGCATTGTCGGGCGGAACGTCGCCGCGGCACCCGATCGCGGGCGCGCATCCGTCGGCGACGATCGTGACGATGGGCGACGCCCGCGGCATCATCGCGTCGTTCGTGCTGGCCGATGCGCTGCGGCCCGACGCCAACGCGCTGATCGAGCGGCTGCGCACGCTTGGCGTGGTGCCGATGCTGCTGTCGGGCGACCGCGCGTCGACGGTCGCGGCGACCGCCGCGGCACTCGGCATCGGCGACGCGCACGGCGACGCGGCGCCCGAGGACAAGCGCGCGGCGATCGCGGAACTGCAGGCGCGCGGCGCGGTGGTCGCGATGGTCGGAGACGGCGTCAACGACGCGCCCTCGCTCGCCCAGGCGCAGGTCTCGATCAGCCTCGGCACGGCGACGCCGCTCGCGCAATGGACTGCGGACGTCGTCGTGCTGGCGGACGCGCTCGTCGGAATCGCGGACGCCATTGCGCATGCACGGCGCACGCTTGCCATCGTCCGGGAGAATCTGGGCTGGGCGTTCGCCTACAACCTCGTCGCGATTCCGGCGGCCGCCCTGGGCTTCGTCACGCCGCTCGTGGCGGCGCTCGGAATGTCGCTGTCCTCGCTCGTCGTCGTCGGCAATGCGCTGCGGCTCGCCCGCATCCGCGGGGAACCGCTGTCCGCACATGCAGGCGCGGTGCCGTCGCGCGGCACGATGCGGCACGATGCCGCATGACGATGCAACGCCGATGGACATACTGATCCTGCTGATTCCGCTCTCCGTCGCGCTGGTGCTCGCGATCGGCGCGGGCTTCTGGTGGTCTGTGAAGAGCGGGCAGTTCGACGATCTCGAGGGACCGGCGTACCGGATTCTCGACGACGATGACGCGGCTGTCGCAACGACGCACGAAAAAGACGCACCATCGCCGCCGCAAGGGGACCCTTTGACTTCGGTCAAACTTCCCGGAGATACGCCCCATTAGCATCGCGCGTTTGGTGAAATAGGCGTGTTCGACGAATCGATGCGCCGGAGGGCGATGGCGAAGAAGGGGAGCCGCCAATCCGTCGCGCCGCAGTCGCGGCAGACGGCGCCTGCAACAACGATCCACTGAAACGCGGGGGCAGATGCAATGAGTTCGGCGAGCGCGACGACGTTCAATTACAAGGTGGTGCGCCAGTTTGCGATCATGACGGTCGTCTGGGGCATCGTGGGCATGCTGGTCGGCGTCATCATCGCCGCACAGCTTCTGTGGCCCGAGCTCAACTTCGACATTCCCTGGCTCTCCTACGGCCGCCTGCGGCCGCTGCACACCAACGCGGTGATCTTCGCGTTCGGCGGCTGCGCGCTGTTCTCGACATCGTATTACGTCGTCCAGCGCACCTGCCAGGTGCGCCTGTTCTCCGACAGGCTCGCGGCGTTCACGTTCTGGGGCTGGCAGCTCGTTATCGTGCTGGCCGCGGTCACGCTGCCGCTCGGCTGGACTTCCGGCAAGGAGTACGCCGAGCTCGAGTGGCCGATCGACATCCTGATCGCCGTCGTGTGGGTCGCCTATGCCGTCGTGTTCCTGGGCACGATCGTTCTGCGCAAGACGCCGCACATCTACGTCGCGAACTGGTTCTACGCGGCGTTCATCGTCACCGTAGCCGTGCTGCACATCGTCAACAGCGCCGAGATGCCGGTGTCGTTCTTCCCGATGAAGTCGTACTCGGCCTACGCGGGCGCGCAGGACGCGATGATCGAGTGGTGGTACGGCCACAACGCGGTCGGATTCTTCCTGACCGCGGGCTTCCTCGGGATCATGTACTACTTCGTGCCGAAGCAGGCGGGACGGCCGATCTACTCGTACCGGCTGTCGGTGGTCCACTTCTGGGCGCTGATCTTCACCTACATGTGGGCGGGCCCGCATCACCTGCACTACACGGCGCTGCCCGACTGGACGCAGTCGCTCGGCATGCTGTTCTCGCTGATCCTGCTGGCGCCGTCGTGGGGCGGCATGATCAACGGGATGATGACGCTGTCGGGCGCCTGGTACAAGCTGCGCGAGGACCCGATCCTGAAGTTCATGATCGTCTCGCTGTCGTTCTACGGCATGAGCACGTTCGAGGGTCCGATGATGTCGATCAAGACCGTCAACGCACTGTCGCACTACACCGACTGGACGATCGGCCACGTGCACTCCGGCGCGCTTGGCTGGGTCGCGTTCATCTCGATCGGCGCGATGTACTACCTCATCCCGCGGATGTTCGGCAAGGCCGAGATGTGGTCGGTGAAGCTCATCACGGCGCACTTCTGGATCGCGACGATCGGCGTTGTGCTCTACATCGCCGCGATGTGGATCGCCGGCGTGATGCAGGGCCTCATGTGGCGCGCGGTGAACGCCGACGGCACGCTGACCTACGCGTTCGTCGAGAGCGTGAAGGCGACGTATCCGTTCTACGCGATCCGGCTGGTCGGCGGGGTGCTCTTCCTCGGCGGCATGCTGATCATGGCCTACAACGTCATTCGCACGGTCAGCGGTGGCAGGGCCGTCGACGCGCCGATCCCGGCATTCGTGCCGGCGCACGCGTAAGGGGCGCACGATGAGAATCAACCAGGAACTCCTCGAGAAGAACATCGGCTGGATGGTCGTCGGAATCGTCCTCCTGATCAGCGTCGGCGGTCTGGTGGAGATCGTGCCGCTGTACTTCCAGAAGTCGACGACGGAGCCCGTCGCAGGCGTCGTCCCGTACACGCCGCTGCAGCTCGCCGGCCGCGACGTCTACCTTCGCGAGGGCTGCTACAACTGCCATTCGCAGATGATCCGGCCGTTCCGCGCCGAAACGGAGCGCTACGGTCCGTACTCGGTCGCCGGCGAGTTCGTCTACGACCATCCGTTCCAGTGGGGCAGCAAGCGCACCGGCCCCGATCTCGCCCGCGTCGGCGCCCGCTATTCGGACGACTGGCACCGCGCGCACCTCAACAACCCGCGCGACGTCGTACCGGAGTCCAACATGCCGGGCTACCCGTGGCTCGCGAAGAACGGCGCGGACGCCGACGGCATCCAGTCGCACATGGTGGCGCTGCGTCGGGTCGGCGTGCCGTACTCTGACAAGGAGATTGCCGACGCGCCGGCCGGCCTCAAGGGAAAGACCGAGCAGGATGCGCTGATCGCGTATCTGCAGAACCTCGGCGTCGCGATGAAGAACGCGAGGTAGGCGATGAACCTCTACACGTCCATCAGTGTGGCAGCCACCGTGCTGTCCTTCGTCGTTTTCATCGGCATCGTGATTTGGGCCTACAGCAAGCGGCGCCGGACGGCGTTCGACGAGGCGGCCAACGCGCCGTTTGCATTGCCCGATGAATCAGTCGCGGGCGCGCAGATCGCGCCCCAACGCGCGGAGCGTTGCAAATGAACCAATTCACGTCGGAGTTCTGGAGCTGGTACATCATCGTCCTGACGCTCGGCTCGATCGCGTTCTGCGCGTGGCTCCTGTGGAAGATGGGCAAGGCGAAGGCGGCGATCGGTGCGCTGCCGACTGCGGCCGGACCCGGCGGCAAGCAGGTCGAGCTCACCGGCCACACCTGGGACGGCGATCTCGCGGAATACAACAATCCGCTGCCGCGCTGGTGGATGTGGATGTTCTGGATCACCATCGTTTTCGGGCTCGTCTACCTCGTCCTGTACCCGGGCCTCGGCAACTTCGCGGGCATCCTCAAGTGGACGTCGAGCGGCGCGTATGCGACCGAGACCGCGGAGGCCGACGCAAGGCTCAAGCCGCTCTACGACAAGTACGTCGCGATGGACCTGCCGGCGATTGCCGCGGATTCGCAGGCGCACGGGATGGGCGAGCGCATTTTTCTCAACAACTGTGCACCCTGCCACGGCTCCGACGCGGGCGGCGGCCCGGGGTTCCCGAACCTCCGCGACACCGACTGGCTCTACGGCGGCGCGCCCGAGCAGATCGTCCAGTCGATCACCAACGGCCGGATGGGCGTGATGCCCGCGCTCGGCGCGGCGATCGGCGACGAAGGCGTGAAGAACGTCGCTGCCTACGTCCGCACGCTTTCCGGATTGCCGAGCGACAAGCAGAAGGCGGCCCAAGGCAAGGCGGTGTTCGACACCATCTGCGCGGCATGCCACGGTCCGGACGGCAAGGGCAACCAGGCCATCGGCGCGCCCAACCTGACCGACAACATCTGGCTGTACGGCAGCTCGGAGGCGACGATCGCGTACGGCGTCAACAACGGCCGTCATCTCACCGGGGATGCGGAGCACACCCCGATGCCGTCGTTCAAGAGCGTGCTCGGTCCCGCCCGGATCAATCTCGTCGGCGCCTACGTCTGGAGCCTTTCGAACAAGACGCCGGCGGGCAAGTAAGCGGTTCTTTCCGCCGCCGCGGGGTCGCCCCCGCGGCCGCGACGCGATTTCAGGCAGGGTGCCCGAGCAGCATGGCGACGGCGCCCTTTTTTTTCCACGGCGAATGCAGCGGATAATCGTCACGTGAACGCCAACGACAGGATCGTCCCGCCGCCGCCCGAAGCCGTTGCCGCGGCGACGCAGGAGATCGCCCTCTACGAGGTGCGGCGCAAGATCTACCCGCGCTCGGTAACCGGCATCTTCGCGACCTGGCGCTGGACGATCGTCATCACGACGCAGCTCCTCTTCTACGGGCTGCCGTGGCTGTCCTGGAACGGCCGGCAGGCCGTGCTGCTCGACATCGCCGCGCGCAAGTTCTACATCTTCGGCCTCGTGCTCTGGCCGCAGGACGTCATCTATCTCGCGATCCTGCTGATCGTCGCCGCGTACTCGCTGTTCCTGTTCACCGCGATTGCCGGGCGCCTATGGTGCGGCTACGCGTGTCCGCAGACGGTCTACACCGAGATATTCCTGTGGATCGAGCGCAAGATCGAAGGCGAGCGCGTCGCCCGGATCCGCCTCGACGGCCGCGCGTTCTCGCTCGAGAAGTTCGTCATCAAGACGCTGAAGCACACGGCGTGGCTCGCGGTGGCGCTGTGGACGGGCTACACGTTCGTCGGCTACTTCACGCCGATCCAGGATCTCGGTGTCCGCGCGATCACGTGGCGCCTCGGGCCGTGGGAAGCGTTCTGGGTGCTGTTCTACGGCTTCGCCACCTACGGCAATGCGGGCTTCATGCGCGAGCAGGTCTGCAAGTACATGTGCCCGTATGCGCGCTTCCAGTCGGTGATGTTCGACCGGGACACGCTGGTCATCGCCTACGACGGCGCGCGCGGCGAGCCGCGCGGACCGCGCAGCCGCAAGGCCGATCCGAAGGCTGCGGGTCTCGGCGCCTGCGTCGACTGCGGCATCTGCGTGCAGGTGTGCCCGACCGGCATCGACATCCGCAAGGGCCTCCAGTACGAATGCATCGGCTGCGCCGCGTGCATCGACGGCTGCAATCAGGTGATGGACAACATGGGCTATGCGCGCGGCCTGATCCGCTATGTCTCGGAAAACGGCCTCGCGCGCGGCTACGACCTCAAGGCGATGCTCCGCAACGTGCTCCGTGCCCGCACTCTGATCTACACGGGCCTTCTCGTGGTGATTACCGCGGTGGCCGGCGTGTCGCTCGCGCTAAAGAACCCGCTCAAGGTCGACGTCATCCGCGACCGCGGCGCGCTCGCGCGCGAGGCGGCGCCGGGCGTGATCGAGAACGTCTACCGGCTGCAGATCATGAACACCTCCGAGGCGGCGCATCGCTTCACGATCACGGCGGAAGGCCTGCCGGGACTGGCGGTCGCCGGCATCGACCAGCCGATCGAGGTTGCGGGCGCGTCGACGCAGCTCGTTCCGTTCAGGCTGCAGGCGCCGGTCGGCGACGACGACGAGCGCGACGCCGAGCGCGAAGTCGAACACAAGGGCCGCGACGGCGGCCAGGACAAGGACCGCCGGTCGCGCAAGGTCGAGCTCGTGATCCAGGCGCAGGACGATCCGGCAATGGTCCGCCGCGAGAAATCGACGTTCCTCTTTCCGAGGTGAGCATGAACCCGCCCGATGCCGCAGCACTCCGACCGAACGTGATCGCGTCACCGCCATGGTATCGCCAGCGGTGGCCGTGGCTCCTGATTGCCGGGCCCGCGATCGTCGTCGTCGCCGGCTTCTTCACGCTCTATCTCGCGATCAGCACCGACGACGGCGTCATTTCCGACGACTATTACACGCGCGGGCTCCTCATCAACAAGGAACTCCTGCGCAGCCAGCGCGCCGAGGCGATGGGACTCTCCGCCGTGCTCCACGTCGCGCCTTCCGGTGCGGTCCGGCTGGAGCTCGCCGCCGGCGTCGACGTCGCATTTCCGGATGCCGTGACGCTGAAGCTCGTGCACCCGACGCGATCGGGACAGGACCGCGCAGTTGCGCTGACGCACGGCCCGGGAAACGTCTATGTCGGCGACCTCGGCGCCTCTCCGGCGGGCCGGTGGCTCGTGTCGGTCGAAACGCCGCAGTGGCGCCTGCCTGCGGCCGAAATCACGGGCGGACTTGCGTCCGTCACGCTGGGGTCCGGGACCTTTGCGCACTGACCGTCATCAGGCCGGCGGGATCGCGGCGCACGCGGGAGAGGAAACGATGCAGCCAACGGGCAATTTCGCACACAGGATCATGTGGGTGATCTGGCCGGCGTTTCTCGTCGCCGGCGCAGGCACCGCGGCGTTCTTCACGATGATCGATCCCGGCGATCTGACGCTGTTCGGCCAGCCCGTCGAATTCTCGCGGCAGGCGATCTACACGGTCGGCTTCTTCGGGTTCTGGGCGCTCGGGATCGCGTCGTCGGCGCTCACGGTGTTCCTCGAGCGCTCACCGTGGGAAGTGAACCGCTGTCCGCTCGAACCGGAAGCGCGGCCCGAAGGCTGCCCGAAACGCGACGACTCGGAGGCTTGCTGCGCGCCGGGAGAAGGCGGGCGGGGGTGATGCGTGAAGAGTTCCCTGCCGACGCGTCAGGCACGCTGGCCGATGAGACGCTTCAGCGCCATCGGGTCGAGCAGCTTGACCGCGCGGCCCTGCACCTGGATCAGGCCCTCTTCCTGGAAGCGCGAGAAAAGCCGGCTCACCGTTTCGAGCTTCAGGCCGAGGTAGCTGCCGATTTCCTCGCGCGTCATCCGCAGCACGAATTCGGTCGACGAATAGCCGCGCAGCCGATACCGGTCGGCGAGGTTCAGCAGGAACACTGCGAGACGCTCCTCGGCGCGCATGCTGCCGAGCAGCAGCATGATGTTCTGGTCGCGCGAAATTTCCTTCGACAGCAGCTGATAGAGATTGCGCTGCAGCGCGGCGACATTCTGCGCGAGATGCTCCAGCCGGTCGAACGGCAGCACGCAGACTTCGGTGTCCTCGAGTGCCAGCGCCTGGCAGCCGTGGCGGTCGGTGCCGAGGCCGTCCAGCCCGACGATGTCGCCCAGCATGTGGTAGCCCGACACCTGCTCGCGGCCATCCTCGGCGAGCACGGTGGTCTTGAGCGAGCCCAGCCGGATGGCGAACAGCGAGCCGAACGGTTCGCCGGCGCGATAGAGGCTGTCGCCCTTCTTGAGCTTGATCCGGTGATTGACGAGCGCGTCGACCTGCTTCAGGTCCTCGGGAGCGAGCCCTACGGGAAGGCAGAGCTCGCGCAGGCTGCATGTGGAGCAGTGCGCCTTGAGATCGCGGATCGAAATGACCGCAGCGGAGGCAGCCGCAGCCGCAGGACGACTGCTCGCGGGTTGCGAGGGATGGCTGGTCGAAAGCGGTTTCGCGGGAAGCGTCATCGTGGCGGGAGGGAACCCATTTATGATGCAGTTGACGTGCATCAAAGTCTCATAGTCTAGAACGAATCCGCCCCTTTGAACAGGACGCCCCATTTTCCCCGCGGGAATCAATGCACTGCGACCCGCAGCGGGGTCGGTGTGACCGCGCGCGACGTGCGACAACCGGTCGCAGGCCGGCGGCGATGGCACTGTCCGCGCTGATCAGCGCGTGGCTCGCCGGCACGCTCGGGGGAGCGCATTGCCTCGCCATGTGCGGCGGCTTCCTCGCCGCGATGTCGGTCGCTGCGGCGCCGGCTGGCGTACGGCCGCTGCTGCCCGCGCGCGCGCTCCTGCTGCGGCAACTCCCGTACAATTTCGGCCGCATCGCCACGTACGCGATGCTGGGTGCCGCGTTCGGCGCCGCCGGTGCGGTCACGATGGCGGCCTCGGCCGGATTGCCGCTGCAGCGCGCACTCTACGTGACCGCGAACGTGTTCCTGCTTCTCCTCGCGATCGCGATCGTCGGTCCGCGCGGCGGCATCGGCTGGCTCGAACGCGCGGGCGGTGCGCTGTTCGGGCGCCTGGTGCCGGCGATGCGGCCGCTGCTCGCGCACGATGCGGCGGGCGCGCGCTTCGTCGTCGGCATGTTCTGGGGCCTCGTGCCCTGCGCGCTGGTGTACGGCGTGCTTCCGATCGCGCTGTTCGCGGGCGGCCCCGTCGAGGGTGCTGCCGTGATGCTCGCGTTCGGCCTCGGCACGCTGCCCAATCTCGTGGCCGCGGGGTGGATCATGGCGCGCGCGCGGCGCTGGTTCGACGCTCGCGCCGTGCGCTACGCCGCGGCAGTTCTCCTCGCCGCGTTCGCCGCGGTCGGCATCTGGCGTGCGCTCACCGTCACCGGCGACCTTGCGCAGGGACCGTTCTGCCTGATGCCGTGATGCGCACGCGAGCGAAGACATGCACGGCGCGCCGCTCGAATCGATGATTGCAATCGCCGATCCGCGGGCCTTTCCGGACGCCGCAAACGCGAGCGCGTTCGTGCGCGACATCTTTGCACTCGCGCAGGAGAGCCTCGGCGCGGCGACGGGCGACGCGACGCGGGCGCGGGAGGACCTGCTTCGTGACCGGCTGCGCCGGCGGGTCGCCGAAGGCGGCGAGCTCGCGAGCCTCGTCGCGGATGCGCCGTCCGTCGACGTCGCGCGGCAGGTGTGGCGCCATCTCGACGCCATCGCTGCCGAGACCGACGATCCCACTGCGGGCGTGGTGGCGTGCATCTTCGCGATCCCCGTCGTGATCGTCGCCGGCAGCGAAGGCGAGCACGCCGACAGGGTGCTTCCCGGCACGCTGCGCGACCCTGGCCGCTTCACCGACATCCTCCGCGAGCACGACGCGCTCAACGGCAACCGGACCTTCGCGCTCGCGGATTCGCTCGTGCAGGCCGATGCGCTCGACGTCGCGCGCCTGCCCGATATCCTCGCTTGGCAGCGATTGCCGGACAGTGCCGGCGACAGTCCTGCGGCGGGACTGCGCACGCTGGCGCCCGCGCCTGTTCACGTCGGTGCCGGACGCGAGGGCGTGCATTTGCGCCTCCTCGCAGGAACGGCGCTCGCGCGGCCCGGCGCGGACCTCTTCGGCGACGCGCGCGTCGGCGCGTGGGGAATGCCGTTCACACAGGAGCTCGGTCGAGCACTCGGCGTCGGCGGGGTGTCCGTGCTTGCGCTGCCGCGCGCGCCGCAGCGAACTCTGCGCGCGGTCGCAGCGGGACGCGCCGCGCAGCGCGAAGTGTCCGCGCAGATCTTCGCGAGCAATGCGCTGCGGCGGCTTCGCGGCGCCGTCGGCGAGCCGGTCGCCGTCATCAGCGCGCACCGCGCGCCGGACGCGCCGGGCGGCGGCGAATTGCGCCTGTCGCTGTCGTCGGTGTTCGAGCCGCGCGACGCCGAGGGGTTTCGCTGTCCGCTGGGGCCGCTCGATCGCGTTGGCGACGTGGCCGCGATGCTGCAGGACCTGTTGCGCGATTGCCGCGTCAGCGACGTCCGCGTGCTCTCCGGCGTGCACCCCGACCGCGACGCCGCGACCGGGCTGCCTCTGCTCTTCAAGCCCGAGACGATTCCTCCCGGCGCCGCGCCGCTGCACTGAGCGGGGGCACCGCTCAGGCGAGCGCGCCGTGGAACTCCTGCGCCGCCTCGCGGCGCTTCACGCGTCCGGCGCCGCTCACTTTCTTCGTCACCTCCGGATTGCCGAGGTAATCGACGGTGCCGGCGCCCGAGATCTCCACGTCGAGCGTTTTCGTCGCATTGACGACGACGCGTCCGGCGCCGCTCACCGCAATGCGCGCCTGCTCGCTGGCGAGGCCGGCAGCGCGGTAGTCGCACGCGCCGGAGACCGAGATGGACTGCTCGGTCACGCGACCGGTGATCTCGGCCTTGACCGCGCCCGAACCGTCGATGCTGAACGTGCGGGCCTCGAGGCCGGACAGCCGCAGCGCCGCGGTGCCGCTCGCCGAGATGGCGAGGCGATCGACCTTCAGATCGTCGGAGCGCACGGTGACCGAGCCGGCCGCTTCGATCGCCTCGAGCGTCCGGAACGTCACGACGATCCGCGGGGTGCGCGCCGCGCCACCCCGGAGAAACCACCACCAGCGCCGCTGCTCGGCGCCGCGGATCGTCAGCGTGCCGTCGCGAACGTCGGTCTCGATGTTGCGCAGCGAGCGCCCCGATGCCTCGACCGTGACGCTGGGGGCCGTGCCCTGGACCAGCATGACGTCGGCAGTGCCGTCGATCCGGATCCGCGTGAACGCGGGCACCGAGCGCGTATCCGTGGTCACCGCGTTCCCACCGCCGACGTGGCCGCGGTCGAGCACGAACCACGCGGCAACGACGGCGAGCGCCAGCGCGAGGACGAGGAGGAGGGGCAGGACAAGGCGCTTCATGGGGGGTCTCGCGCAGGGTCGGTCTAGACCGTTAGATGCGCCGTCGCACCGGTTCGGATTCAGATTCCCGCTGGATCGTGCAACCGGACCCCGCCTCGTTCGCGGCGCACATGATCATACCGCGGGGCGACAGCGTGGCAAGGCTATAATCGACAGTCGACCCACGCCTTCCCGCCTCCCATGAATCTCGATCGAGTGCCCGCCGGCAAGGACGCCCCCGAAGACTGCAACGTGATCGTCGAGATCCCGATGCACGGCGACGCGATCAAGTACGAGGTCGACAAGGAAACGGGCGCCGTGTTCGTCGACCGCTTCATGTCGACGTCGATGCACTATCCGTGCAACTACGGCTACATCCCCCAGACGCTCTCCGACGACGGGGATCCGTGCGACGTGCTGGTGCTCTCGCCGGTGCCGCTCATCACCGGCGTCGTCGTGCGCTGCCGGCCGATCGGCATGCTGAAGATGGACGACGAGGCGGGCGGCGACGCGAAGATCCTCGCGGTCCCGATCGACAGGCTCTCCGGCCTTTACCGCACGATCCAGTCGCCGCGCGACCTCCCGGAGATCACGACGCAGCAGATCGCGCATTTCTTCGCGCACTACAAGGACCTCGAGCCCGGCAAGTGGGTGCGCCTCGCGGGCTGGGTCGAGGCCGCGGAAGCGAAGCAGGAAATCATGGCGGGCATCGCGCGTTACGAAGCCGCGGTGCGCAGCGCGCCGAAGTGACGGCGTGAGTCCGGCGCATCCGCGATGCGGCGCGGCCGGCAGGCGCGCGCCATGACCGACGTCGCGCACGCGCGCCGCCGGCTCACGTTTCCGACGCTGTTCGTGCTGCTGTGGAGCACGGGCTTCATCGCGGCGAAATACGGACTGCCCTACGCGCCACCGCTCACGTTCCTGCTGTGCCGCTTTGCGCTCGTCGCGCTGCTGATGGCGGCCGTCGCGGTGGCGATGCGCGCGCCCTGGCCGGCAACGCCGATGGAATTCCTGCACGTGGCAATTTCGGCGTGGCTCGTCCACGGCGCCTATCTTGGCGGTGTGTTCGTGACGCTCGCGGGCGGCATGCCGGCGGGCACGAGCGCGATGCTGGTCGGCCTGCAGCCGATCCTGACGGTCGTCATCGCCCGCGCCTGGCTCGGCGAGCGCGTGGTGGGCCGCCAGTGGGCCGGGCTGGCGCTCGGCCTCGCCGGCGTCTGGCTCGTCGTGCGCCACAAGGCGGCATTCTCCGGCGACTTCACCGGCCTCCTGCCGTCGGGAATCGCGCTCGCCGGCATCAGCGTGGGCACGCTGTGGCAGAAGCGGTTCTGCGCGCGCGTCGACCTGCGCAGCGGCGCCGTGATCCAGTTCACCGCGTGCGCCGCGCTCTACCTGCCGCTGGTGCTGCTTTTCGAAGGCGCGCCGATCCGGTGGACGCCGTCGTTCGTGTTCGCGCTCGCGTGGTCGGTGCTGGTGCTCTCCGTCGGCGCAATCAGCCTCCTGTACTGGCTGCTGCGACACGGCGCCGCAGCCGACGTTGCGCGGCTCTTCTTTCTCGTGCCGGCCGTCACTGCGGTGATGGCGTTTCTCGCCTTCGGCGAGACGCTCGATGCGCTCGCGATCGCCGGGATGGCGCTGATCGCCGTCGGCGTCGCGCTTGCGCGGCCGCGGCGCTAGCGTTCGATGAGGCGGGTGCCGGCCATCCGGTCGTGCAGGAACTGCCGGTCCGGATCGGCGAACCCCCACAGGAAGTTGAACGCCAGTAGCACGAGTGCCCAGGGGCCCGCGCCGGCCGGGCGCAGTGCGAAATAGCCCGCGAGCGCCAGTGCCGGCCCGATCCAGCCGCAGAGGTAGCGCGTGAATGCGGTGCGCCGATCGACGATGCCGCCATCACGGCGCACGAGCCCGATGTGCCAGGTTTTCATCGGCAGCGTGCGGCGTCCGTTCGACCACGACACGACGAAGTAGGCCGCGCTTGCGCCGAATATCACCGCGAGCGAGAGCGCGCGCGCCGGCGCGTCGGGAATGCGCAGCACTTCGCCTCCGGGCGGCACCAGCGGCAGCGTGACGAAGCCGGCGATGAGGAGCAGCGCGCACAGGATCATCGCCTCGTAGGCAAGCGAGGCAATGCGCCGCGCGAGCGGCGCGTCGGCGGGAAGGGCGGGGGGCAGAGCGGAGGTTGCGGCGGCGCTCACCGCGCAGGCGGGGCGGCGCCCTGCGGGGCGGCCGGCGGCGTGGCGGGAGGCGGTGCCGCAGGTGCGCGTGGCGGCGCCGCGCCGGCCGGCACGCGCGCCGACGCAGCCGCGGGCGGCTGCTCCTTCGCCGCCAGCTCGCGTTTCTTCTCGGGGGGCAGGCTGGAATACTCCTCCCACCGCTGCCGGACTTCCTGCTTCTTCTCCGGCGGCAGCTGCTTCATCGCCTTGTACTGCTCGCGCGCCGCCTGCCGCTGCTGCGGCGTCAGCGCCGCCCACGTGCGCATGTTGCCGCGCACCTTTTCCTGCTCGTCGGGGGAGAGCGTCGGGTATTTCCGGGCGATGCTGCGCCACTTCTGCTTGCGTGCGGCATCGAGCTTGTCCCAGTCGCCGGCGAGCGGCGCCAGCACCTGCTTTTCCGCGGGTGGGAGCTCGGCCCACGACGGCGAGCGCAGCGCGACGGGCGGCGACGCGAATGCGCTTCCCACCAGCGCGGTGGCGAGCGCGATGATCGCGAAGGCGCCGCGGATCAGTCGTCGTCGCCGGCGTGCTTCAGCCAAGCCTGGAATCCGTGGTCGAGATAGGCGTCGATCGGCAGGTCGGAAGTGAGGATGGCGGCATCGGTTTCCTCGATGTCGAGCTGCTGCTGCCACGCCTGCCACTGCTGCCAGCCGAGGCACGCGACCACGATGAGGACGATGCCGAGCCAGAGCTTGCCGCTCTGCCAGAAGGTGCCGCCGCCGCCCGCAGTGCCGGTGCTGGCGAACGCATAGCTACGCGCGAGCCCCACCGCCGGGACCCGCTCGGGATCGCCCAGCCGCGCGAGCGCGCCTTCGCGGGCGAGCTGCAGCCGGTACGCCGTGCCTGCCTTCAGCTCCGCCGTGCCTCGATCGAGGTAACCCGTTATTTTCTTGGCGAAATCTTCGTCGAAGTCGGTCATAATTCCACCCCTTTGGCCCGGAGCACCGCGGCCAGGGCATGTACGGCGCGGGAGCAGTGCGTCTTCACGCTACCTTCGGAACATCCCATCGCGATGGCCGTCTCCGCGACATCGAACTCTTCCCAGTAACGTAGCAGGAACGCTTCCCGTTGACGCGCCGGAAGCCGCGCCAGCGCCTGCTCGATTGTGGC
>Ga0265331_10001617_pt1 | contig 16448 bp, 9 predicted proteins | sample 41923metaG_FD_202088 | JGI IMG/M metagenome (GOLD analysis project Ga0265331, IMG submission 202088) | Rhizosphere microbial communities from Carex aquatilis grown in University of Washington, Seatle, WA, United States - 4-19-23 metaG | ecosystem: Host-associated > Plants > Roots > Rhizosphere >... | reverse complement strand
GCATAGAAGTCGATCGTCGTTCGGCCGGTGGGATCAAGAACCGTCGGATCGAGCACGACCCGCTCCTTGCCGACGTCGAGATCGAGCGGCAGCACCACCAGCGCGGACTGGTTCTTCGGCGGCGCATACTTCATTGCGAATACGACGCCGCCGCGATAGCGGAAGTCAAAACGCGCAATCGTCCGCGCGCGCAGGAGCTCGCCCACGCGATCGGCGATCGCCGCGTGCTGCGGAACGGAATCGAGGAATTTCCGCGTCAGCGCGTTTTCCTCGCGCACCCACCCTTTGACGTCGGCGGCCCCGACGTCCTCCATCCAGCGGTAGTCGTCGACGACCGTGACGCCGTGAAAGGTCTCCGCCACCGGACGCTTGGCCGCAGGTGGATAGGCGAACGTTCCCTGGGCGGCCGCGGTCGGCGCGGCCAGCGCGAGCGCGGAAGCGAGGACATATCCTGCAGCATAGGGGTGCATGGGAGATTCCAAAAAATGAAGGCGCAAAGTTACACGAAGCGGAGGGCAATGGACAGCACCAATTGCGCCGTGTTTGACCGGCCGGATACGGCGCCCGCCGCCGCGCCGAACGCCGGCGGCGCCGGCGGAGGCATCACGCCGCGATGCCGACTTCCTTCAGCATCGCCTTGATGCCGTTCCAGCAGATCTGCACGCCGATGCTCAGCACGATGAACGCCGAAAGCCGCAGCACGACGACCATTCCGCGGTGCCCGATGCGCGCGGCGAACCGGTCGGCATAGCGGTACGTCAGCAGAATGGCCAGCGCGACGATGAACGCGCCGATGACCGCAGCGAGAATCTGCACCATCAGGCGGTCGAGCGTGTGCGCATGATTGGCGCCGATGGTCACGGCGACCGACATGACGCCGGGGTCGACCGTCAGCGGCATCGTCAGCGGATAGAAGGCGCGCGCCAGCGCAGCCGCCGAAGCTTCCCGCGGATCGGTCGCCGTGCCCCCGGGCTTCGAGTCGTCGTTGAGCAGCTTCCAGCCGAGCGCGCAGACGACGGCGCCGCCCGCAACCTGGATGACCGGCACCGAGAGCCCGAACATCCGCAGCACGAACGAGCCCAGCAGCATCGAGCCCAGCAGCAGCGCGAACGAGTAGGCGGCGATGTGCCCCGCCAGCGCGCGCCGCGTCGGCTCGTCGCATCCCGACGTGAGGCGGAGGAAGATCGGGGCGTCGCCCGGCGGATTGACCACCGGCAGCACGGCGCCGACGACGACCAGGATCGCGCCGGACAGTTGGACAATGTCGGACCAGAGCATCGCGTCCTCGCAGGGCCGCCCGATGAGCGTGCCGCGAGCATACAACGCCGACGCGTTTGCCGTCGCATCGGCGCTGCAGCGATGCTCAGTTGTGGATTGCCTCGCTCAAAGGTCCGGGTTCGTCCCGCAGCGTGGCGACGGTCGGCGTCGCCGCGTGGCCGCGCACCTCGAACGCGACGGTGGAAAACGCCTGCCCCGCAGCGTCCTCCAGCACGAGCGTGTGCGGGCCCGACGTGGGCGCCCAGCCCACGCGGGCGTGGCCGCTGCCGCCCGCGACTTCCAGTCCGTCGAGGCGCCAGCGCAGTCCCGGGAGCGCGGGCGCCGCCTCGAACACGACGCGCTGCGCGTCGTCCGGAATGTCGGGGTCGAGCGCGATGACGGCGCCGGCGGCCGGATAGCGAATGCGCGGCGAGCTCCGGCCGCTTCCATCGGTGGCCTGCGTTCCCGCCGTGGCGCTTCGGATCACTTCCATCTCCGTGCCGCGCACGAACCACTCGCCGCGCTGCGCCTCGACGGGCGGCTCGAACGCGACCGTGCGCCGCGCGACATCGGCCGGCGCTGCAGCCGCCGCCGACGCTGCACTCGCGTGGAGCCACGAGACGACGTCGCGCCACAACGGCGCCGCGCCCGCAACGCCCGAAACGTCCTTCATCGGCGCACCCGAGAAATTGCCGACCCAAACGCCGACCGTGTAGCGCGACGTGTAGCCGATGCACCAGTTGTCGCGCATGTCCTTGCTGGTGCCGGTCTTCACCGCGCTCCACACGCGCGTCGCCAGCGGATTCTCGAGGCCGAACGACAGTGCGCGCGCGCCGCGGTCGGCGAGAATGTCGGAGACGATGAAGCTCGCCGCGCGGCCATAGACCCGACGCGCGCCGGCAGGACCGCCGGCGTTCGGCGCCGCGATCATCCTTGTCGGCCCGGCGACGCCCCCGTTGGCCAGCGTGCGATAGGCGTTGGCGAGTGCGAGCAGCGTCACGTCGGCGTCGCCCAACGCGAGCGCGGCACCGTAGAAGTCCTCGTCGCGCACGAGCATGTCGAAACCCAGCGCGCGCAGCGTGCCGAGGAAGCGGTCGACACCGAGGAGCTCCAGCGTCCGCACGGCCGGAACGTTGAGCGAGCTCGCGAGCGCGCTGCGGACGCTGAGCTCTCCCTTGAAGTCGCGATCGTAATTCTGCGGCACGTACATGCCCCGCTCGGTCGCGATCGCGACAGGGCTGTCGTCGACGAGCGATGCTGCGGTCAGTACCCTGGCGTCGAGTGCCAGCGCGTACAGGAACGGCTTCAGCGTCGATCCGGGCTGGCGCAGCGCCGTCACGCCATCCACCTGCGGCGCCGACGCCATCGCGCCGGCGCTGCCGACATAGGCCAGCACGTCGCCGGTCGCGTTGTCGAGCACGACGAGCGCGCCGTCGCCCACGTCGCGGCCGGCGAGCTCGGCGAGCCGCTCGCGCAGCGCAGCCGCGGCGTAGCGCTGCAGATCGGCGTCGAGCGTGCTGACGAGCCGTTCGCCGGGTCGCCGGAGGAGCTTCGCCGCGACGTGCGGCGCGTCGTTCCACCGCGGTGCGATGCGATAGGCGCGCGTCAACGCCGCCGTGACCGACGCGCGCACTTCCGCACAGCCGACGCCGGGGTTCGACAGCGCGGCTACGGCGCAGGCGCGCTGCGCGACAGTGGCCGCAGGCGCGTTCGGATTGCGCAGCAGCGCCACGAGGATTGCCGCCTCGCGCGCGTCGAGGCCGGCCGGCGCCTTGCCGAAGAGTCCCTGCGACGCCGCGGCGAGCCCGGCGAGCTCGCCCCGGTACGACGCGAGATTGAGATACGCCTCGAGGATCTGCGGCTTCGTCCACGTGCGCTCGAGTGCCAGCGCCGCCTGCGCCTGATCCCATTTCTGCGCGAGCGTGCGCGTGGCGCCGGGCGGCGCAAGCGCAGGATCGAGGAATCCGGCGAGCTGCATCGTCAGCGTCGAGCCGCCGCGCGGACGCCGGCCGTCGAGCGTGCGCCACACGCTGTCCCATGCCGCGCCGGCGAGTCCCGGCCAGTCGACGCCGCGGTGCTCGTAGAAGCGCCGGTCCTCGGCGGCGACGAGCGTGGCCGCCATCGCCGGCGAGATGTCGGCGAGCGCCACCCACTGCAGGCGGCGCGTCTTCGCATCGACGCGGATTTCGGAGAGCGGCGCACCGTGCCGATCGAGCAGCGTCGCTTCCGATGTGACGTAGGCCGCCCGTACGTCGGCGAACGACGGCGCCACGCTTTCGGCACGCGCAGCGGATGCGGTCACGACAAGCGCAACGGCGACCAGCGCGGCGCACCGGACGCCGCAAGAGACGTGTCGGAGCGGTGTTACGGCGCTCATGGCAAAACCCGCCAGTCCGCATTCGGCAATTCGCCGAACATCTCGGGCGCGTACATCGCCTCGACGTGCGTCGTCGGCAGGTGGAATTCCCCGGCATTGTTGAGACGTACCGTGTACTCGACGACGAAGCGTCCCTTCGGCACGAATTGGTAGTACGCGCGGAAGCTCTCGAAGGTCCGCTCCTCGAACGCAGGCCAGACGAGACCCTGCCGCTTCTCGCCCTGCGTGAGCATCCCCGAGTCGCCGCCGAGCCCGCGGCCCAGCGCCGTCGCGCCGGCAGGGATCGGATCGTCGACGACGACCCAGCTCATGTCGGACTGCGCCTCGATCTCGAGGTGCACGCGCGCGACGTCGCCGCGCGTCCACCGGCCTTTCGTCTTCTGCTGCAGCGGCGTCACTTCGCGCGTGATCCGGTAGCCGGTCGACAATGGCTCCTTCAGCGGAATCGCGGCGATGCTCGAGAGCGTGATCCATGGCTTGCCGCTGCCGTCCTGCGCAAGTGTCACGTCGGCGCGCGCGGGCGGCCACGGCAGCTTCTTCTCGAACGTCTTCGCGGCGTCCTCCGGCTGCCACGCATGGGCGAAGCGCTCGCCGGCGAGCGTCGCGGTGGTCGCGCCGGTGAGATCGTCCTTTTCGAATGCGGCGGAGAACTTGTCGACCGCAAGCGTGCCCCAGGCGTTCGCGACGGTCGTGTTCCAGCGGCCCTTCTGCATGCGCCCGAGACTGCCGCGCACGAGCCGGGGCATGTCCTCGCTCCAGGCATCGTTGTCCAGCATCGCGAGCAGCATGCGGTTGGCATTGCTGTCGGCCGAGACCATCAGCCACCACAGCGCGTCGCTCTTCTCCGTCGAGAATCCCATCGTCGTGCCCTGGAAATTGAGGCGCGAGCGCAGGATGCTCTCGACGTGCTTCATCTGCAGGTCGCGCTTCGCGAGTCCGTTGGAGCGCTTCAGCACGAGGTACCAGTCGATCACCGCAGAGGTGGGCCACAGGTTGGGCTCGATCGCGATGCTGTCGAGCCAGCGCGCGTCGATCGGATCCCTGCGCCGCGACAGCGCCTCGAGTGCCGCGACCTTGCGGATCGCGAGATCCGCGGTCGGCATCGCCGAGTATCGGATCACACGGCCTTCGACGAATCCGACCAGCGCGCGCTCCATCCGGTTGCGCAGGTCCTCGGGGATCTCCCAGCCCGCCTCGTCCGCGACCGACAGCGTGTAGGCCGTCAGCGAATCGTCGCCGTCGCGCAGGATCGGCCAGTACTTGACCAGGCCGTCGCGATCGAGGTAATCCGGCAGCGCGCGCATGAGGCTCGCCCAGCGCTGCGGATCGCGCAGACCGATTGCCACCGACGTGCGCTGCTCGAAGCAGCTGTACGGATACCAGGAGAGGTACTCGCGCACACCCGGCAGGTCGCCGGCGAGCTTCGCCTGCATGCGCACGTTGATGCCGCCGCGTCCGGGAATCGCATCGCCGGGGCGCTGCACGGTGATCGACTGCGGCTCCCCGAGCTGCAGGATCGTCGCCTGGAAGGTCCGTTCCGGAACGGCCGGCACGACGGCCTGCGCGATCTTCATCGCATCGCGCGCAACTCCGGAATCCGCATTCGTCTCGCCGGACCCTTCGACCGCTTCGACGCGCCATGCGAGCTTCGTCGCTCCGACCGGAACGCTCACGTCCCAGAACACCTCCTGCGCGGCGCCCGGTGCGAGATCGACATGCTGCGGAGCGAGCCCACGCATCGCGGCGGCGTTGCCTTCCGGCGTGACGCTCGCGCTGAGCGTCGCCAGGAGCGGCCGCTCCGAGGCGTTCCTCACCGTGAACACCGCGCGGAAGCGATCCATCTCGCGCACCAGCGGCGGCAGCCCGGAGAGCAGCATCAGGTCCTGCGTCGAGCGGATCGACGCGCTGCCGGTGCCAAACAGATCGGCGCCGGACGACGCGATCGCAACAATGCGAAAGCCCGTCAGCGAATCGTTGAGCGGCACCACGACGGTCGCATTGCCGTCCGCATCGAGCGGCACGCGCGCGCGCCACAGCAGCAGCGTGTCGAAGAGCTCGCGGGCGGATTGCCGGCCGCCGCCACCGCCGGCGGCGATCGCCTTGCGCCCGAAGTGGCGCTTGCCGATCACCTGCATCTGCGCAGTCGACGTCGTGACCTGGTCGCCGCGTCGCGTCATCATCGCGTCGAGGAGCTTCCACGAGTCGTTGGGCAGCAGCTCCAGCAATCCCTCATCGACTGCGGCCAGCGCGACGTCGCTGCCGGCCGGCGGCGCGCTGCCGTCGGGACGTCGCACCGAAACCGTCACGCTCGCCTTGTCGCGCACCCTGTACGTCGTCTGCGCCGGCACCACCTTGACGGCGAGCTCGTGCGCCGACCAGCCGACGCGAAGCTCCGCCAATCCCATCTTGAACGACGGCTTCGCGAGGTCGATCAGCGCGGTCGGCGCGACGTCGGCGATGCGGCCGCGCACGATCAGCGCGGAGACGAAGACATTCGGGGCATAGCTCCCCTTGATCGGCAGCTCGATCATCGGATTGCTGCGATCGATCGTGCGCACGAACGACTCCAGCACGCCCTCGCGCTCGACGGTGATGAGCGCAGTGGCGACCTTGAACGGCGTGCGCAGCTGCAGCCGCGCCGTGTCGCCGGGCTCGTAGCGCTTCTGCTCGGGAAGGAGGTCGATGCGGTCGTTGTCGGAGGCGGCGAACCACCAGTCGTCGCCGCTCGCCACCCAAGCTTCGGTGCGCGTGACACTCGCGTTGCCCGCGGCGTCCGCCGCGCGCGCGCGCAGCACCAGGTTGCCCGAGCCGGGCGCGGCGACGTCGCAGAACAGGAAGCCGTGCGCATCGGTCGTTCCGGAGCAGAGGTCGCCGATGCGCTTCGTCTCGCTGCCGTGCTCGTACGCGTAGAAGCCCCCGATCAGCCGGCGCCGGTGCGAATACGTCTCGCGTCTGAACGCGTCGGTGCGCACTTCGACGCCGGCGGCCGGCTGCCCGGAAAGATCCAGCGCGACGACGGTGAACTTGAGCCGCTCCTTCGACGACGCCCAGTGATCGGGCTTGATGCCGAGCACCACGCGCGACGGCCACAGCGCGACGCGGCTCGCTGCCGTCAGCGTCTCGCCGTTCGGGTCGCGGTATTCGAGCTCGGCGACGAGGTCGCGCGGCGCGTCGCTGCGGCCAACGCCCTTGATCGTGGCGCGGGCGCCGCCGGCGGCGTCGAGAGCGAGATCGAGCTGGTTGATGCGCTGCGGCTTCGGCGCATCCCCGGTGGCCGCGGCGATTTCGTCGTCGTCGTACTCGTCGGGGTCCGCGAACACATTGTCGCCGATGCGGAACACCGAGTCGCCCTCCTCCTGTTTCGTCTCGGTGACATCGCCGGCGGCGAATGCATAGTCTTCATAGTCCGGAAAAGCGACGAGCTTCGCTTCGACCTGCGAGCGGAGCTTCACCGGCAGGCCGCCCGCGCCGCCGCCGGACAGATACGAGACCTGCAGATCGATGCCGACATCCGCGGGATTGACCAGCGGCGTTCCCACCGCCTGCAGCCGTCCCCGCATCAGCGGAACGCGAAACGCCTCGACGCGGAACGACCCGGCGAATCGCGGGCCCGTCTGGCGGCGATCTTCCAGCGAGTCGTGCAGGAAGATCGAGTAGGTGCCGAGCTCGGCGTCCTTGGGAATCGCGAACGCGGCTTCGCCCGACGCGGCACCGGCCCAGCGCACCGGAACCGTGTATTCCTTGTCCGTGCCCTGATGCTGGATCGTCAGTGTTTCTTCCAGCGCGGCGGCCGGCACCAGCGCGAAGCCGGTGCCGACGGGCTTGCGCACGTAGATCTTCATCGATGCCGTCTCGCCGGCGCGGAACAGCGACCGGTCGAGCACGGCGTGCGCAAGGTAATCGCCGCCGGTGTTGTCCGTCGGGACGTTGAAGCGCCACGGCGCGATGCCTTCGCCCCAGTTGGAAAACGCGAACGCCATGTCGTCGCCGGTGCGCGCGGTGACGAAATATTCGCGCTCGTAGCCGACACAGCGCGGCAGCGTGTGCGTCGGCGGCAGCGCGCGGTCGACGCGCGCGATGCCCGCGGCGTCGGTGACGCCGCGCCAGTGTGTCGTGCCGTCGCAATCGCGCACCTCGACCCTGGCGTTGCCGACCGGCTTCGCGTCGGCGAGCGCGGTCACCCAGACGAGCGAGGATTCGCGGCCCAGCTTGAAATGCACGCTGAGATTGGTCACGAGCGTCGACGTGCGCACGTAGAACGGCGCCGGCGCCCCGAGAAGCGCGGCCCCGAGCTTCGGGCTCGCGAGCTCGACCACGTAGAAGCCCGGCCCGGTCAGCGGAATGCCGACGACTTCGAACGCCTTGCCGCCGTTGGGCTTGGGCACCGACAGCGCCTGACGGGTGTCGCGGTCCGTGAACACCGAGCTCGCGTGGCCGTTGTGGCGCACGATCCATTTCTCGGTCTTCTGGTCGAATTCCGCGTCGATGCGATTGGCGGCCTCGAGGCGACGGCGCCACTCGACGATCTTCATCTCGTCGCCGGGCGCGACGCGCGCGACGCGAGCGGGAATCGGCGGCGCATCGGGCTTGGGGCCTGTCGTGGCGACACCGCCTTCGACGATCGGCTCGACGTTGCGCAGCGTGACCGGCAGGAGCGGCGTCGCGTGTCCGGGCAGTACGCGCTCGAGAATCCCGAAGTCCGCCGGAAACCTGGCAAGCGGCGGATTCTCGTCGGTGCGGACCTTGAGCGGGAACGACGATGCATTGCTGAGCGGCCGCGCGGCGTCGTCCTTGAGGCCCGCCGGAATTTCCAGCCGGAACGTCTGCAATTCGGGCAACCCCGGGCCGAAGTGCACGCTTTCGACGGCGTTCGCATCGTCACCCGTCGCGAACCTGGCGGCCCAGGCCTTGCCCCTGGCATCGACGAGCCGGATGCGCATCGCGTCCGCGCGCGCAATCGGCGCGGTGAGCGACAGCGACAGCGGCAGGATCGGGATGCACTGCGCGTCCTTGTTGACGCGACTGCAGGTGAACGACGCGCGAAATGCCGGCCGCACCTTGAAGGGCAGCACCTGGTTCGCGCTGGTCGGAACACCGGACGCGGACTCGATGCCCGCGCCCCAGACGAGCTTCAGCTCGACGTTCTGCGGCAGCGTTCGCGCGCATGCAAGCGTGATGAGCGGCGAATCGGGCGCGTCGCGCAGGCGCAGGAATTTCTCGTCGTCGCTGCCGGTGACGGGCAGCCGGAACATGAACGATCGCGTGCGTGCCGCGCCGCCGTCGAGCAGCAGCAGCCGCAGGTAGCCCGCGGCGAACGACTTGCGGTTGTCGAGGACGATGCGACGCTCCTCGCCGGAGACCAGACGAACGCCGATGCGCTCGCTGACGCCGGCGGCGGTGCAGTAGGCGTTGGCCGCGATGGTTTCCGGCTTCGGCGGCGCGTCGAGGCCGAGGATGAAGATCTGGTTCTCGTCGATGGAGGCGCCTTCCCACGGCATGCTGCGCAGGATCGCCGGCCCTCCGGTGCTGAACGCGAAGCGCTGGCCCCCTTCGACCGGCTTGCCGTCGAGGCCGGTGAGCCCCGTCTTCAACGTGAACGCGCAGCGAACGCCGGCCGGCAGGTCGCGCTCGAAGTCGTACACCCAGTTCTTCATGTCCGCCCAGCGGCCCTTGCCCTTCTCGACGCAGTCGATGTCGAACGGATCGAGCTCGCGCGGATCGCCGAACGGCACCATTGCCATCGCGAAGCGCGCGCTGACCTGGCGCACACCCTTAACTTCGCCCTGCGGCGAGAACACGTCGACCGTCTGTGCCGAAACCGCACCGGCCGCTGCCGTGCCTAACGCGAACAGGATGCGCAGCATGCGCATCGCCCTGGCGAATCTCATCGACTTTCCTTCGGGGGAACGGGTTGCCATCGTGAAGTGTTGTTGTGTTGGCCGGATTGCGGCCCATGGCAGGACACCGCATCGGCAACTTGCATTCAATCCGGTCTTCGTGGCGCTGCACTGACCGTGTTCGGGAAAGGCTCCGGCGAATTGTGGCAGGATCGTGATGCCGATACGGGAGCCTTCGGATGCCCCACTCGACGGCCGTCGACCGGCTTCAGCGTCCGCTGGCGAGGAATCCGGACAGCCTCGCGACGCCGTCGGCGAGGCGCGCCTCGCCCGATGCAAAGCACCAGCGGACGAATCCCTCACCTTCCGGGCCGAACGCACTGCCGGGCGCGAGACCCAGCTTCGCCTCGCGGACGAGCCGCGTGCAGAACGCGAGGCTGTCGGCGACGCCTTCGACGCGAAAGAACGCGTACATCGCGCCGGCGGGCGGCGCTGCGGTGACGCCGGGAATCCGGCTGAGCTCTGCGGTGAGGAAATCGCGGGCGCGGCGAAACCGCGCCAGCGTGTGCGCGACCGTCGGCTCGCCCTGCGTGATCGCGACGACGCCGGCGCGCTGGACGAACACCGGCGAGCACGACGTGTTGTATTCGATCAGCTTGCCGAGATCCGGCATCAGCGCTTCCGGCGCCACGATCCAGCCGAGGCGCCATCCGGTCATCAGCCACGCCTTGGAGAAGCTGTTGGTGCTGACCAGCCGGTCGCCGCTCGCGGCGATGTCGAGAAAGGATGGCGCGATCGAGGCCGCCCCGTCGACGGCATAGTGCAGACGCTCGTAGACGTCGTCGGCGACGATCCAGATTCCGTGCCGGCGACAGTGCGCGAGGATCGCCTGCTGCTCATCGCGCCGCAGCGTCCAGCCGGTCGGATTGTTCGGGGAGTTGATCATCACGGCGCGCGTGCCCGGTGTCAGCGCAGCGAGCAGCCGGTCGAGGTCGAGCGTCCATCCGCGTTCGTCGAAGTCGAGCGCGACGCGCACGACGTCGGCGCCGAGGATCTTGGGAATTTCCGTGAGGTTGGGCCACAGCGGCGTCACACAGACGACGCGGTCTCCCGGCCCGATCAGCGCTTCGACCGCGAGCATCAGCGCCGACATGCCCGACGCCGTCACCGCGATCCGGTCGGGCGTCCCGGCGGCGCCGGCCTGCGGCGGATGCAATCGCGACACGTAGGCGGCCAACGCGTCGCGGAGCTCCGGGATGCCGAAATTCATCGTGTAGAACGTCTCGCCTGCGGCGAGCGCTGCGACGGCGGCCGCGCGGATGAATTCGGGCGTGACTTCGTCCGGCTCGCCGAACCAGAAAGGCAGGATCGCGGGGTCGCCCATGCCGGCATTCGCCACCTCGCGGATCTGCGACGCGACGAGCGCCCGCACCGGGCCGCGGGCGCCGAGATCGAGCGTGGAATCGATGCGAGTCATGATCGCCGCAGCGCGCCACGGCGGCGAAAGCCGGCGGACGCCACGCATGCGCGCGAACACGCGGACCGGTGACAGGCCGACCTTCGAGTCGTGCTAAGCTCGTTCTCCCGCGTGCGACTCGCGGTTCGCCCGACTCGAAACACTCCCGCAGGGGACACCATGCCAGGCCTTCTCCCAGACGTCGATCCCGACGGCCTTCTCGAATACTCGGTGGTCTTCACCGACCGCTCGCTCAACCACATGTCGCGGCGCTTTCAGCGCGTCATGGGGGACGTCTCGGGCATCCTGAAGCACGTCTACAACGCGCATTCTGCCATTGTCGTCCCGGGCGGCGGCACTTACGGCATGGAAGCGGTGGCGCGGCAATTTGCCAGCGCGAAGAAGTGCCTCGTCCTGCGCAACGGCTGGTTCAGTTACCGCTGGACGCAGATCTTCGACGCCGGAAAGATCCCCGCCGAGGCGACCGTGCTGAAGGCGCGCCGGATCGGCGCCGGAAAGACGGCCCCGTTCGCACCGGCGCCGATCGAAGAAGTCGTTGCCGCCATCCGCGAGACGAAACCCGACCTCGTCTTCGCGCCGCACGTCGAGACCGCGTCGGGCATCGTGCTTCCGGACAGCTATATGCGCGCCGTCGGCGACGCCGTGCGCGCCGCGGGCGGCATGTTCGTGCTGGACTGCGTCGCTTCGGGCGCACTGTGGGTCGACATGGACGCCTGCAGCGTCGATGTGCTGATCACCGCGCCGCAGAAGGGATGGAGCAGCACGCCCGGCGCCGCGCTGGTGATGCTGAACCAGCGTGCGCGCGCCGCAATCGACGACACGACCAGCACCAGCTTCGCGTGCGACCTCCGCAAATGGCTGTCGATCATGGAAGCCTACGAAAAAGGCGGCCATGCGTACCACGCGACGCTGCCGACGGATTCGCTCGCGCGGCTGCGCGACACGATGAAGGAGACCGAGCGGTTCGGTTTCGAGAAGGCGCGCGCCGCGCAGCAGGATCTCGGCACCCGCGTCCGCGCGCTCTTCGCCGGGCACGGCTTCGCGAGCGTCGCGGCCGAAGGCTTCCAGTCGCCGTCGGTCGTCGTGAGCTACACCGACGACAAGGACGTGCAGAGCGGCAGGAAGTTCCTGGACCTCGGTCTGCAGACGGCGGCCGGCGTGCCGCTGCAATGCGACGAAGGCGCCGACTTCCAGAGCTTCCGCGTGGGCCTCTTCGGCCTCGACAAGCTCGGCAACCTCGCGCGCACCGTGACGAGCCTCGAACAGGCGCTGGCGCAGATCGGCGCGCCCGCGCTCGAGCGGCGCTGACGCGCGTCGCACGATCCCGCTGCAGGATTGATCGCGGCTGAATCGGCGCGCAACGCGAGGAATCGGCGCGCGAAAATTGGTGGCCAAGGGCGGAATTGAACCACCGACACAAGGATTTTCAGTCCTCTGCTCTACCAACTGAGCTACTTGGCCAAGGTCTTGCACGAATTGTAACGGCCACAAGGATTTTGGCTACGGCACGCTCGGCTTTCGCCTCGCTTAACACGCCCTTCGGGCGGTTAGCCTTTGCCTCAGCATGCACAACAACTCTGCATGCTGCAGTCCTCTGCTCTACCAACTGAGCTACTTGGCCAAGGTCCTGCACGAATTGCAACGGCCACAGGAATCCTGGCCATTTGCGAATCAATTACTTAGAGCAATTGCGCGCCAAAGTTCGCGACGCATGCCAACGCGCGGGCCGAGAACAAGCCATTGATTATAACCGAATCTCCGCACGCGGCAGACCCCGTCAGCAATGGACGGCGCTCAATCGGCGACAATCAGGTCGAGCGCCCTGCGCATCGGCACGTCCGAGATCCGCACCACTCCCGTGAGCGGGTCGTCCATTTCGAGAATCAGGAAGATGGCGCCGGAGACCGACAGCGCGCACAGGAACAGTGCGACGACGACCGTCGCGTTGTGCGGCGGCGTGAACAGCCCGAAGCCGACGAAGATCAGCGTCAGCCACGACACGACGACGACGAGGAGCGGCGTCGAGATCGAGTCGTGCCGCTGCAGCACCAGCAGCCAGCGGCTGGCATTGAGATCCTGTGCAAGCGCAGCGGCATGCGTCCGAAGTTCGCGCTGCGCGTCGTCGCGCGGCACGAGCTCACGGATCGCGGAAGCGAGACTCTCTATGCGGCCATTGGCGCCAGGGTTCTGGATCTGCGCGAGGCGGGACTCGTGCTGCGACATCAGCGCATCGACGACTGCCCCGTAATTCCTGCGCAACCCCGCGCGCATCGGTGCAGTTTCGGTTCCGTACTGCAGCAGCACGCGATCGAGCTCGACGACCTTCGCCGCCGTCTGCGTGAGCTCGTCGCCCATCCGGTCGAACGAGCCCTTGGCGGAGGACACCAGCAGCCCCAGGACCAGCGCCGCCATCGTCGCGACAACGCCGATCGCGAGCTTCACGATGTCCTTCGAATCCTCGCCAAGGTGGCGATCGGGCAGCCGGACGCGCAGGAATCGGCCGAGGAGCGCGCCCCCGAAGACGCACGCAAGCACAACGGCGGCTACGACGAATGCGTACATCGCGCGACGCCTTTGACGACGATCGAGTGCGCGGCAAGCGCCATGGCGCAATCAGCGCGCCATGGAAAACATTGCGCTGACGCCGATGTGCTCGCGGCGCCGAAGCCGCGTCACGGTGCGGGCACGACCGTGTAGTAGACGCCGTTCGCGCCGTACGACGGCTGGAACCACGTGTTCCCGTTGAGGTAGTACGTGGCGCCGCTCTTGTTGATCGACATCGAGCCCGCCGGCAGCGCCGCGTAGTTGACGCCCATCGAATAATTCGCCGGAGGTGCGCTCGCCATTGCCGCACCCGTAGCAACGCCGGCGCCATACGCCGCGCTGGTCGCAGCCGCCGTGCTGGCGCTCCCCGTGGCCACACCCGCTGCATAAGCGTTCGACGCCACCGCCTGCGAGTTCGCCGATGCCACTGCCGCACCCGCAGCGACACCGACGACCGCACCTGCCGCCGCCGCGCAGCCATAGCAGCCCGATGCGTAATATGGAACGGCCGTCGGCGGATGATACGGATAGTAGGCCGCAGGATAGGCGCCCGGTGGATGGTAGGCGGTCGCGCCATAAGGCGTCGTGTGGACGGCGCCTGCACCGTACGCACCGGCCGTGGTGCCGCCGTAGACGTTGGTGTGCTCGGTGCCGCCGCCCTCGGCATGCGCCGTGCTGCCGCCGTAGGCGTTGGTGTGCTCGGTGCCCTCGCCCGCTTCGTGCGTCGAGCTGCCGCCGTACGCGTTGGTGTGGCTCGTGGACCCGTAGCTGTGGGTCGTGCTGCCGCCGGCGCGATTCGCCGAAGCCCAGCCGGCCGCGGGGCCGGCCCAGACGGCAACCGCGCTCGCGATCAGTGTCGCAGTGATGGTGACGATCGTTTTCATCGCAGGCTCCGGTCAGGGGGTCTTCGGTTGCGGCTTCGCAGGCGCCGGCTTCGCCGGCGTCATCTTGACCAGCGGCTTCATGCCCGGCGGCAAGGTCGTCGGGCTCTTGAACGCGATGCGGGGGGCCGCCTGCGCCTTCTCCGACGTGAACGTGTCCGGCGTGACCGCCGCATCGAGCTTCCAGTTCGAAAGATCGAGCTCGTGGCGCAGCTGCTGCGGGTCGGCCGCAAAGACTGCGCGAACGCGCCGCGGCAGCTTGTCGTCGGCGCCGATCCAGATCTGCAGGAACACGTCCTTGTTCGCCCACGCCAGCATGTCGGTCTTCGTGCCGGCCACGACACTCGACGGACCGATGTAGAAGGCGAGAATCGCGCCGTCGGTCAGTGCGGCGTACGGATCGTCGACGAGAAGATCGACAAACGGAAAGTAAAGGGCCGCCGAATTGTAGGCGAACTTCAGCGCCTCCTCGACCGTCGGCGGCGCCGCGGACACCGCGACGAGGTTCTCCGCCGGCGCATACGCCATCATCGCCTTGCCGTCGTAATAGAACTCCGACGCGGGGCCGTCGCCAGGCATCAGGATCTTGAGCTTGTCCGGCCGCTGCATCGTCACGTCGTAGCGCATCGTGTAGACGATGGGCGGCCCGAGCCGGCTCGGATACTCGTACCCCACGGTCGCCGTGAACGACATCGACTTGGCCTTGGCGAGCCTGTCGCTCATCGTCTTCAGGAGGTCCATCGCCTTCGGTTCCAGCACCATCTTGAATGCCGGTTCCGCGGGTCTCTTTGCCGGCTTCGCGGACTTCGCCGGTGCCTTCGCCGCCGGTGCCTTCGCCGCCGGCGCTGCGGCGGTCGCGGGCGCGGCGGGTGCCGCGGACTGCGCGCTCACCGTGACCGCGAACACCGATCCAATGACGAGCGACAGCGCCCGTCCCATCCAACCGAACTGAATCATCGCGAACTCCATCCGCCCGGACGGGCGCCGTGAGACATCAGGGGATCATCCCGCACGAGAACATCTTGTTGACGATCGGCCCCGACACCTTGTTGAAAAAGGCCTGGCGCATCTGCGGGTCGCTCTGCAGGAAGCCGATCACGCGCTGCTCCTCCGCCGACTTCGGCTGGCCCTTCTTTTCCCACAGCTGCTCGCAGCTGGCGCTCTCGTATTTCTGAATGACCTTGTTCGCCACGGCGTCCATGACCGGATACTGGGCGTAGGCGACGCCGGCAACAATCAGCGTAACGGCGCCGACGACGATCCAGAATTGCTTGCTCATGAGCTTCTCCTTCGCTGATGGGATTGGCGCGCCCAAAGCGATTGCAACGGCGCTGCCGTTTTGTAAAACGGGGAGGCAGGACCGCTGCGCCCCCGGTGTTCGCCATTATGCCGTCAACGGCTTGTATGTGCAGTTCTTCTTGGCATTCGAGCATCCGCCGGAGGCGCTCAGCCGGCGAAGAACGCCGTCAGCTCGGCAAGCGTCTGGTCGGGCGCCTCTTCAGCGAGGTAGTGGCCGGAGGGCAGCGCCCGCCCGCGCACGTCCGTTGCGACCGAGCGCCAGTCGGCGATCGGATCGAACAGTCGGTGCACAACCCCCTTTTCGCCCCAGAGAACGAGGAGCGGGCAGGTGATGCGGGCCTGCGCGTCCGCCGCATCGTGCTCGAGGTCGATGCCGGCGGCCGCGCGGTAATCCTCGCACGTCGCATGTACGGTCGCGGGATCGCTGAAGCAGCGCTCGTATTCGGCAAGCGCGCGCGGATCGAAGATCGACAGTCCCGCCGAGCCCCAGCCTGCGAGCTTGCGCCGCAGGTAGTAGACCGGGGCGGATCCGATCAGGCGTTCCGGCAGGTCGAACGGCTGGATCAGGAAATACCAGTGGTAATACGCGGTGGCGAACGCGGTGTCGGCCTTTTCGTACATGATCCGCGTCGGCGAGATGTCGAGCAGTGCGACGCGCTCCACGGCGTCGGGATGATCGAGGCAGAGGCGGTGCGAAACGCGGGCACCGCGATCGTGGGCGGCGAGGCGAAAGCGCGAGAAACCCAGCGCGCGCATCAGCTCGACCTGGTCCGCCG
>Ga0265331_10001613_pt1 | contig 16470 bp, 20 predicted proteins | sample 41923metaG_FD_202088 | JGI IMG/M metagenome (GOLD analysis project Ga0265331, IMG submission 202088) | Rhizosphere microbial communities from Carex aquatilis grown in University of Washington, Seatle, WA, United States - 4-19-23 metaG | ecosystem: Host-associated > Plants > Roots > Rhizosphere... | reverse complement strand
ACGCTTTCATGATTTTTTATCATACAAGTGTTCGGATTCAAAGGTAAATCTCCACTTACAACCCATCGCTACATTGACCCAGTAGGGCAATCTGCTGATTGAGATGAGCCACGTGCGGCTTTGTATGGCCTCATATGGCTCATCTCATACGCCACTCAACCTGGCTTCCGAGAAGGGACGGCCCGCCGGACGCTCCGGTTTCATAACGACAGTCAACGTCAGTCCAATAGGGATGATACCGATGAAAACGAATACGACAGCATCGACTACGTCCGACGTTCTCCGAACCTCGGATCAGGAAGAGAAATACGAGCGGTTGCTCCAAGACGCGCTCAAGCGCGGCAAGCAGCTTGCTTTGAAAAAAGCAGACCCAGACCGCCCGGGCCTCCAGAACCTCCTCGAGAATGGCGACGAGTTCATGGACAAGGTCGTGGACGCCGTCATCGCGGCGACCCAGGGCCTCTGCGTCTCGGACGAGTTCGCCAATGAGGAAGTCGCATCGACCCGGACCTATCCGCGCACGTTCCACGGCCTGCATCAGATCAAGGAGCAGATCGTGGATCTCGCGAAGAAGCTCGGACTCGACCCGAAGGACGCATTGGCCTACGCCGAGAATGTCCTTCCCGGCCTTAAGCTCGCGAATCCGCGGGAAGGCTCGGTCGCGATCATGTCGCTTGCCGGTCTTGAGAAGCTCGTCCCGGACCAGGCCGATTTCGGCTGGCGATTCGTGAAGGGAGTCGAGCTCCTCATCGCCAAGAACAACGAGGTACACCCGAAAGGCATGTACAACTGGCGGTCGGGCGAGATGGATCCGAAGCACCTCCGCATGAACGCGCGCATCAAGGCAGCGTTCGAGAAGCTTGCCGAGACGCAGAAGGGCGATATCCTTATCGTCCCGGCTGCCCAGCTCGGCATGCTGCACCGTGGCCGGTCCGTCCGCCGGGCCCGCAAGGCCCAGGTGGCCAACGAGTTCGGCCTCGGTTGCATCGGTTGTCTCTCCGTCACGCTCACGCATACGGAGCGGCTGTCCGACTCGTCCGAACTCGACATGGACACCGGCGATGACTTCTCTCCGGATGCCGGTGGCGATTTCTCGAAGTCGCCGCACGTCTACTTCAACGGCGACGAGGCGAAGTTCGACGCGCGGGATGTCTCCGACGCCCACGACTTCTTCGGCTTGGCGTCCGGGTTCCTCCCGTAGTGACACTCGCATCTCGAATTCTTGAAGCTTTCGAAAAATCGATTCTTGAATTCGCGACAAAAATTCCAGGGTTATCCACAGCGATGTGGGTAACCCTGTTTTGTTTCTCAAAAATTCTGGTATGCTCATGGACGAGTCTAAGCTCGTGTACGGCAGTCTACGGATCGCCGTCGCCGAACTCTTTCTCTTCACGACCCAGTAGGTCATCCTGCTGGATGAGAAACTCAGCCAGGTTCTCGTAGGCTACGGCTTGCGAGAGAGAGCTGTTGTGATGAGATGCTGCTTGCCCGCGCCTAAGGCGGACCATACGGGCTATATGCCCGGTGCCGCTGGATAAAATTCAGGGATGAGATCGCGCCCTGTTGCCAACAGGGAATGCTTCAAGTCCTGGTGACATAGATGGGCGCTGACAAATTCTCCGGATGCCGATGACGATTTCTCGAAGTCGCCGAACGTCTACTTCAACGACGACAAGGCGAAGTTCGACACGAAGGATGTCTCCAACACCAACGACAACTTCGGCTTGGCGTCCGGGTTCCTCCCGAAGCCTCTCATGACATCGAGATCTGGGCGCTGTTCGCGGACGACCGCAACCATCCGCCGAGCATGCGCCCTATCTCGTCTATCATCTCTTCGAGGGCGGTATACTTCTTGAGATCGATCGACTTTATGTCTTTGAGCAGACGCACGAGGAATCGAAGAAGATTCAGGTGACTGCTCGCGGTCTCCAACGATTTCTTCTTTGTGGAGCCTTGCGTGTGGGCCGCTTCCAGTAAGTGTTCGATCACGTCGAGGATCATATCTTCACTGCGCTCGAATACGGTGTAGCGATCCTGCTTCGGCACGAGCTTCCTGTAATCATGGAAAGTGCGGTAGAGGGTATAGGATTTCTTCAGGATCGGTATATCAAAATCATTCATATGAGTATAGATTTATTCGATGGCGCTGTTAAGGCAGAGAATTTATTTTTTGCGTGGGAGCAATTCAGAAAGGGCAAGGGTGACAAGAGGGATGTTCAGGAATTCGAATATGATCTTGAGCGGAATATCTTCGCATTGAGCAGGGATCTGACGAACATGACATATGTGCACGGGCCGTATTATGAATTCATCATCCGCGACCCGAAGGTGCGTAATGTCTGCAAAGCAACCGTGAGAGACAGGATCGTCCATCATGCTATTTTCGATGTGCTGACAAGGGCGTTCGAGCCTACGTTCATATCACACTCATTCTCATGCAGGATCGGCAAGGGCACTCACAAGGGAGTAGAAGCTTTGGAGAGGATGCTTCGAGAGGAGAGCCGCAACAATACGAGGACATGCTATGTCCTCAAGTGCGACGTAAGGAAATTCTTTGATACTATCGACCATGAGACGCTTCTCGGCATCCTTGGCGAGCGGATCAAGGATCAACGATTTATGTGGCTTGTCCGACAGATCTTATCGAGCTACCAGGCAGGCCATTCAGACTTGTTCCACCCGAGAGGGGTCCCGATCGGTAATCTTACCTCTCAGATATTTGCCAACATCTACATGGGCAAACTCGACATGTTCATGAAGCAAGTGCTCAGGGTGCGGCACTATGCCAGATATACCGATGATTTCGTCATAGTATCTGCAGATCGTAGCTATCTCGAGGAGCTCATTCCGCGGATCAGGGCTTTTCTCAAGGAACATCTCGCACTCGATCTGCATCCCAAGAAAGTGATCATCAGGAAGTACTCTCAAGGGGTCGATTTTCTCGGATATGTCACATTGCCTCATGCCAAGCTCGTGCGGAAGCGGACAAAGAATAGGATGCTGCGAAAATTACGAGAGAAAATGCGCGATCTAGAACGAGGTCTTATCTCTGAAGAGAGCGTCAGCCGCTCGTTTCAGTCATATCTAGGGATTTTGTCGCATGCGAACGCACACAAACTCAGTGAACATCTCAAGAATCAGTATCTTTTCTGGAGGAACTCGTACTAAAGGTTAACCGTACCTAAATTATAACGTTCGTATACAAAAAAGTCAAGCTCGCGAGCGATCTATTCTCCACCCACTATGCACACTGCCGCGCCTTTGCCGAGGTCGTAGCCGAGCTCGGTTGCCTGGATGAGGCCGGCGACGCCGAGGGCGCCATTTGCGGTGACCTCTAGGCCTTTGCAATGCGTGGCGATCATGTCTATCGCCCCGCTGAGCTTGTCGTTGGTCACTGTCCAGCCGCGACCGCCGGTCGTTGAGACGAGCGGTATCAGGACCGGTTTGCGCATCGCCACAGTGTCCACGATCGCGTCCGCGATAGAGAGCTCATGCGGCCCGTCGTATTGTTCCGATGCCGCCGACATCGGGTGGCATGAAGACGTCTGCACGAAGTGCACCTGGATCTGCCGCTTGGCCGCCTGGAATGCCTGCGCCAGCGCCTGTGCCGTCGTCCCCGATGATGTGCCGACGAAGACGGCGCTCACGTTCTTCTCGGCCATGAGCTCATCCGCGAGCGATGCATAGCCCACGAGAGCCGCGTCGTCGAGCGACTGTCGCAAGCTCCTCACTCCTTCCTGCGCAGCGACCGTCATAGCCTGCATCGGGCGCTCTTTGACCCACACTTTGATGTTGCCGTTCTCCAGCTCCTTCAGCCTCATAGCCTTCTTCGGCGCGGCTCGTGTGCCGATATATATAGAGAGGTCTATCGGGCTCATGCCCGCGCTTTTGCGCAGCTTGCTGTTGAATTCGCGCACATAGAGAGCCGCCGCCAGGGCAGCATTGCCCGACGACGAGATGCCGAACCTGCGATCGCCCGTCTCCGCGTACTTCTCGATCATGGCGGGAATAGAGCGCCCCTTGTGCGAGCCATAGCGGTGCAGGTCTTCGCGCTTCAGGAACAGGCGTCCCGTGCCGATAGCGTCGGCCAGCGCCTGCTCGTTCACGAGGGGAGTCTCTGGAGGTATGTCGTGTGTCATGTCGTTGCCATACTAGCTCGAATCCGATAGTATTGAAAGACCCATCACATATATCACCATGATCCACCAGAATTCCAGCGCATCGTCTCTCTCGTGCACCTGCCCTGAATGCAAGAATCAGGTCAGCCTCGCCCGCTATCCCAACATCGTCCCCGGCATGGTCATCGAATGCGACCGCTGCGGCATGACCCTCCTCGTCAAGGCCATCGAGAACAATGCCATTCAGACCGAGATCGTGGATGAGGGGAAGTAGTCCAAGACAAGCTTCCGGACACAAGGAGAGGTCTCCAAAAAGCACAGCACATAGGGGTGACGCGAACTTTCGGAGCCCGAGCTAAGCGAGGGTTCAGTCGCGAAGGCGACCGAGAAGTAGACGCGGAGCCAGCAGGCTCCGACGTCGGTCGCGGAATCCCTATGTGCTGTGCTTTGCCAGCCTCTTCACCGTCTCCTCTATCATATTCCTGAATCCGTGCGATCCGAGGAAGACGATGACATCACCGGGGAGCCTGCCGAGAGTGATAAAGTCGACGAGATCGTCATCGTCGTCGATGTAGTGCACCTCCTTGTGGCTCTCGGCGATGGTGTCCGCGAGCTCATCGCCCTCGAATGTCTTCTCGGGGTTAGCCGCGTCAGCCTTCAGCTTCGACAGGCGGGGGATGACTACAGTATCCGAGTTCTTGAATGCGTCCTTGTATGCAGGCTTCGACTGCGGCGTGCGGTTGCCGATGTTCGGCTCGTAGACAGCGACTATCAGGCCCGGGTAGATCGCGCGCAGATTTTCCAGGACCGACTTGGCCTTTTCTGGCGAATGCGCTATGTCGTCGATCACTGTGACTCCCGCCCCTCGTCCTCCGTGCTCCGTACTTCGTGCTCCGTACTCCGTACTCCGTGCTCCGCCTTCATATCTTTTCTCCATGCGCCTTTTCATGCCCTTGAATGAGCCTATCGCTGCTGCTACTGCCTCCGGCGCGATGCCAGCCTCGCATGCCATGGCAAAACAGCCCGTCACATTCTCCGCATTGTACGCGCCCAAAAGAAGAGATTTGATGTGATATGTTTTTTCTCCTTTTTCCTTTTCCCCTTTCCCATTCTTCCTGCTCGCGACTATATCGAACTCGATGCCTTCCGATGACGCTACGACCTTCTCGTATCTATAGTCTGCTTTCTTGTCAGCGCCGTAGCTGATAAAAGGATGCTTCGACTCTTTCAAAAGCGCCGGCAATGTCTCCGTGTCTATGCATGCGACGATCAGGCCTTTCGGGGCGGCAGGCACCAGAGCGATGAGCTTCCTGAATGCATCGAAATACCCCTCCTCGGTAGGGTAGAGATCCGCATGGTCCCATTTGACCGCCGTGAGGAGGAGATGCGTCGGCTTGTAGTGGAAGAATTTCGCGAGCTTGTCCCATTTGGCCGTGGAATACTCGTCGCCCTCGAGGATAGACCAGTCGCCCGTGCCGGATGCGGCCGCGGGCGTGCCATTCTGGGTCACGCCGCCGGTCATATATGACGGCTTCATGCCTGTCTCGCCGAATATGTGGGCGAGCAACGCAGATGAGGTCGTCTTGCCGTAGGTGCCGGAGACGACGATGGATCTGGTCTTGACCAGATATTCGCCGACCACCTGCGGATATGATTTGAAGGGTATCCCATGCTCCTGGACATAGAGGAGCTCGGGGTTCTGCGAGCCGACTGCGTTGCCTACGACCACGAAGTCGGGCGCACCGCCCGCGACCATCCGTTCCGGATGCCACCCGGCATAGTAGGGGATGCCTGCCCGCTCGAGCTCGGTCGAGGCCGGCGGGAAGAATCCGGCGTCAGAACCGGTGACCTCATGCCCCTGATCGCGCAGAGCTATAGCCACCGCGCTCATGGCGACGCCGCAGATAGCTATGAAATGTATCTTCATGCGGGCTATTCTAGCGGTTTTTCCGCAGGAATGATATCGGCCACAGCATTGACAGCCCTGCGCCCAGGTGTAGTCTAGTGACAACTGTTCCACCCATGAAAACTTCACCGTTTCCGCCCACCCCGCAGTCGCCCTTGCGCGCGTTCTTGCTTCAATTGTCATTCCCCGGGCTTTCGGCCTTGTCGGGCATCCTCTTCAATGCCGCCGGAGTCGTCATCGGCAGCCCGCTCCACACGCAACTGTGCGAGGCATTCGAACCGATCATTGGCATTGGGCCGAATGCCGAAAGCATCTCGGCCTTCCGGGCCGCGATCGATCGCATCAGATCGTCTGCCCATCTATCTGGAAGGGCCGAGGTTGATTTCCAACTTTATGCGCACCACTTCACCCGGGCCGGGACTCTCGCGGGCAACATCGCCGGCGGCCTCCTCGCCTCTGGCGATTACGATCTACGAGTCGGGCTTGCAAATGTAACCCGTGCTATCGTATCGCGTACCTCATCGCCCTACGATGAAGATCTGTGCCGGGCCTTCCGTGCTCTGACCGGCGTAGACCTGATGGCGACCCTCGACCAGCAAGCCGTACCTATCTCGGCCTCGGCCTGATCGCTCTCTGCTCGCTCCGTTCCTCTCCCCAAGCCCGCCTCGCGCTCATGCGCCTGGCGGGTTTTGTGCATATATCGCTGCGCCACGCTGCCTGGAGCGGTATGCCTTTATTCGTGGTGATATTTTTCGTTCCGCAGGATGGTGAAGGCCCGATAGAGCTGTTCCATGAATATGACCCGCACCAGGTCGTGGGGGAACGTCATCTGCGAGAGAGATATCTCGCCGTCAGCCATCGCCCGAGCCTCCGGCGTGAAGCCGAACGGCCCTCCCGCCGCGAATGCAACACCCTTCACGCCCGAGTTCAGCTGTTTCTGTACGAATGCCGCGAAGCCGGACGAGCCGAGCTCGGTGCCGTGCTCGTCCAAGAGGAATACCCGGTCGTGTCTTTCGAGCGCTTTCGCCAGTTTTGCGTCATCGACGACTTCCATCAGCTCGAGATCTGCATAGTGGCTTATGCGTTTCGCGTAGTCAGCGACGACCGATGCGATCTCGCGCGACTGCGTCTTGCCGACTGCGATGAATGAGATCTTCATGATTTTTTGTTGCCAGGCCGTTTCCTGCCGATGCGCGGTGTCGTACGCGCTGCGTCCGCTATCCGCCACAGCACCCGCGACGCATACGTCCGGTATGGCTTCCAAGCCGCGGTGATATTGCGCATCATCCGCTCGCTCGGCATTCTCTTCAGGCCATAGAGATACATGATGCCTTTGCGTAGGCCCAGATCGCCTGGCGAGAACACATCTGCCCGTCCGAGCGAGAACATGAGCACCATCTCCGCTGTCCACGGGCCGATGCCTTTGACCCGGGTCAGCTCAGCGAGGACCTGCTCGTCCGGAAGGGCGGGCAAGGCTTCCAGGCTGAGATCGCCCGAGAGCACATGCTCCGCAAGGCTCTTCACTGCGCGCGCCTTGGCGCCAGAGAGGCCGGCCGATCGCATCTGCGGCTCCGTGAGCGCGAGCACCCTCTGCGGCGTCATGAGCTTCTTGGAGCGTGGGTTGGCCGGACGCAGGAGCTTCTCGAACCGCGCGAATATAGTGTCCGCTGCCTTGCCCGACAGCTGCTGGCCGATGATCGTCCAGACGATGTCCCTGAAGAGGTCGTCCGACGCTTTCAGGTCCGCGATGTCGTGCTCGAGGGATGCCGCATGCAGGCGCGGGTCTACTCGTTTGAAGTGGGCTTTGGCGAGGCGGTACATAGGATGGCTTTCAGCGATTCTACGTCAGTCTGCCATTTTGCGCCATCGAACCATTCAAGGCCGCTGAACTGGAGCTTGTACGTGTCCGTCGGCCGTTGCAGCGAGCCGAGGTAGATGTAGCGCAGGCCGCGCTCTTTGGCATGCTCGATGGCACGGATCATCATGCCCAGACCCATGTCTTTCGGGGCCGCTTTCAGGTCATAGAATGGGTACGAATAATGTAGGAGTGAATGGTTTTTATGGCAGATCGCGAAACCGACGCGTCCGTTCTGGCCGAGCCCGGTGCTTTCGGCTGGTGAGTCTATAGCATATATGTCGTAGGCGAGCAGGATGTTAAAGTTGCTCGCCGCTGCGTCCGTCATCATCTCCTTTATTTTCTGCGCGCTCATGATGCCTGCGCCGAACTTCTCGTCATAGAAGTCTTTTGCCAGCTTGCCTACTTTGAAATCATAGCTGGAATAGGGAAGCGGCTCTTCCTTCATGCTCATCTCTGCCGTCTTTTTCAGGATGCGCCTGTTCTCGCTCGAGAGCTCGAACTTCGCCAGGTCGATGCGGCAGAGCCTCGTCTGCTGCATGATACCCTTGCCCTTGCGCGTGAAGACATAGCCGCGATCGTACATCGTCGCCACCGATGCGTCGGAGAAGTCTGTGATCGTCTGTTCGTCCCAGTGCAGGTATTCCATGGCTCTATATTAAGGCTTTTCAGGGTATATTAGATAGATATTGACAAATAGCATTCAGCCATGCTATAATATAGAAGTAAAAGCTGGGTCTTGTGCTGCGTTGCAGAGCAGACTCGTTATGGCGGGATCATTGAAAGGCTGGTTTGGGTCAGCATTCGATATGCTGACTCGTTGGCGAACAAACGGGAATCACTCTCGTCCTCGCCCAACTCTTCTGCTTCCAGTCGGAAGCGGGAGACGTGCCGTTCGAAGCATACGGCACGCAAATAAACAACTTCATGGAGGCTCGGCGAACAGCCGAGTCAAAAGATGGAAGAAACCCTAAAAATAAACCTCGGACATCTTATAGCAAGGATGAATGAGGGGTGGTATCGTGAGGCAAACGCACGGGCATGCCAGTTGGGCGCCTTGCTTGCTCGGTGCGTCCCGCCTGATCGCATCGATGATGTGGTCGAGGTGACATACAATCACTACTACAGCGGGCTTGCCCCTGCGGGGTGTTATATCAGCAAGTGGATGGTGCGAGGTTTTACCTTGCCCGACGCATTTGCGGTGCCGACCTCCTATGTTAGGAGGGAGGGAGCGAAGGTGGACCTCTTCATCTTCGAAAGAAGAAGCGATGACTTCACTGTGGGGTACCTCGGAAAGCCCTACTGATAGCAGTACATCGCCAGTTTCAAGGCCACGATGATCTCGTGGCCTTTTTGCTTATGCGAACACGGCCTTCTCGACTCTCCGCACATCCTTGTCGAGCTTGAGCAACTCTGAACGCTTGGCGTAATCGAGCTCGATCCTATCGAACCGTTTATCCATATCATCAAAACGGTCATACACCTCTTTGAATCGATCATCGATCATGTCGAACCTTTCATATACAGCTTTGAACTCGAATTCCATCGATGTTTTTAATTCGTCGAATTTTTTATCCAATCCCTCGACCTTTTTATCGAGCGTACCGATCGCTGCGATGATCGTGTCGAGCTTTTTGTCGCTCGCGAGTGATGTGTTAGTTGTATCCATGCGCTAATTATAGGCTCGTCGGCGCCTTTGTAAACTTCCGCGAGGAAAGAAAATATGTCCGAATGGTTTTTGCCCCATTCGTACTCCATACTTCGTGCTCCGTGCTCCATGCTCCGTCCTCCTCGCCTCAATGCAGCGCCAACCAGAATCCGAAGATCACGAACATGAGGTGCACGATCCAGAAGCGCATGACGGTCTTCTCCTCGCTCCAGCCCTTGAGCTCGAAGTGGTGATGGAGGGGAGACATGCGGAATACCTTGCGTCCGAAGAAGTAGCGGGAGAAGACCTGGATCACCACCGACAGCGCCTCGACATAGAACATGAACCCGAGGAAGAAGAGCGAGCCGATCTCGCCGATGGCCATGGCGTTCACAGCGAGGAGGGCGCCGAGGCCGAGCGAGCCGACGTCGCCCATCATGAATCGGGCCGGTTTGATATTGAAATACGTATAGGCGACTAGGGCGCCGGTGGCAGTGGCGTTCATGACGGCGATCTCGCCGAAGCCGTTGATCCATGACAAGAGCGTCAGAGCTCCGAAGGTGATGATGAGCATGCCGCCCGCCAGGCCGTCCATGCCATCGGCGATGTTGACCGCGTTGGCTGTGAACATGACCACCAGGACGATGATCGGCACGATGAGCCAGCCTGCATTCCAGGCCGCCCCGAAGGGGAAGTAGATGAAGTGCCATGCAGGCCCGAGCTTGTCATATATCCAGTAGGCCGTCAGGGAGCCGGCGATGAATTGGAGGATGAGCTTCTCATGGACGAAGATGCCCTTGCCCGGCCGCGATCCGAACCAGACCGACATGCGCTTGAAGGCCGTCCAGGGCAGGGTGACCGCATACCACAGGCGCATGCGCCAGTCGTGGTGCACGCTGATGAGGGTCATGATGTGGCCGATCGTGCGCGACCGGCGCTCCGAGCCGTAGACGTTCATGATATCGTCGACCGCTCCGAGGATGCCGGCGATGAGCATGACGCCGACAGGCACCCAGGTGAACGAGCGCGACCAGTCGGCGAGGTATGTCACGAGGGCGACTGTCACGATGACCAGGATGCCGCCCATGACGGGAGTGGTGGCTTTGTAGGCGTGCGAGCCGAGGGTCGCCAGCTCGAACTTCACGCCTTTCACGATATGGAACTTGAACAGGAACCTGATGAGGAGCGGCGCCAGGGCGAACGCCACCGCCGCGCCGATGATCGCGAACCCCAATATATAGGCCAGATCAGCCGTTCCTTGGAGGAAGGTGAGCATGCGGGAAGGATAGCATGAATGGGGAAAGAGGTGCAGTGACTGATGATAACTTTTTTTGGTCGCTTTTCATGACTAAAAGCGCGATGTGTCCGGAGGGGGCATCTTCGACTGACAGTTGTTTCATAAAATAGAGCATTGCTCTACTTTTTGAAACAGGCTGCGACTGACATGCCCCTCCATCCCCTTACGAAGGTATCCTTGTGGTCTTTATAAAAACTGACCGCGCTTTGGGGGCGCGGTCGCAAGTCTACTGAGCGTACAGCTGGTTTTAATCCAGAGAGCCGCCTTCACGCGAGGTGCGAAAGGCGTTGATCGTCTGCCACCAGGAGATCGTCCACGCTAGCGCGGGAGCTGCCGTCTTGTCACGAGGTAGTTTTTTCAATTTCTGCAGCGCATCGTGGAAAGGGCCGCAACAGCAGGCATATATGGTGGCATCTGCCTCGCTCAGACGGCCTGAGAATGCCGAATCGTCGCTCTTGGCGAACTGTTCACCGCAAGCCTTGATGTTTTCCAAAATCTTAAGGAACTCTTCTAGAGGCATTTTCTTGTATTCCTCGACGAGTACCACTGCTATGCTAGCCGGGTTGCTGATAGTTTGGGTTCCCATGGCGTGAGATGGTTGAGTTGTGATTGATCTGCGGTCAGGCTACGCTCGCGTCGATACGTTGTCAAATCAAGCATTCACGTAATGTGGTAGTCCTACCGCCGCTTTTATTCGAACCACTTGAGCCGCCTGAGCTCCATCTTCGACGCCGCCGCGCGGGCGAAGATGTCGCGCGCCTTCTCGATAGAGCCTTCCTCGGACCAGACCTGCTCGGTGAGCGGGCCATCGATGGAGATGAGGTCGATCGTGCCCTGGCGGACGCCGGTGCCATAGAGGCCATCCTTGGGGTAGGCGATCGAGTGCGTGTAGTGGAGCGCGCGAGGCACGCCGTCGGCATAGTCGATCCGGTGGATGACCAACATATGGTCGCGCTGGCCGTTCGTAGTGCCATTCATGCCGCCATTTGTGGCGTCGTGCGTGCTCGTGCCGAGCATAGTGATGAGGTCTCCTGCCCTGACATCGCGCATCATGATCGGGCGGCTGTTCATGTCGCTCGCGAACGTCTTCACATCGCAATTCTCGGCCGGCCGGAGATATGCGCGCATCTTGCCGACGGGCCCCCTCCGCGATACGAATGAGAGATGCCTGTTCAGATGCCCGGTCCCTCTGGCTCGGCTCTCTGCATCCAGTATGTAGTACGCCAGCCCCGAGCAATCTATGCCGAGGCCGTTGTCAGCGAGGAGCTTCGCGAGCGCGTCGCCGGTGAGGGCTGCCGGAGAAACGTGGTTCTTGACGAGGACGGTCTGCGCCTCCTCGGCGATCTCCCTCGGAGTGCCCTTGCCGACCATGACGCGCACGGCGAGCTTGGTGCGCGCCGTCTTGTTATTGAAATAGGGGACTCGCGCCGTAGCGGCGCCGACCTTCATGTGCAGATACTGCTCGATGGCCGCGAGCGCCTCCGGGGAAAGCGTCTTCGTGTTCATGTCCGTATTCATGATAGTGCGTCTATGATCTGCCGGCCGGTCTCATTGAGGACTCCGTCTGACTCCATGATGCTCGTCCCCGACTGGATGCGCAGGAGGTCGGCGTTCTCTTCGGTATTCTGATACGAGACTGTCTCGAAGCCTGCGAGCTCGAGCGAGCCTGCCGCGTCTACCGGCATGCTCTTGACCGATGCTGTCACGCGCTGGATGACCTGCGCGCCGTCCGCAAGCGGGATGAGGGGCTTCTTGAGCGGACTGCCGAGGAGCGCTGCGAGATGCGCCTCGAAGGTGGTCATGCCGTCGGCCGCGCCGCTCTGGCGCAGGCGCTCCTGGAGTCGCGACTCGTAGGTCGTCGAGGCCGGCTGGCGGGCATTGACCTCGATGAGATGCATCTCGCCCGTCGCGGCGTCCCTGACCGCGTCTATGCCGAAGAGCCCGCGCCAGAAGAGCTTCTGCATCTTCATGCCGAGCTCCGCGCCGACCGTGCGGAACCATTCCAGGTCAGCGGGGGAGAGCGCCTTCCTGGCATAGCCCCAGTCGTTGCCCACCGTCGCGAACTTCGCGTCGGTGAATGGCGGGAGGCCGGTGATCTGATAGCTCGGCGTGGAAAGAGCGATCGTCTCCGGCGTCACTATCACATTCACCGTGAATGCCGGGCCTGCCACATAGTCCGTGATGCGCGCGCGCCGCTCGGGGAACTGTGTCGCGAGCGCTGCCAGGGCGTCCGCATCCTGCACGAATATCGTGCCGTCGCCCGTGTGCCCGTGCGCCCACTGGAGGACGAATGGCCGCCCGTTCCATTTCGCGTCCTTCATGATCTCGATCCGATGCGGCGGCAGGTAGCGCGCCGCTTCGGCGAGCCACGATACCTGGCTCACTTTGTTCTCTACGCGCTCGGAGGTGGCCGCCGGCGGATTGAGGAGCGTCCAGCCCTTGGCATGCGCCAAGGGCTCGATGCGCGCAGTATTCTTGAAGACGAGGATGTACGGCTTCTCGCCTCCTGCGGAGAGCTGCAGATAGAGACCCTCGGTCTTCGGGTGCATCATGAGGTCGCCTGTCCCCGCAGCGCCGCCATCGTCCTCGATGAGGGTGATGCCGCCCGGGTAGCGCCGCTCCATCGTCTCACCGTAGTCTGTACGGTTGGTGACGATGTGATATCGGCTGTCCGGGTCCATTCCCAGAGCCCGCTCGATCTCACGAGTCACATAGATGATAGGCTGTCGTGGCTCATTCATGCCCGAAGTATACTGCTATTTGACGCTCTCCTCAAACGAGAGTACGCTCACCGCATGTCTGTTTCTCCGTACTCCGTGCTTCACGCTCCGTCCTCCACCTTGTCCGTGGTGGGCACTCCCATCGGCAATATGGACGACATCACTCTGCGGGCGCTCCGCACGCTCGCCGAGGCCGACCTCGTCCTCTGCGAAGACACTCGCGTCACCGCCCGCCTGCTCGCACGCCACGGCATCTCGAGGACGACCATGTCGTATCATGCGCACTCCCGGCTCTCCCGCCTCGATGACATCGTCCGTCTCCTCCGCGAGGGCAAGCGCCTCGCCCTCGTCTCTGACGCTGGCACGCCCGGCATCTCCGATCCCGGCACCGAGCTCGTCGCCTACGTGCGCCGCGAATGCGCCGACATGCTCGCCGACGGCAGCCTCCGGATAGAGGCCATCCCTGGTCCTTCCGCCCTAGCTGCAGCGCTCTCTGTCGCCGGTGTGCCCACTGCCAGTTTTACGTTCCTCGGCTTTCTGCCGCACAAGAAGGGCAGGGAGACGCTCATGAATGAGATCGCCGCCTCCGAGCGCGCCATCGTCTTCTATGAGTCGCCCCATCGCATCATGAAGGCGCTCACGTCGCTCGCTGAGCGCATGACCGATAGCACAAAGCGCATCACTGTCGTCCGCGAGCTCACCAAGATCTATGAGGAGGTCGTCACTGGCGCTCCCGCCGAGGTTCTGGCTCATTTCGAAGAGCATCCGGACACTATCCGTGGCGAGTTCGTCGTCATCGTGTCAGATTGATATTATTTCTATACCATGAAAACCATCAGGATATTCCTCCTCGTCCTTATCGTCATCGGCATCGCGCTTCTGGCTACCTACAAGGCGTGGGTGCCGAAGCTCGTCGGCGTGATCTTGTCGCATGAAGATGTGCAGCAAACGACACGCATATGATTGTCACCGAGATAGCAGGGCAGTACCAACCCTAATGGAATGCATGTGTCCGCCCGCTTCGAAATCGAAAAAGTGCAGAAGCGGTAAGCTTGTTGATCTGGGTTGTCGGCGACAACATTCATTTCTCTCAGAAAATATCATGTACACATTTTTATTTATATTTCGAAATGAAATGGCTTAAAATATAGTTTATCTGACAAACTAGAACATGATTTTATGGTGCATGCTTCACTCAGAAAGAGTAAGCGACCAGACATGGTCGCCCCCGCCGTGCCCCCACCGCTCGCTCCCCGCTTCGCCCACTCACCCGATGAAGACCTAGCGTCAGCAGACCTCAGAGGGGAACATGTCGTGCTCATCTATTAGGTGAACTGCCGCATACCTTCGTTTGTGTTACAATCTTCCATCATGTCACAACGACAAGTCTTCATGATCATCGGCGTGTGGGTCATCCTGATCCTTTATCTCGGTTTTCCCGCTTCGTGGGATCGGCCGCTCCTCATCGCGACTGGCCTCATCCTCATCGTCATGGGCTATCGCCTCAAGCTCGCCCCAAAAGAGCCTACGGCACCAGTCTCCGCTCCAACCCCCGACTACAAGCCTGATATAAAAGCCGACCCCTCATGAGCCTCTGGCGCGCGCTGTCAGGGCGAGGCAGAGCTGTAGCCGCATTCCTCGCGGCTGTGATAGCGTTCGCTGTCGGCTTCCTGACCTACCAGGCCTTGCCGGACTCGCGCATCTTGCTCGTGGATAAGGCCGCCGCATCGGCAGCAGCTGCGCCAGCTACCGTCGTACCAGCGGCGGCGCTCGCGCCCGCCTCCCATCTGCCTACGCCCGCTGTCGTGAAGGGCATCTATATGACCGCCTGCATCGCGAGCGAGCCGCGCCTGCGCGACCAGGTCCTCGCCACGCTCGCTGGCACGGAGATAGATTCCATCGTCATCGACCTCAAGGATTATACCGGCACCATCTCGTACGCTTCTACCTCCGTCTCCGGCCCGAGAGGCGTAGGCTGCCGCATCCGCGACCTGCCCGCATTCATAGCCGATATCCATGCTCGCGGCATCTATGCCATCGCCCGTGTCACTGTCTTTCAGGATCCGCTCTATGCCGCCGCTCACCCAGAGGTCGCCATCCATAGCCGGAGCCATCCCGATCTCATCTGGACGGACCCGAAGGGCATCGCATATATAGATCCAGACTTCTCGTCGTACTGGGACCGTATCGCCGCCATCGCCCGGGAAGGGCACCAGATCGGCTTCGACGAGATCAACTTCGACTACGTCAGATTCCCGTCCGATGGCGACATCGCCGACGCCGCCTTCGCCATCCCGCCCGGCTCGACCAAAGCCGATGCTATCAGGGATTTCTTCGCCTATCTGAGCTCGACGCTCCGGCCTGACGGTATCGTCATATCAGCCGACCTCTTCGGGCAGACGACCGTGGAGGCTGGCGACATGGGCATCGGCCAGGTCCTCGAGAACGCTCTGCCGTATTTCGACTATGTCAGTCCCATGGACTATCCGTCCCATTTCATCGATGGCTTCATGGGCTATGCCAACCCGGCAGCGGAGCCGTATCAGATCGTCAAGGGCACCATGACTACAGCCGTCGAGCGCGCTGTCGCTGCTTCATCGACGCCTGACAAGCTGCGTCCATGGCTCCAAGCGTTCGATCTCGGCGCTACGTATACGCCCGATATGGTCCACGACCAGGTCAGGGCCGTGAATGATTCCGGCCTCTCGAGCTGGATGCTCTGGGACGCCGCGAATAAATACACCAAGGCCGAGCTCTAGGCCTGCTCGACGCCATCCCTGGTTATCCACCGTCTCAGGCCGTATTCCTCTCACCAGCTTGGCACCACCTGTGACGGTGTAGTGCTAAGCGAAAGATGTATCCTTTCGTTGTTGTAGTATTTCAAATATTTCTTGAGCGCGCAATTGATTTTGCGCACATCTGTCGG
>Ga0265331_10001610_pt1 | contig 16482 bp, 18 predicted proteins | sample 41923metaG_FD_202088 | JGI IMG/M metagenome (GOLD analysis project Ga0265331, IMG submission 202088) | Rhizosphere microbial communities from Carex aquatilis grown in University of Washington, Seatle, WA, United States - 4-19-23 metaG | ecosystem: Host-associated > Plants > Roots > Rhizosphere... | reverse complement strand
GTCGGCCCCCGCGCCGAGCCCCGCAAGCAATGCGATCACGGCCTGGTTGGAATTGGCCTTCATCGCATAGCAAACCAGCGCCTTCTGGTCGGCGAAAGCCCCGGCGAAGACGTCGAAGTGGCGGCGGATCGTCGCGCTGGAGTAGCAGTAGAAGGGCGTACCGACCCGCTCCGCCAGCACGGGCAGAGGAACCCCTTCGGCGTGGAGGACGCCGTCGCGATAAGTGAAGTGGTGCATCGGCTAAGGGGTCAGAGCAGGAAATCGAAGGGGAAGGGATAGACGGGTGGAGGCCGGTTGCCGGGATCGCCCAGAGGCGGCCTCGTGGGCGGGGGCGGCGGGGCGCCCTCCTCGCTCAGCTTCGGCCGGCGACCGCTCGCCCGCGCCTGGGCGGCGGCGTCCGCTTCCGCCTGGGCGGCTTGCGCCTGGCGCTCCGCCTGCAAATCGGCCGGCAGCTCGAGCGGCCCCTTGCGCCCGCATCCCGAAACGGAAACGGCGAGAAGCCCGAGGGCGAGGCCAAAAAGGGGTCGACGCAGTCGCATTGCGATCTTTCATCCGTCTCTGACTGGACGGAGGCCCAGTATCGGCGAAGCGTGGCGAAGATTAGGCCCAAATCGTTAAGGCGCTCTGCCCAGGGGAAGCCCCCCGCTCAGGATTGCGCCAGCGCGAGCGTCTTCAGCTCGGCGATCGCGCGCGCCGGATCGAGGCCCTTGGGGCAGGTCTTCGAGCAGTTCATGATGGTGTGGCAGCGATAGAGGCGGAAGGCGTCGTCGACATAGGAGACGCGGTCCGCTTGGGCCTCGTCGCGCGAATCGACGATCCAACGGCGCGCCTGCAGCAGCGCGGCGGGGCCCAGGTAACGGTCGGCGTTCCACCAATAGCTCGGACAGGCGGTGGAGCAGCAGGCGCAGAGGACGCACTCGTAAAGCCCGTCGAGCGCGGCGCGATCCTCCGGAGACTGCAGCCGCTCCTTTTCAGGGTCCGGCCCCGCCTGCAGCCAGGGCTCGATGGCGGCGTGCTGAGCATAAAAGCCCGTGAGGTCGGGCACGAGATCCTTGACCACCGCCATATGCGGCAGCGGATAGATCTTCACAACGCCCTTAATGTCGTCGAGGCCCTTGGTGCAGGCGAGCGTGTTCGTCCCGTCGATGTTCATCGCGCAGGACCCGCAGATGCCTTCGCGGCAGGAACGGCGGAAGGTCAGCGTGGGGTCGACCTTGTTCTTGATCCACAGCAGCGCGTCGAGAACCATCGGCCCGCAGTCGTGCGCATCCACGAAGAAAACGTCGATGCGCGGATTGCCGGGGGAGCTCGGATCGTAGCGGTAGATGTGAACCTCGCGCAGCGCGCCCGAGTCGGGACGCGGCCAAGTTTTGCCGGTGACAGGCCTGGAGTTTGGCGGCAGAGCGAATTCGACCAAGGCGCGACATTCCCATCAAGACGCGGACGGCCCCAAAGGACCAGTCCGCGGAAGATTTCCCTGCGGTTATTTATCGCGGTGCAGCAAAAATGTCGACTGTCGGCAGTCTGGATTCGCCTCGAGCGGCCTATTCGTGGGCCGGCGCCGCCGTTTTGGACGGCGGCGAGACGAGCGTCGCAGGGGTGAAATGCGCCTCGCGCGCGCCGTTCGTATAATCGCCCTCAAAGTTCATCAGAGCGATGAAGACGAGCAGCGCCAGGGGCGGCAGCAGGATCGCCGCGACAAGCGCGAGCCGCTCCCAGGCCATATGCATGAAGATCGCGACGATGAAGCCCGCCTTCAGCACCATGAACAGGATGATGAGTGACCAGCGCGTCATGCCCTGCAGGTCGAAATAGTCGATGAGATAGGAAAAGGTGCTGAGGATGAACAGCAGCGCCCAGACGAGGAGGTAGAGCTTCAACGGATGCTGCTGCCCGTGAGCCTCAGCCGCCGGCTTTGCCGTCTTGGCGCTGGCCGCGTGCCCGTGAGCCGCCTCTCCGACCGAGACTTCCGTCGTCGCTGTCATGTCCACACTCCTGCTCTTTTCGTCCTCAACCGAGGCGCTCCCGCGCCGTCTTCCAGATTCCGTTCGCCTAGCCGGGGCGGTCCGTCGCCGCCCCTACCAGAGATAGAAAAAGGCGAAGATGAACACCCAGACGAGATCGACGAAGTGCCAATAAAGCCCAAGCGTTTCGACCACGTCATAGGTGCCGACGCGGCCGGTGAAATAGCCGCGCTTGTCGCTTTCATAGAGGCCGATCCAGACGTTTCTGGAGAACCACAGGAGCGCGAGCACGCCCATCGAGACGTGGAAGCCGTGGAAGCCCGTGATCATGAAGAAGCTCGAGCCGAATTGCGCCGCCCCGAAGGGATTGGCCCAGGGACGCACCCCTTCGTGGATCAGCTTCGTCCATTCGAAGGCCTGCATGCCGACGAAGGCCGCGCCGAAGAAGGCCGTCGCCCAGAGCAGATAGGCGCAGAGCTTGCGGTTCTTGGAGTAGCCGGCGTTGACCGCGAGCGCCATCGTGCCGGAGCTCGTGATGAGGTCGAAGGTCATGATCGCGATAAGGATCAGCGGTATTTTCTTGCCGCCGATCTCGAGCGCGAAAATCTCGCTGGGATGCGGCCACTCGACCGTCGTCGAGAGACGCACTGTCATGTAGGAGATCAGGAAGCAGCTGAAGATGAAGGTGTCGCTGACGAGGAAGATCCACATCATCGTCTTGGCCCAGGATGCGCTCTTGAAAGAGCGCTGGTCCGAGCCCCAGTCGCTGAAAAATCCGGCCAGGCCGGATGGCCGCTCCGGGGCGTGGGGCGCCGGCGCATGGGCCGCATGGACGGTTTCGCTCGACATTTTCTAAGTTCCCCATCCTTTACGAGAGCGCTCGCTTTACGAGAGCACCTGGCGACACAGCGCGCCAAAAGCATTCATCTCGCCCGCCAGCATCGCGAGGATGACCAGCCAGATGGCGAGCACGAAGTGCCAGTAGATCGTGCAAAGCTCGACGCTCGTCTGCAGCGCGGCGCGATCGACCGCCCGCCAAGCCTTGTCGATCGTGCGCGCCAGCGCGACGAGCCCGCCCAGAAGATGCAGACCGTGGATCGCGGTCAGCAAGAAGAAGAAGGCGTTTGCGGCGTTGCTCGCGGCGTAATAGCCCTCGGCGATGAGATCCTTCCAGGCCCATAGCTGGCCGAGCAGGAAGCATCCCGAAGTCGCCGCGGCGATCTTCAGCAGCAGTCGCAGCCGCGCCTCGTCATCGAGCTCAGCGGCGAAATAGGCCCATTGCAGCGCGATGCTGCTCGCGATGAGGAAGGCCGTGTTGAGCCACAGGATGCGCGGCAAGGGCGGGCTCTGCCAGTCTGGCGAACCCATCCGCATGAAGAAGGCCGCCGTCAGCAGGGAGAACACGCAGAGCGCTACCGCAAGGAAGACGCCCAGTCCCACCTTCGCCGCGGGGGGAGGCGCGCCGACGCTCCCGGAGGACGCCTTGGCGACGCCGACGCTCTCGCCCTCCTCCAGCCAATTGGCGCTGCCCTCCTCCAGCCAATTGGCGCTCATGACGCCTTCGCGCGCGAGCCACAGAACGACGATCGACGCGATGAAGAGGAAGAATAGGCCCATGACGCTCATGTGGCGTGCTCTCCCTTCAGCGGCGGCGCGTTCTGCGGGAGGAAATCCTCCGGCGCGCCCGGGACGCTATAGGCGTAGGCCCAGCGATAGACGATCGGAAGCTCGCGCCCGAAATTGCCGTGGCCCGGAGGCGTCTCGGCCGTCTGCCATTCGAGCGTCGTGGCGCGCCAGGGATTGGACCCCGACGGCTTGCCATGCCGCAAGCTCCAGAAGACGTTGAAGAAGAAAATGGCCTGCGCCGCGCCGACGGTGAGCGCGGCGACCGTGATGAAGACGTTGAGCGTCGCGGCCGATGGCGGCAGCCAGGAGATTTCGCCAAGCTCGTAGAAACGGCGCGGGACTCCCAGAATGCCAAGATAGTGCATCGGGAAGAACACCGCATAAGCGCCGAGGAAGGTGATCCAGAAATGGATCTTGCCGAGCCTCTCGTCCATCATCCGGCCGGTCATCTTCGGGTACCAGTGATAGATCGCGCCGAGAATGACCATGATCGGCGCCACGCCCATCACCATGTGGAAATGCGCGACGACGAACATCGTCGCGGAAAGCGGCACGTCGACGATGACATTCCCGAGATAGAGGCCCGTGAGACCGCCATTGGTGAAGGTCACGAGGAAGCCCAGCGCAAAGAGCATCGGCGTCGTGAAATGGATGTCGGCGCGCCAGAGCGTCAGCACCCAGTTGTAGACCTTGAGCGCCGTCGGCACGGCGATCGCGAGCGTCGTGACCGCGAAGAAGAATCCGAACCAGGGATTCATCCCGCTCACATACATGTGATGGCCCCAGACGATGAGGCTCAGCACCCCGATCGCGATGATCGCCCAGACCATCATCCGGTAGCCGAAGATGTTCTTGCGGGCGTGCGTCGCGATGATGTCGGAGACGATGCCGAATGCCGGCAAGGCCACGATGTAGACCTCGGGATGGCCGAAGAACCAGAAGAGATGCTGGAACAGGATCGGGCTGCCGCCCACCGTGTTCTTGAGCTCGCCGAACTCGACCATCGCCGGCATGAAGAAGCTCGTCCCCAGCAGGCGGTCGAACAGCATCATGATCGCGGCGACCAGGAGCCCCGGAAAAGCGAGCAGCGCCAGCACCGCGGCGGCAAAGATGCCCCAGACCGTGAGCGGCATGCGCATCAGCGTCATGCCGCGCGTGCGCGCCTGCAGCACGGTCACCACATAATTCAACCCGCCCATCGTGAAGCCGACAATGAAAAGAGCGAGCGAGATGAGCATCAGGATGATGCCGCCGTCGTGACCAGGCGTTCCGGTCATGATCGCCTGCGGCGGATAAAGCGTCCAACCGGCGCCGGTGGGGCCGCCCGGCACGAAATAGCTCGCGAGCAGCACGATGACGGCGAGAAGGAAGACCCAGTAGCTCAGCATGTTGACGAAGGGAAAAACCATGTCCCGCGCGCCGACCATGAGCGGGATGAGGTAATTGCCGAAGCCGCCGAGCAGCACGGCGGTCAGGAGGTAGACCACCATGATCATGCCGTGCATCGTGACGGCCTGATAATAAAGATTGGCGTCGAGCCAGGAGAAGCTTCCCGGAAAGGCGAGCTGCAGCCTAATGATCCACGACATGACGAGGCCCAGCAGCCCCACGGCGGTGGCCGTTCCGCCATATTGGATCGCGATATATTTCGCGTCCTGCGAGAACACATATTTCCCGAGCCAGCTGTGCGGGTGATAGAGATCGAGCTCAGGAACCTCGGCAGGCGGAACGCCGTGCTCTCCGGCCACCGTCGCGTCGCTTAGGGTCGCGTCCGTCATTTCTTCTTCTTCTCCGCTCGCTGCCGTCTCCGCGCGCGCAAAGAAGGCGCGAGCCCCGCGACGACGCGCATTCTTATGGGTTTCTCGCCTGGTGTCGGGAAGCGCCCTTGGCCTTGCGCAGCTCCAGGAAGGTCTGCTGCGAGCCGAGCCATTTATCGTAGTCGCCCTGCGTATCGACAACGAGCTTGGCTCGCATCTGCGGATGGCCGATGCCACAATAGGCCGCGCAGAGGATGTCGTATTCTCCCGTCTTGGTCGGGGTGAACCACAGATAGCTCACCGTTCCCGGCACGAGATCCATCTTGGCGCGGATCTCGGGGATGTAGAAATCATGCAGCACGTCGGCGGAACGCAGCAGCACCTTCACGGGCTTGTCGATCGGAAGATGCAGCTCGCCGTTGGTGATGATGATGTCGTCCATGCTCTTGGGATCGGCCGGGCTCACGCCGAGCGGATTGTCGCTATCGATGTAGCGCACGTCGCTCGAACCGAGCTTCCCGTCGGCGCCGGGCAATCGGAAGCTCCAGTTCCATTGGACGCCGAAGGCCTCGATCTCGGTCGCTTCGGGAGGAACGTGGATGAATTGATCCCAAACGATCAGGCCGGGCGCGAGCAGCCCGATGACGCCGAGCGTTGTCAGTCCGCCCAGCCAAGCCTCGAGCTTCTGATTCTCGGGCTCGTATTCCGCGCGACGGCCTTCCGCGTGATGGAAGCGATAGAGGCAATAGGCCATGAAGAGCACGACCGCGACGAAGCCCGCCGTCGTCACCGCGAAGGTCAGACCGAGCGTGCCGTCGATGAAGCCCCAGTTCGAGGCGATGGGCGTCGCGCGCCAGGGGCTGGCCAGATGAAACAGCACGGAGCCGACGACGACCAGGACCATGACGAGCGCAACGGCCATCCTCTCGTTCTCCTTACGCGTCGGCTGCTCGAAAATAGGGCGCCGATGTCAATTTTTCTTACAAGTCCTATTGCATAATTAAGGGGTCGCGTCAAAAGGTCGCGGCTTAAATTATCGCGCTTAAATTTGCGACTCTTGCGTCCAATCGAAAGCCGCGAGCGCTTCGAGCAACGCGTCTTCGTCGGGAGAAGCGGCGACGCGCGTCGTCAGCGTTCCTAAAGGGGCGAGGGCGGCGGCGGTCTCCGCAGAGATAACGAAATGCGCGAGCGCTGTTGCAGCCGTCACAAGGTTCTCGCGCAGGACGAGTCGCGCGAAAATCGCGGCGCTTCGCGGCGAATAATGCAGCGCCGCTGACAGCTCGCCGTTTGCGAGAGCTTCCTCCGCCTCGCGCGTGAGCGCCGTCGCCTCGCGCGCCTCATAGGCTTCAAGCGTGAAGACCTCGCGTCCCGCCCCGCGCAATTGCGATTCGAGCGTTTCGCGGCGCCGCCGGCCGGCGAGATAAAGCAGGCGGCGAGGAGACTTTCGATCCTCCAAAATTTCGGAGAGGAGCGCGGCGCTTTCCGGCGCGCAGCCCGCGATGCGCCAGCCGAGCCGCTCGGCAAGCGCCGCGGTGCGCGCGCCGACGACAAAGAGCGGGAGACGGCGCAAGCTTTCGGTTTGATCGCCGTGCTCCAGCGCCTTGGCGCTGGTGACGATGACGGCGTCAAAGTCCTCGGCCGGAGCCTTTGCGCCCGTGGCGACGATCTCGAGCACGGGCGAAAGCACGCAGCCGAAGCCGATCTCGGCAAGCTTCTTTGCCGTTCGCCGCGCGTCCTCGCGGGCGCGCAGGACGAGCGCGCGCCTCATGAGAGGCTCGCGACGCCGCCCGGAAGCGCCTTCAGGATTTCGCGCGCGGCCTCCGCGCCGATCGAGGCGGCCTTCGCGGCGGGGCCTGCCCCACTGGCTGCGTAAGTGCTCCCCCCGTCCGCCTGCAGCGCTTCGCCGCGAAAGCTCAGCGCGTCCCCCTCCAGCACCGCAAGGCCGGCGATCGGCGTGCGGCACGAGCCGTCGAGCGCCGTGAGAAAGGCGCGCTCTGCGGAGAGCGCCGCGAAGGTCGCGGCGTCCAGGATAGGCGCGAGCGCGGCGAAGACGGTCCGATCGCCTCCCCGGCAGGTGACGCCGACCGCGCCCTGCCCGGCGGCGGGAAGAAAGGCCTCGAGCGGCAGGATTTCGGTGGCCCGCGCGGCGAGCCCCAGGCGGCGCAATCCGGCGAGCGCGAGCAGCGTGCCGTCCACGGCGCCGCTTTCGACTTTGGCGAGCCTTGTTTCGACATTGCCGCGCAACAGCACCGTCTTGAAATCCGCGCGAAAACGCTTCACCTGCGCGGCGCGGCGCAGCGACGCCGTGCCGATCACCGCTCCCGCGGGCAGCTCGCCGAGCTTCGCGCCCCCGCGCCCGATGAAGGCGTCGCGCGCGTCCTCGCGCGGCAGATAGCCCGCAATCACGATCTCTGACGGCAGCTCGGTCGGCAGGTCCTTCGAGGAGTGGACCGCGAAATCGATCTCCCCGGCGATAAGCGCCAGATCGAGCTCGCGCGTGAACAGGCCCTTGCCGCCAGCTTCGGAGAGCACGCGATCCTGGATGATGTCGCCGCTCGTGCGGATGACCACGATCTCGAAGTGCTCCGGCGGGACGCCATGCGCCTGGGCGAGGAGGGCGCGCGCCTCTTTCGTTTGCGCGAGCGCCAGCGGCGAGCCGCGCGTGCCGATTTTCAAGGGTGGAATGCTCATCGAGGGTCCTGATTTGACGGCGGGACTATAAAGAGGCGCAGGGCCGCAGCAAGCGGGGTCTCGCTTCCCCGCCCGGAAGGCTTTAGATGACGGCCTCACCCGAAGGCTCGCGCGCCATGATTCCCGTCACCCCACGCATCGCGATCGACGAAAGCGAAATTTCGCTCGATTTCGCGCGCAGCTCCGGCGCCGGCGGGCAGAACGTCAACAAGGTCGAGACCGCCGTCAGGCTACGCTTCGACGCGGCGCGCTCGCCCAACCTCCCCCCAATGGTGCGCGCGCGGCTGCCGGCGCTCGCCGGTCGCCGCATGACGCGGGACGGCGTCATCGTCATTTTCGCGCAGCGGCACCGGACGCAGGAGCGCAACCGCGCCGACGCGCTGGAGCGGCTCCTCGAGCTCTTGCGCGCCGCAGCCGCCCCGCCCCCGCCCATACGCCGCCCGACGAAGCCGACGCTGGGGTCGAAACTGCGCCGTCTCGAGGGCAAGACGCTGCGCGGCAAGGTCAAAACCTTGCGCGGAAAGCCGGACGAGGGGTGAGAAGCCTCAGGCGTCGCCCGCGGGATCGAGGCCGAGAGCGCGCAGCTTCGCCTTCTCCGCTTCGCTGAGCGGCGCCGGCGCAACCGCCACCCGCCCCGCGAAGGCGCGCCAGACCGCGAAACCGCCCAGGCCGAGGGCGATCAGCGGCGCGCCCCAAAGCAGCAGCGTCTGCAGCTTCAGGGGCGGACGCAGCAGCACGAAATCGCCGTAGCGCGACACGATGTAAGCCTTGGCCTCCGCATCGCTCGCGCCCGCGCCGAGGCGTTCGCGCAACAGGATGCGCAGATCCTTGGCGAGCGGCGCGTCGGAGTCGTCGATCGACTGGTTCTGGCACACGAGGCAGCGCAGCTCGGCGGCGATCGCCCTGGCCCGAGCCTCGAGCGCCGGGTCGGCGAGCTTCTCGCCGGCATCGACGGCGAAGGCCGTCCCGACAGAGCCCAGCAGAAGCGTCAAGGCCAGCAACAGCGGCCTAACCATGCTGCTTCACCGCGCCGCGCAACCGCTCCACCTGATCCTGCAACTGCCGCTCCGCGCGGCTGAACGCGTCATGGAGCGCGAACTCGAACTCCTGGAAGCGCTCGTCTTGATGCGGGGTGCGGTCGACGGCGACCTCGCGCTCCCCGGGCAGGCTCAGAAAGATCTTGATCTCGTAGGGATCGCCGACATGCCGATGTCCGCTCGGCGCTTTTACCGTGACGCGGCAGGCGGTGATGCGGCCGAAGCGCTCCTCGAGACGCGACAGCTGGAGCGTTATTTTGTCGCGGAACTCGGGCGAAGCCTCCATGCCCTGAAACTCGATGTGCGGTGCGCTTTCCATGTGCTTCCCTTCCTCCCGCGTCTGCGAATTGCTTTCATGGCGCCTCGGCTGAATATAGTCCACAGCGGCCCGGCCGCCACGCCGGCGCTCTTCGAGGCGACGAGGCGAACACATCCACCCCTGGGCAGAGGGCGTCCATGAACCCGCGCGCGCATGAAGCGCCAACGAAGGCGGCGCATGAGAAGCCAGCGGCCACGCCGGATCGACTGTGGTCGGGACGCGTGACGCGGACGAGCAATGCGCTCGACCTGGAAGCTCTTCGCGGGGAAGACGCCTGGCGCTCATAAATTGGCTTACGGGGCCAAACAAGACTGTTCGCTAGTCCTCCAGCGCCGCCGCAACCGAGGCGCAGGGCAATCCATGCGCCTGCGCGACCGCCGGCGAGACGATCTTGCCGTCCGAGATTTGGAGACCGGCGCAAAGATTCGCATCCTCGCGCAAGGCCCGGCGCCAGCCCTTGTCGGCGAGCGCCAGCACGAAGGGCAGCGTCGCATTGTTGAGCGCGAAGCTCGCCGTGCGCGGAACCACGCCGGGCATGTTCGGCACGCAATAATGCAGCACGCCGTCCAAGACGAAGGTCGGATCGGAATGCGAGGTCGCGCGCGAGCTCTCGCAGCATCCGCCCTGGTCGATCGCGACATCGACGATGACCGCTCCGGCCTTCATCGTGGCGAGCATCTCATGAACGATGAGCTTCGGCGCGCGCGCGCCCGGCAGAAGCACGGCGCCGATCACCAAATCCGCGCGCTTGACGATTTCGGCGATCGCGGTTCTCGTCGAGAAGACGGTGCGGGCGGCGCCGTGAAAACGCGCGTCGAGGCGGCGCAGCGCTTCCGGATCGCGGTCGGCGACGATGACGCTCGCGCCCATTCCGAGCGCGATCGCCGTCGCGGCGGAACCCACGACGCCTCCGCCGAGAATCGCAACCTCTGCAGCCGGCACGCCCGGCGCGCCGGCGAGCAGAACCCCGCGACCGCCGGCGGCCTTTTCGAGAAAATGCGCGCCAATCTGCGGCGCGAGCCGTCCCGCCACCTCCGACATGGGCGTGAGCAGCGGCAGGCCGCCTAGCCGCGACGTCACGGTCTCATAGCCGATGCAGGTCGCGCCGCTCTCTAGCAGCTCTTGCGTCAGCTCGAGATCGGGGGCGAGATGCAGATAGGTGAACAGCGTCTGGCCGCGCCCGAGCATCCTGCGCTCGACGGCGAGCGGCTCCTTGACTTTGGCGATGAGCTCCGCGCTCTCGAAAACCTCGCTGGCGCTCGCTGCCAGCGCCGCGCCGCTCGACTCGTAAGCCGCGTCGGCGAAACCCGCGCCGAGCCCCGCCCCCTTTTCCACCAGCACGGCGTGGCCGTGCTGCGCGAGCTCCGCGACCGAAGAAGGCGTCAGCGCGACGCGATATTCATTGTCCTTGATTTCCTTGGGAACGCCAATCCGCATCGACCCTGACCTCAATCCGCTGCGTCTTCACCGTAACTATGTCAGGCGCCGCAGCTGACATCCCCTACGCCGCGGAGCCTCTGCAAAATCAGTTCGATCCGCTCATGCCCTCGGCTCCCTCGCGCCGAACCGATCGAGGATTGCGATGACCTCGGCGTCGCTGGTCTGGCGAAAATCGGCGTAAAAACACCCAATCGCGCCAAAGTCCGCATGGGTCTCCAGGCAAATCGTCTCGTCGGCCTCCCGTTCTAGCGAAGCGAGCGTGTCCGGCGGCGCGACCGGCGTCGCGAGCACGAGCTTGCTTGGGTGGAGCGCGCGAACCGCCCGCAAAGCCGCGCGCGTCGTGGCGCCCGTCGCCACGCCGTCGTCGACGACGATCGCGATGCGGCCCTGCGCTTCCGGTCGAGGACGCGAGCCGACATATAGCCGCCTGCGTCGCTCGATCTCTTCAAGCTCGCGCTGGCGCACGGCCTCGAACGCCTCCTCGCTCACACGCGCCATGGCGATCACGTCCTCGTTGCGCACGGTGATTGGCGTCCCCCCGTCCGCAACCGCGCCCATTGCGATCTCGGGCTGGAAGGGAACGCCGATCTTGCGCACGAGCACGAGATCGAGCGGCGCCGCCAGCGCCTCCGCAATCGGCGCGGCCACGGGCGCGCCGCCGCGCGGAAGCGCGAAAACCACAGCCTTTTCCCCTTTGAACTTGAGGAGGCGCAGGGCGAGCTGTCTCCCGGCGTCATCTCTATTGCGGAACGGCACAGTCTCTCCCCTGCTTGCAGCCGAAATCGGCTGCCTGAGTGGATAGATGCGCATGACGGGGCGTCTGCGGAAGGACGCCCCGCGTCACTCTTTTCAGGAAGAAGGCGCCGGCCGGATTTCGCCCAATCGGCCAGCGAGGCTCAGCTCACCAGGGTTGCGGGATGGGGATCGCGACGCCGACGCGCAGCTCATTCTCGACCAGCCCCTTCCTTGCGCCGAAGACGGCGCCGCCGACAACGCCACCCCAGATCGCCGCGCTGGCGAGATTATATTCATGGCGCAGATAGAGGAGTTGCAGGGTCGCGGGCCCGAGGACCTTCACCTCGAGGCCGCCGCCATAGGTCGCGCCGAGCTTGAAGTCGGAGGCGCTCCCCCAGGCGAAGGTCCCCAATGCGTCGCCATAGCTCGAGACGGCGAATTGCGCTTCGGAAAAGCCAGCGGTGGCAAAGGGGGTGACGACCGTCGTTCCGCCGAGGTCGAGATCATATCCGATCTCGATGCGCTGAGTCGCCTGCAAGCGACTGCTGAAGCGCGTCGAAACGAACAAGAAAAACCCACCCTGCGCGCCGCCCGCACGCCCTGAGATATCCACGGCTAGGCCCAGGGATAGGCCCTGCTGCGCGTCAAATGGGTGCAGGCGCAAGGCGAGTTGAGCGCCGCCGCCCCCAAAGGTGCCGTTGAGTGAGGGCGAGACGGCGAAAGGAGCGAGGGCGCCGCCTCCTGGCCCTACCCAGAAAAGACTGGGCTGCGCGAAGCTGGCGCTACCGAAGAGGCCGATGCGCAGCTGCGCGCCTTGGGAGGCCGCGACGGGGAGCGCCGCTCCCGGTCGCGGCGCGCCTGCGGGTGCGGGAATAGCCGCCGTCTCATCCTCGTCCGGAAGAGATGGCGCCGCGGGAAGCGCTGGCAGGCCCCCGTCCTTCGGAAGGGGCGGAAGCGCGGGCAGCGGGGGCAGCGCGCTTGCGGAAATCTTTTTGCTGCGCGCCTCGGGGGGAGGCGTCTCGACTTGCGACACAGGCGGCGCGACCGGGGCGGCGGCGGAAGCCGGTTGCAACGCGGGCGGCGCCGCGCGGCTTTCCCCCATGCGCAGCTCGGGTGGCCGCGGCGGCTGTGCGCGCCCCTCGACGGGAGGCTTCGAGGGGGCAGCGATGGCGGGCTTCGCGGCTTCCGGCGCGGGGGGCTTGGCGGTCGCCTCCACCGCAGGCTTCGCCGGCGCTTCCACGAGCGGCTGGGTCGGCTCAATGGCGCCCGGCTTCGCCGGCGCCTCGGCGGTAGGCTTTGGAGCTTCCAAGGGAGCTGTTTTGATGGGAGCCGGCTTGGCCGCCTCCTGGCTCGCGGCGGGAACCTCGGCGTCAATCTTCTCGATGAGCGCGTCCTGATGCGCCGCAAGGGTCTTATAGGCCTGAAGACGACGCGCGCCGAGGTCCTGGATCTCGGCGTTGCTCTGGACATATTTGTCGACGATCGCGAGATAGCCTTCGCGCGGCTCGTTTTGAGCGGGAGCCGAAGCCTCCGCCGGATCCTCCTCGACCGGGCGCTTTCTATATTGCAGATCTTCGCCTTCGAGCTTCGTTCCGCTGAATTCGTAGCCCTGCGCCTCCAACTCGTCGAGCGCGCCCTGCCAGACGGCCTTGCGCTTCGTTTCATATTCGTCGGCGACGGCCCGATAGGCGGCCTTGTCGCGGAGGTAGGTCGAGTCATAGGTCTTCAGGAAATTCTCTTTTTCCGCGTCATAGGCTTTTTGAGCCGCTGTCCGGCGCGCGCCCTTCAGATCCTTGAGACCGACATATTTGAGGCCGAGGCGCCGCAGCGCGGCCCGCTCCGCGTCCGAATCCGGCGCCGGTGCCGCCTTGCTCTCGGCGGGTCCCGCAGCCGGCATCGTCCAGCTCTGCGCGAGTGCCTCTCCGCGAAGCGCGATCATGGAGCCGCAGCCAAGAACCGCTGCGTAGGCGAACGCGCGGCGAAGGGTCTTGGACTCGATCATGAAACACTCCGAGCGGATCGGCCGCCCGGATCGGGCGCAACTGCCCAAAGTGTGAAGGATTAACCTTAACGTTGCTTGAAGACGCCGCCGGCGCTTTCATCCGGGGGCAGGGTCACCACCCGCGAAGGAACGACCCGTAATCGGCGGCGGCCGGCTGGGGCGAAGCCCGGCGCTCGCTGGGGACCCCGCGCACCGGGCGAGCGCGCTGCGCCTCCGCATAGCTCGCGCCGCCCGGGGCGACGCCGTCGATCTCGATCGAGGCCCCCTCTTGCTCAACCCAGTCGAAAAGAGCGCGCGCATGCTCGATGGAGAGCCGCACGCAGCCATGCGAGGCGGGCCGGCCGAGCCCGCGCTCATAGGTGCCGTGAATTGCAAGGCCCCGCGAGAAAAAGATCGCGTAAGGCATTGGCGCCTGGTCGTATTCGTCGGAGCGATGGTCGGCGTCGAGCCGCTGGACGATGAACCCGCCCGTCGGCGTCTCGAAACCGGGGCGTCCGCTCGAGATTTTCCAGACGACCGGCTTCTCGTGATTCCTTGCGACCGTCATCTCCTGACGGGCGAGGTCGACGCGAATCTCGACCTTCGCCGCGGCCGGCGAGCTCGCGAGCGCAAGAGCGAGGATGGGGAGGATGAGGAAGCGCATAATCTCCTGAAACTGGGACAGAGCCGCGCAATGTCCAGCCCGAGCCTCGCTCTCGAGCCGCGACGGGCTCAGGAAAGCTTGCGCTCGCCGTGGCTTAGGCCCAAATAGCGGTGTGAGCGCCGGTTTCACACTCCCTCCGGCGCTATGCTGACGAACGAGGCAAGACAGGCACGATGCGCGATCCTTACGAGGTTCTTGGCGTTACGAAATCGGCGAGCCACGCCGACATCAAGAAGGCCTATCGGCATCTCGCGAAGAAATATCATCCGGATCACAACAAGAACGATCCGAAGGCGGCGTCGCGCTTCGCCGAGATCAACACGGCCTATGAGATCGTCGGCGACGAGGACAAGAAGGCCAAGTTCGACAAGGGCGAGATCGGGGCCGACGGCAAGCCGCGCTTTGCGGGTTTTGAGGGCTTCGGCGGCGGACCGGGGGGCTTTGGCGGATTCTCGAAAGGCGGGGCTCCTGGCGGGGGCCGCTTCGATTTCAATTTTGGCGCGCAGGGCTTCGACGCCTCCGACATTCTATCCGACCTGTTCGGCGGCGCCCGGCGCGGGCCCGGCGCAGGCGGCGCGGCGCGGCGCGGCGGCGACGTCGTCGCCACGGCGCGCGTGCCGCTCGAGACCGCGATTCGGGGCGGCTCGACGCGGGTGGTGCTGCCCTCCGGCCGCTCGCTCGACGTGAGCATTCCGGCGGGCGTCGAGGACGGACAGCAGATCCGCCTGCGCGGCCAGGGACAGGCCGGCCCCGTGGGCGCCGAGGCGGGCGACGCGCTCATCACCGTGAAGATCGCGCCGCATCCTCGTTTCCGCGTGGAGGGACGCGATTTGCGGCTGGACCTCCCGGTGACGCTCTATGAGGCGGCGCTCGGCGCCAAGGTGCCCGTCCCCACTCTCTCGGGAACAGTGGAGCTCGCCGTGCCAGCCGGCTCGAATGGCGGTCGCGTGCTGCGTCTGCGCGGCAAGGGTCTGCCCGCGAGCGACGGCAAGCCCGCGGGAGACCTCTATGTCTCCCTCAAGGTGATGCTGCCGGAGGCGCCGGATGCGGAATTCGAGGCGCTCATGAAGAAATGGCGCGACGGCAAGCCCTATGACCCCAGAAGAGGCTCCTGAGCCGCCTCCTCCTCTTCCGTCACCCCGTCATCCTCGATCCAGGTCTTCACGACCTCCCAGGCCACAGCCAGCACGACGGGGCCCATGAAGAGCCCGCCGATGCCATGCGTCAGGACGCCGCCGATGACGCCGACAAACGTTACCGGCATCGGCGTCTTCAGCCCATGCGAGAGCGCGAAAGGCTTGACGATGTTCTCGATGAGCCCGACCGTGAGCATGCAGAGCGTGAAGGTCAAAGCGCCTAGGGTCGGCAGATTCATCCACCCCCAAAAGATCAGCGGCGCGCAGATGATCCACGGTCCTATTTGCACAATGCCAAGCGCCAGGATCAGCACGGTCAGAACGCTCGCGCCGGGAACCTCCGCCGCCGACATGCCCACCGCGGCGATGACCGCCTGCAGCAGCGAGACGCCGATCACGCCGCGCGAGACCGCGCGGATGGTCTCGTCGGTGAGTGCGACGAAGCTTTCGCCGCGCTCCGCGTCGACCCGGCGCGCGAAACGCTTGGTTGCGGACAAGAGCGTCGGGCCCGGCGTGAACATGAAGCCTGAGATGATGACCGAGGCCAGGAATTTCAGCGTGCCCATGCCGGCGCTGCCGGCCGCGCTGAGCAGCGCTTCGCCGGCGGGCCTCAGTTGCGGCAGGAGCGGCGAGAGGACGCTCGCCAGATTGGTCGAGGCGCGCGCCCAATAGTCGTAAACGAACGCGCCGATGAGCGGCCAGTCCTTCACGCTTTCTCGCGGTGGCGGGATCGAAAGCTGGCCCTCGTTGACCCTCGCCACCAGCTCGCGAGCGCCCTCGACGAGGCCGATGCCCAGCCAGGTGACGGGTCCGACCACGACGAGGAGGCCGAGTAGCGTCAACAGCGCCGCGGAGAGTCGCCGCCGTCCCCCGAGCTTTGCCGACAGCCACTCGAAGACCGGATAGAGCGCGACGGTGAGCACGACGCTCCACAACACGATCGACGCGAAGGGCAGGATGAGCGTGAAGGCCCAGTAGGCCAGGAAGCCGATGACGCCGATATGGATCGCGATTTCGATGACGTTGGCGTTGGAGATATTCAATTTGAAGGGCTTGGGGCTGGTCTTGAGCATGGCCTTCTGTCCGTCTCCCTGCCGGGGCGCTCGAGGTGGCGAAGCATTAACCTGAGGCG
>Ga0265331_10001609_pt1 | contig 16482 bp, 15 predicted proteins | sample 41923metaG_FD_202088 | JGI IMG/M metagenome (GOLD analysis project Ga0265331, IMG submission 202088) | Rhizosphere microbial communities from Carex aquatilis grown in University of Washington, Seatle, WA, United States - 4-19-23 metaG | ecosystem: Host-associated > Plants > Roots > Rhizosphere... | reverse complement strand
ACGCTTGCCGAAATCGGCGATCGCAATCTCGATTTCGGCGAAGGACAGCTGGTCGGCATCGCGCAGGATCGGGACGACGAGGCCGCGCGGGCTGCCAACGGCGATGCCGATGTCGAAGTAGCCGTGATAGACGATGTCGGTGCCGTCGATCGACGCGTTCACCGCAGGAAATTTCTTCAGCGCGTGCACCGCCGCCTTCACGAAGAACGCCATGAAGCCGAGCTTGACGCCGTGCTCCTTCTCGAAGCGGTCCTTGTACTTGTTGCGCAGGTCGATGACCGGCTGCATGTTGACTTCGTTGAACGTCGTCAGGATCGCGGCCGTCGACTGCGACTGCACCAGGCGCTCGGCGACGCGCTGGCGCAGCCGGGACATCGGCACACGCTGCTCGGGCCGGTTGCCGAGCGCGGCCGGGAGCTGGACGGCCGGTGCTGGCGCACGCGCGGCGCTCGCAGATGTGCCGGCTGCCGGCGCTGACTTGGCCTGCACCGCGGCCACGACGTCGGGCTTGGTGATGCGACCGCCGCGACCGGTTCCCGCGACTTCGGATGCACCGACGCCCTGCTCGGACATCATCTTGCGCGCCGCCGGCAGCGCAAACGCTCCTGCGTCGCTCGCCGCGGGTGCGGGTGTGGCTGCGGCAGCGGGCTCTGCCAGTGCCGGCGCCGAAGCGGCGACAGTGGCGGTCGCTGCCGTATCGATCACCGCGATCACTTCCTGGCCGACGACAGTAGCGCCGTCACTCTTGCGGATTTCCACCAGCACGCCGGAATCGGGGGCCGGCAGCTCAAGCACGACCTTGTCCGTCTCGACGTCAATCAGGTTCTCGTCGCGCTTGACCGCCTCGCCGACGCGCCTGTGCCAGTGAACGAGCGTCGCCTCGGCCACCGATTCGGGGAGTTGCGGGATCTTGACTTCGACTTGCATCGCTGTTTCTTCCTGTCAGGTTCCGACCATCATTTCGCCCTCGGACAGTGCGGGTGCGAACGCATCCTGGACGAGTCTCTGCTGGCGCTCCACATGCTTCGACATGTAGCCGACCGCGGTGGTCGCCGCGACCGGACGTCCCGCATACGCGACGACCTGGTTCGGCAGCGCATCGGCGCGAAAATAGGCGCGCAGCCGGTACCACGCGCCCTGGTTCTGCGGCTCCTCCTGGCACCAGACGATCTCATTCGCGTTCGGGAATTTCGCGAGCGCGGCCTTGAAGTCGTCGTGCGGGAACGGGTACTGCTGCTCGAAGCGGATGATCGCAACGTCGGCGATCCTGTGCTCGCGCCGGTAGGCCGCGAGCTCGTAGTAGACCTTGCCGCTGCACGCGATGACGCGCCTCACGTTCTTCGCGACGAGCTTTTCCGTCTCGCCGATGACGTTCTGGAAGCGGCCCAGCGCGAGCTCGTCGAGCGTCGAGACGGCCTCCTTGTGCCGCAGCAGGCTCTTCGGACTCATCACGATCAGCGGCCGGCGGAACACGCGCAGCATCTGCCGGCGCAGGAGGTGATAGATCTGCGCCGGCGTCGACGGCACGCACACCTGCATGTTGTGCTCGGCGCAGAGCTGCAGGTAGCGCTCGGGGCGCGCCGACGAATGCTCGGGTCCCTGCCCTTCGTAGCCGTGCGGCAGCAGCAGCACGAGGCCGCAGATGCGGCCCCACTTCACCTCGCCCGACGCGATGAACTGGTCGATCACGACCTGCGCGCCGTTGGCGAAATCGCCGAACTGCGCCTCCCAGACGACGAGGCGCATCGGGTCCGAGGTCGCATAGCCGTATTCGAAGCCCAGCACGGCGTTCTCGGTCAGCACCGAATCGATGATCTCGATTGTCGGCTGCTCCTTCGCCAGATGCTGAAGCGGAATGTAGCTGCCGGAGTCCCATTTCTCGCGATTCTGGTCGTGCAGCACCGAGTGCCGGTGCGAGAACGTGCCGCGGCCGACGTCCTCGCCCGAAAGGCGGACGCCGTAGCCCTGGTCGAGCAGCGTCGCGTACGCGAGCGTCTCGCCCATGCCCCAGTCGAGCGGAATCGTGCCGTCCGCCATCGCGCGCCGGTCGGCGATGACGCGCTCGACGCGCGAATGCAGCTTGAATCCCTCCGGCACCTCGGTGACCTTGCGCGCCAGCGCGCGGATGCGCTCGACCGGCAGCGCGCCGTCGTAGGGCGCCGTCCAGTCCCGGCGCACGAACGGCGCCCAGTCGACCGTCATCGGCGCCTTGTAGTTCGACAGGATCGTCGTGTTGGTGTGCTGGCCCTTGTCCATCGCGGCGCGGTACGCCGCGATCATTGCGTCGGGCTCCTCGGGTGCGATCACGCCGGCCGCCACCAGCTTGTCGGCGTAGAGCCTGCGTGTGCCCGGGTGCTGCGCAATCCGCTTGTACATGAGCGGCTGCGTGACCATCGGCTCGTCGGCCTCGTTGTGGCCGAGCCGGCGGAAGCAGACGAGGTCGATGAACACGTCGCGGTGGAATTTCTGCCGGTATTCCATCGCCATGTCGACCGCGAGCAGGCACACCTCGGGGTCGTCGGCGTTGACGTGGAAGATCGGCGCCTCGGCCATCTTCGCGATGTCGGTGCAGTAAAGCGTGCCGCGCGTGTCGCGCGGGTCCGACGTCGTGAAGCCGATCTGGTTGTTGACGACGATGTGGATGGTGCCGCCCGTGTAGTAGCCGCGGGTCTGCGCCATATTGAGGATTTCCTGGATCACCCCCTGCCCGGCCAGCGCGGCGTCGCCGTGGATCAGCACCGGCAGCACTTCGTTTCCGTCCCTGTCGTTGCGGCGATGCTGGCGCGCCCGCACCGAGCCCTCGACGACCGGATCGACCGCTTCGAGGTGCGACGGGTTGAATGCCAGCGTAAGGTGCATCGGGCCGCCCGGCGTCGTGACATCGGACGAAAAGCCCTGGTGGTACTTGACGTCGCCGGCGGACAGCTCCTGCGCCTGCTTGCCCTCGAACTCGGTGAAGAGATCGGCGGGCATCTTGCCCAGCGTGTTGACCAGCACGTTGAGACGGCCCCGATGCGCCATCCCGATCACGGTCTCCTTGATGCCCGCGGCACCCGCCTTCTGCAGCAGCTGGTCCAGCATCGGGATCATCGTGTCGCCGCCCTCGCCGGAGAAGCGCTTCTGGCCGACGTACTTGGTGTGGAGGTAGCGCTCCAGCGTTTCGGCGGCGGTCAGGCGCTCGAGAATGTGGCGCTGCTCGGGCACGGTGCAGGTCGGGTGCGAGCGGATCGGCTCGAGACGCTCCTGGATGTAGCGCTTGGTCGCCGTGTCGTTGATGTACATGTACTCGGCGCCGAACGTGCGGCAGTACGTGTCCTTCAGCGCCTGGATCAGGTCGCGCAGGCGCATCCGCGGCGTGCCGCCGCGGAACGAGCCGACGTCGAACTCGGTGTCGAGATCGGCGTCGGTGAAACCGTACGTCGCGAGGTCGAGATCCGCGATGGGCCGCTGCTCCTGCCGCTTCAGCGGGTCGAGGTCGGCCTGGAACATGCCGAGCGTGCGGAACTTGCCGATCATCTGCAGGACCAGCACCTGCTTGTGCAGCGTCGACGCGTCGACCATCGTCCCGGTGAGCTTGCGGCTCTTGCCGAGACGGATGAACGATTCGATCACGGGCGCGTGCGCGACGTCGGGCGCGCCGTTGCGCAGCGTGTCGAAATACGCGCGCCAGTCGGGCGTGACCGATGCGGGGTCGGCGAGGTACTGCTCGTACTGGTCCTCGATGAACGGCGCGTTGCCGCCGAACAGCGTGCTCGAAGACTCGAACTGCTTCATCGTATCCATGCCGAAACCTCGTCAGGAACCCAGGATGCGCCGGGCGCGGGCGTCACGCATCCCGCGCGGAGGCCCATGGTACGACGGCCTGCGCCGGCACGCGACACGCCCTTCCCCGGAGGTTGGGGGTGCTCTCGGCCGCCATCACGGTCGAGGTTCGCAAGCGTCGCGCGGTCGGCCTCCATCGTCGATTCGCGCATGTTCGCATCCCCGCGGGCGCTACGCGCCCGCGGGCCCCCTGCTCACCGCTCACGCCGCTACCGCTGCGCGATCGGTTTCACCGTGCGCCGCGTTGCTCCCGTGAAGAGCTGCCGCGGGCGTCCGATCTTGTATTCCGGATCGGCGATCATCTCGTTCAGCTGCGCGATCCAGCCGACGGTCCGCGCGAGCGAGAAGACGGCCGTGAACAGCGGCACCGGGATGCCGATCGCCTTCTGCACGATCCCCGAATAGTAGTCGACGTTCGGGTAGAGCTTGCGCGAGACGAAATATTCGTCCTCGAGCGCGATCTTCTCGAGCGACATCGCGAGCTTGAACAGCGGGTCGTCGTGGAGGCCGAGCTCGGTCAGCACCTCGTGGCAGGTCTCGCGCATCAGCTTCGCGCGCGGATCGTAGTTCTTGTAGACGCGATGGCCGAAGCCCATCAGCTTGACGCCGGAATTCTTGTCCTTGACCTTGGCGATGAAGTCGCCGATCTTCGCCACGCCGCCCTGCCGCTGGATGTCGTAGAGCATGTTGAGGCACGCCTCGTTGGCGCCGCCGTGCGCCGGGCCCCAGAGACAGGCCACCCCGGCGGCGATCGCCGCGAACGGGTTCGTGCCGGACGATGCGCACAGGCGCACCGTCGACGTCGACGCGTTCTGCTCGTGATCGGCGTGGAGGATGAAGATGCGGTCCATCGCCCGCACCAGAACGTCGTTCGACTGGTAGTCCTCGCACGGCGTCGCGAACATCATCCGCATGAAATTGGCCGCGTACGAGAGGTCGTTGCGCGGATACATGTACGGCTGGCCGACGGTGTACTTGTAGGCCATGGCCACCAGCGTGGGCATCTTCGCTATCAGGCGGATCGCCGAAATGTCGCGCTGGTGCGCGTCGTTCAGGTTGATCGAATCCGGGTAGAACGCGGACAGCGCGCCGACGAGGCCCGTCATCACCGCCATCGGATGCGCGTCGCGGCGGAAGCCGCGCAGGAAGAACTGCATCTGCTCGTTGACCATCGTGTGGTTGGTGACGCGGCCGACGAATTCGGCCATCTGCGCGGGCCCGGGCAGCTCGCCGTAGAGCAGCAGATGGCAAACGTCCATGAAATCGCATTTGACCGCGAGCTCCTCGATGGGATAGCCGCGGTAGAGCAGCTCGCCCTTGTCGCCGTCGATGTAGGTGATCGCCGACGCGCACGATGCCGTCGACAGGAAGCCCGGGTCGAACGTGAACTTGCCCGTCTTGCCGTACAGCGTCCGGATGTCGATGACGTCCGGGCCAACCGTGCCGGACAGCACGGGAAACGTGACGGGCGCCGAGCCGTCGGAGAAGGTGAGCGTGGCGGTACGGTCGGTCATGAGAGGTGCTCCATGCGCTTTGAGACGGGTGGGAGAACCGGGTGCACCATCACCCTCCAAAATGGGGTTCGGCGCGTCGAATCGCAATGCATCGTCAGAATCGGGAAAGGGGCCTTTCGGAGTCCGGCCGCCCATCAGGCGGCACGCAGCTCCATGACAATCGGGTGCAGGTCCGCGGCGGGCGGTTCGGCCTGTCCCGAAATGACCTGCCAGAGGTCGTTGTCGGGAAGGTCCAGCAGCGCGTCGAGCGCGGCCAGCTCGGCGCCGGTCAGCGAGGCGCCGCGTCGGGCGAGAAACCGCGACAGCACGAGGTCGTTCTCCAGCATGCCGCGCCGGCAACGCCAGGCAAGGCGGGCGAGACTGCGATCATCGTCGGGAAGGGAGGTTTCCACGGTGCAGGGTGAGGGTGAATCTACGGGCATTTGCCGGACCCGCCTTTGACTCAACGCAATATCGGGAAGACGCTACACCGTCCGCTTGACCATGATTTCCTTGATCTTGCCGATCGCCCTGGTCGGATTGAGGCCCTTCGGGCAGACATCGACGCAGTTCATGATGGTGTGGCAGCGGAAAAGCCGGTACGGGTCCTCGAGGTTGTCGAGGCGGGCGGCGGTCGCCTCGTCGCGCGAGTCGGCGATGAAGCGGTAGGCGGCGAGCAGTCCGGCGGGGCCGACGAACTTGTCCGGGTTCCACCAGAACGATGGGCAGGCAGTGGAGCAGCAGGCGCAGAGGATGCACTCGTAGAGCCCGTCGAGCTCCTCGCGGTCTTCCGGCGACTGCAGCCGCTCCATTTCCGGAGGAGGCGTGTCGTTGACGAGGTAAGGCGTGATCGAGTGGTACTGCTTGAAGAACTGGCTCATGTCGACGATGAGGTCGCGGATCACGGGCAGCCCCGGCAGCGGGCGCAGCTCGATCGGCTCCTTCAGCGTCTTGAGGTTGGTGATGCAGGCGAGGCCGTTTTTGCCGTTGATGTTCATCGCGTCCGAGCCGCAGACGCCCTCGCGGCAGCTCCGGCGGAACGCCAGCGTGTCGTCGACCTCCTTCACCCGGATCAGCGCGTCGAGCAGCATCCGGTCGTGCGGGTCGAGCGCGACGTCGTAGTCCTTGAGATAGGGCTTCGCGTCCTTCTCGGGGTCGTAGCGGTAGATGCGGAATTTCATTGTGTTGTGGCTCCAGTATCTACACGCCCGCGCTTAGTGATCAAGCAGATGGGATTCAGGCAAGGCGCCGCACTGCGAGCGACCGGAACGTACACGGGACCTCCTTGTAGCGTTTGTATCATGCGCAACTCTCCATGTCGGCCCCTGCGTCGATTCGCCCAGGTCGCATCCCCTTGCCGCTTCGCGGCACGGGGCCCCTACTCCCCGGCTCACGCCGCTGCACGTGAGGATCGCGAGCGAGCAGCAACGCAGCATGAATTCCATATGCGCCGGTCAATAAGTGCGGGCCTTCGGAGGAAAAGCCTCGACGGAAACGGGCTTCAGGTTGACCGGCTTGTAGTCGAGCCGGTTGCCGTCGCGATACCAGAGCGTGTGCTTCAGCCAGTTGACGTCGTCGCGGGCCGGATAGTCGCTGCGGGCCTGCGCGCCGCGCGACTCGCGCCGCGCCTCCGCGGACACCACGGTCGCCTTGGCGGTCTCGATCAGATTGTCGAGCTCGAGCGCCTCGATGCGCGCAGTGTTGAAGACGCGGCTCTTGTCCGTGATCGACGTCCGCGCCGCGCGCTCGGCGATCTCCATCACCTGCCCGACGCCTTCGGTCAGCAGTTGCTGGTTGCGGAAGACGCCGCAGTGCGCCTGCATGGTCCTGCGCAGCGCGTCGGCGACGGCCGCGACCGATTCGCCGCCCGTGGCGCCGTCGAGCCGCGCGAGGCGCGCGAGCGGGCGGTCCGCGGCATCCTTCGGCAGCGGCTTGTGCGCGGCGCTGCCGCGCGAGCGCTCGACGATGTCGATCCCGGCGGCGCGGCCGAAGACGATGAGGTCGAGCAGTGAGTTGGTGCCGAGCCGGTTGGCGCCGTGCACCGAGACGCACGCGCATTCGCCGACGGCGTAGAGGCCGTTGACCACCGCCTTGTAGTCGCCGTCCTTCGGCGCGACGACCTGCCCCTGAACGTTGGTCGGGATGCCACCCATCTGGTAATGGATCGTCGGCACGACCGGGATGGGCTCCTTCGTGCAGTCCACGTTGGCGAACTTGACCGCGATCTCGTGGATCGACGGCAGCCGCTTCATGATGAGCTCGGGGCCGAGGTGGTCGAGCTTGAGAAGCACGTAATCCTTCTTCGGGCCGCAGCCGCGGCCTTCCTTGATCTCCTGGTCCATCGAGCGGCTGACGACGTCGCGCGACGCGAGGTCCTTGAGGTTGGGCGCATAGCGCTCCATGAAGCGCTCGCCGTTGCAGTTGAGCAGGATGCCGCCCTCGCCGCGCACGGCCTCGGTGATCAGCACGCCGGCGCCGTAGACGCCGGTCGGGTGGAACTGCCACATCTCCATGTCCTGCAGCGGAATGCCGGCGCGCGCCGCCATGCCGAGACCGTCGCCGGTGTTGATGAAAGCGTTGGTGGACGCGGCAAAGATGCGTCCGGCGCCGCCGGTGGCGAGCAGTGTCGACTTCGCCTGGAGCAGCATCACCGCGCCGGTTTCCATCTCCAGCGCGACGACACCCAGCACATCGCCGTCGGCGTCGCGGATGAGATCGAGCGCCATCCATTCGACGAAGAACTGCGTGCGCGCACGGACGTTGCGCTGGTAGAGCGTGTGCAGCAGCGCGTGCCCCGTGCGATCCGCGGCGGCGCAGGCGCGCTGCACCGGCTTCTCGCCGAAATTCGCCGAGTGGCCGCCGAAGGGCCGCTGGTAGATCGTGCCATCCGCGTTGCGGTCGAACGGCATCCCGAAATGCTCGAGCTCGTAGACGACCTGCGGCGCCATCCGGCACATGTATTCGATCGCATCCTGGTCGCCGAGCCAGTCGGAGCCCTTGATCGTGTCGTACATGTGCCAGAGCCAGCTGTCCTCCGACATGTTGCCGAGCGACGCGCCGATCCCGCCCTGCGCGGCCACGGTGTGCGAGCGCGTCGGGAACACCTTGGAGAGCACCGCGACCGAAAGCCCGGCCTCGGCAAGCTGCAGCGACGCACGCATGCCGGAGCCGCCCGCGCCGACGACGATCGCGTCGAACTTGCGCACCGGCAGATTCGCGGCCGCCGTCACTTGCCGCCCCACAGGATCGCGATCGTCCAGCCGAGATAGGCGACGAGCGCCAGCACCGAGACCGTCTGCAGCGCGAGGCGCACGCCGGCCGGCTTCACGTAATCCATGTAGATGTCGCGCGCGCCGACCCACGCGTGATAGAGCAGCGCGGCCATGAAGAGAAACGTCGCCACCTTGAACGCCGCATTGGCGAAGAGCGCGGTCCACAGGCCGTAGTCGAGCCCGCCGTTCCACAGCACGATCGCGAGCAGGAGTGCCGTGTAGCCGGCCATCGCCAGCGCAGTGAGCCGCTGCAGCAGCCAGTCGCGCAGGCCGTAGTGGGCGCCGGTGACCTTGCGGTCGGTCACCACAGGCGCCACCCGACGAACAGCGTAAGCGCAAGGCTCACGACCAGCACGACCACCGACGACCGGCGCGCCGCCGGCAGGTCGATCCCGACCTGCACGTCCAGCAGCAGGTAGCGGATGCCGGCACAGAAGTGATGCAGGTACGCCCATGCGAAGGCGAGCGCCACGAGCTTCGCGAGCGGATTCGCGACGCAGGCCTTGAGCGAAGCGAACGATTCCTGCGACGCGAGGCTCGCGCCGACAAAGGTGAGCAGCACGGGAATGCCGACGACGAACAGGAAGGCGCCGGAAATCCGGTGCAGGATCGAGACGATGCCGGGCAGCGGCAGCCGGATCGCGATCAGGTTGAGGTAGCCGGGCCGCGGCTTCACCGCGGGGCGCTCAGCACCACGCATCGTCGGCTCGCGCGACATCGCCGCCGGCTGAAGGCGGCGGGCCCCCGTCGCAAGGCGCGAGTGTGGGCTTCCTGTGAAATGCGATTGCGGCGCGGTACACGGGCGAGCCCGGAAGAATCCGCCGCGGAAATGAGGGTGTCACGGGCACGTTTCCGGCGTCTTTTTATGGCGAAAATCGAGTTGTGCAAAGCAGCACGCGATTATAGCGCGATCCCCGCACCGGTCGGCAATGCGGGCTTGCGGGCCCGGCTTCGACGGCGGCGTGCGGCACGCGCCTATCCGAGCAGATTGAGATAGTGATGACGCTTCGTCGTGCAGAGTCCGCGCCGCCATTCGACCGGGCGCTCGCCGTACGTGAGCGTGACCCGGTCGACCGCCAGCAGCGGCTGGCCCGGCAGGACGTCGAGGATGCGGGCCGCGGCCGGGTCGGCGGCGATGGCTTTCAGCTTCTCCTGCGCCTTCAGCATGCGCACGCCGAACTGGGTTTCGAAAAAGCTGTACATCGAGCCGTGGTAGGCATCGACCCGGGCGCGGGTCAGGCCCTTGAAAAGCTCGGCGGGCAGCGTGATCTCGTCCAGCACGACGGGCTGACCCGAATATTCGAGCACCCGCCGCAGCACGAAAACGGGCTCGCCGGGCGCGAGATCCAGGTGGCGAGCCGCCTCTGCGCTGGCCTTGCCGCGGCGGACATCGACGAGGCGGCTCGCCGGGTATTCGTCCTCGCCGTCGTTGCGCCGGATCCGCAGGAACCGGAACATCGACGTGTTCTCCTCGGTGTGGGTCGCGACGAACGTGCCCTTGCCCTGCCGCCGCACGACGAGGTTGTCGGCGGCGAGCGCATCGATCGCCTTGCGCACCGTGCCCTGGGAAACGCCGAAACGGCCGGCCAGCTCGATCTCGCTCGGGATCGGCTCGCCGGGCTTCCAGTCGCCGGCCTCGAGGCCCTGCTCGAGAAGCGCCTTGATCTGCATGTACAACGGGCGAAACGACGGGGTTGCGTTCACGTCCACTCCTGCGTTTTCGATTCGGATGCGCGTTCGCGGGGAAGGCGCCCGCGGAGGGCATGGCGCGCGGGCACGGGCAGCACGTACGCCCGCGCCGCGCCGCCGATTATTGCTGCCCGAACCGGCAAAGTCTAACTCATGTCTTATGTCTTCTATAAGTTAGAGGATAGCATTGACACGTTTTCCCGGGAACGCCTAGAATGGCGGGCAGACGGGGTGGCCGGTCGCTGCCTGCGCCAGGTCCCGTTGCGACGGTCGCTGCAGCGCAACATGCCGGTGGCGCCCGCCTCCACCGCGCCTTCCCGGACGATGATCCGCCCCGCCCAGATTTCACTGCCCCGCATGCCGTCCCCCCTCCCTTCGCACCAACATCCGAGGAATTCGCCATGAAGAAGCCTCTTCGCGTTGCCGTCACCGGCGCCGCCGGACAAATCGGCTACAGCATCCTTTTCCGCATCGCCGCCGGCGAAATGCTGGGACGCGACCAGCCCGTGATCCTGCAGATGCTGGAATTGCCCGTCGACAAGGCGCAGGCCGCGCTGAAGGGCGTGATGATGGAGATCGAGGACTGCGCGTTTCCGCTGGTGGCCGGCATGGAAGGCGCCGCCGACCCTGCGGTCGCGTTCAAGGACGCCGATGTCGCCGTGCTGGTCGGTGCGAAGCCCCGCGGCCCGGGGATGGAGCGCAAGGATCTTCTGATGGAAAACGCGAAGATCTTCATCGAGCAGGGCAAGGCGCTCGATCGCGTTGCCAGCCGCGGCGTCAAGGTGCTGGTCGTCGGCAACCCGGCCAACACCAACGCCTACATCGCGATGAAGTCGGCCCCGTCGCTTCCCAAGAAGAATTTCACGGCGATGCTGCGGCTCGACCACAACCGCGCGCTGTCGCAACTGGCCGCCAAGTCAGGCAAGCCCGTTGCGTCGATCGAGAAGCTCGCCGTCTGGGGCAACCATTCGCCGACGATGTACGCCGATTATCGCTTCGCGACCGCCGACGGCCAGCCGCTGAAGGCGCTGATCAACGACGAGGATTGGAACCGCAACGTGTTCCTGCCCACAGTCGGCAAGCGCGGCGCCGCGATCATCGCGGCACGCGGGCTCTCCTCCGCCGCATCGGCCGCGAATGCCGCAATCGACCACATCCGCGACTGGATGCTCGGCAGCGACGGCAGGTGGGTGACGATGGGCGTGCCCTCCGACGGCAGCTACGGCATTCCGCAGGACGTGATGTATGGCGTGCCCGTGACCACCGCCAATGGCGAATACACGCGCGTCACGGGCCTCGACATCGACGCGTTCTCGCGCGAGAAGATGGACGCGACGCTGAAGGAGCTCGAGGAAGAGCGCGCCGGCGTCGCGTCGCTGCTCGGCTGACCTGCCCCGCGATGACCACCGCCTCCCCCGGCGCGCGGCTGCGCGCCGCGCTCGCCGCCGAGACGCCGCTGCAGGTGCCCGGCGCGATCTGCGCGTACCACGCGATCCTCGCCGAGCGCGCCGGCTTCAAGGCGATCTACCTGTCCGGCGGCGGCGTCGCCGCGGGCTCGCTCGGCGTGCCCGACCTCGGGATCAGCAATCTCGACGACGTGCTGACCGACGTGCGCCGGATCACCGACGCATGCCCGCTGCCGCTGCTGGTCGACGTCGACACCGGCTTCGGCGCCTCGGCGTTCAACGTCGCGCGCACCGTCCGGTCGATGATCAAGTTCGGCGCGGCGGCCGTGCACATCGAGGATCAGGTCGGGGCGAAGCGCTGCGGCCACCGTCCCGGCAAGGCGGTCGTGCCGATCGACGAGATGGTCGACCGCATCAAGGCCGCCGTCGACGCGCGCACCGACCCGTCCTTCGGCATCATGGCGCGCACCGACGCGCTCGCCGTCGAGGGACTCGAGGCGGCGCTCGACCGCGCCTGCGCCTGCGTCGAAGCCGGCGCCGACATGATCTTCCCCGAGGCCGTCACCGATCTTGCGATGTACCGGAAGTTCGTCGACGCGACGAAGGTGCCGGTGCTCGCCAACATCACCGAGTTCGGCGCCACGCCGCTCTTCACCGTCGAGGAGCTGGAGAGCGCCGGTGTCGGCATCGCGCTCTATCCGCTGTCCGCGTTCCGCGCCATGAACAAGGCGGCGCAGAACGTCTACGGCGCGCTGCGCCGCGACGGCACGCAGAAGGCGGTCGTCGCCACGATGCAGACGCGTGCCGACCTCTACGACTGCCTCGGGTATCACGCCTACGAAGACCGGCTCGACGCGCTGTTCGCCAAGGGCAAGTGACCGCCGCGTCGCCACTGTGCATTTTTCGTCGCGCCTGACTGGAGCCTTCCGATGATCCCCGCAGAATCCATCACCGAAACCGCGCCGAAGGCGAAGAAGTCGGTTGCGCTGTCCGGCGTCACCGCCGGCAACACCGCGCTTTGCACCGTCGGACGCACCGGCAACGATCTCGCCTATCGAGGCTACGACATCCTCGACATCGCGGCGACCTGTGAATTCGAGGAGATCGCCTATCTCCTCATCCACGGCAAGCTGCCGACCGGCGCCGAGCTCTCCGCCTACAAGGCGAAGCTCCGGAGCCTGCGCGGCCTGCCGGAGCCGGTGAAGGAGATCCTGGAGCGCATCCCCGCCGCCGCGCATCCGATGGACGTGATGCGCACGGGCGTCTCGGCGCTCGGCACCGTATTGCCGGAAAAGGACGACCACGGCGTCGCCGGCGCGCGCGACATCGCCGACCGGCTGATGGCGTCGCTCGGCTCGATGCTGCTCTACTGGTACCACTGGAGCCACAACGGCCGCCGCATCGACGTCGAGACCGACGACGATTCGATCGGCGGACATTTCCTGCATCTCCTGCATGGCACGAAGCCGCGTCCGCTCTGGGTGCGGGCCATGCACACGTCGCTCATCCTGTACGCGGAACACGAGTTCAACGCGTCGACCTTCACCGGCCGCGTGATCGCGGGCACGGGAGCGGACATCTACTCGGCGCTGACCGGCGCGATCGGCGCACTGCGCGGCCCGAAGCACGGCGGCGCGAACGAGGTCTCGTTCGAGATCCAGAAGCGCTACGACACGCCGGACGAGGCCGAGGCCGACGTCCGCCGCCGCGTCGAGGCGAAGGAAGTCATCATCGGCTTCGGCCACCCGGTCTACACGATCAGCGATCCGCGCAACGAGGTGATCAAGGCGGTCGCGAAGGAGCTCTCGACGGACGCCGCCAACATGCGGATGTTCACGATCGCCGAGCGCCTCGAGCGCGTGATGAAGGACGCCAAGAACATGTTCCCGAACCTCGACTGGTTCAGCGCGGTCAGCTACCACATGATGGGCGTGCCGACGTCGATGTTCACGCCGCTCTTCGTCATCTCGCGCACGAGCGGCTGGTCGGCCCACGTCATCGAGCAGCGGCAGGACGGCAAGATCATCCGGCCGTCGGCGAACTACGTCGGTCCCGACGACCGCAAGTTCGTCCCGCTGAAGGATCGCCGGTGAGACTTGCGCTGCCGCTCGCGGCGTTCGCCTTCGCGGCGGCGGCAGCGGCACAGGCGCCCGCGCGCGGCGACGCGCCGTTCGTCGTCGTCTACGCGTGCGTCGGCGGCGCGCATCTCGCCGTCGGCTACCCCGCCTATCGCGATGCGCGCAAGGCGCCGGTGCGCATCGGCTGGCAGGGGCGCACCGTCGAACTGATGCCGGCGCGCGCCGCCTCCGGTGCGCGCTACATCAACGCCATCGCCGGTCTCGAATGGTGGAGCAAGGGCAACGGCGGCACGCTCAATCGCCTGCGCGACAACCGGCCGCTCCTCACGGGCTGCACCGAGTCCTGATCCCCGAAGGCTGTACTTCCATCATCCGACGAACGACCGCGAGCCCCCATGTCCGCCCACATCAGCAACGTCCGCCCCGCGCCCGACCAGGTTCTTTCCGAGATCGCGGATTACGCGACCAGGTACAGGATCACCAGCAAGGAGGCCTACACGACCGCGCGGCACTGCCTCATCGACACGCTGGGCTGCGGGTTCGAGGCGCTTTCCTATCCGGCCTGCACCAAGCTGATGGGACCGATCGTGCCGGGCACGGTGGTGCCGCACGGCGCGAAGGTCCCGGGCACGCAGTTCCAGCTCGATCCGGTGCAGGCCGCATTCAACATCGGCGCGATGATCCGCTGGCTCGACTTCAACGACACGTGGCTCGCCGCCGAATGGGGACACCCGTCCGACAACCTCGGCGGGATCCTCGCGACCGCCGACTGGCTGTCGCGCAATGCCGTCGCCGCGGGGCGCGCGCCGCTGACGATGAAGGATGTGCTGACCGCGATGATCAAGGCGCACGAGATCCAGGGCGTCATCGCGCTCGAGAACAGCTTCAATCGCGTCGGGCTCGATCACGTCGTGCTGGTGAAGGTCGCCTCCACCGCGGTCGTCGCCGACCTGATGGGCCTTACGCGCGACGAGGTGATCAATGCGGTCTCGCTCGCGTGGGTCGACGGCCAGTCGCTGCGTACCTATCGCCACGCGCCGAACACCGGTTCGCGCAAGAGCTGGGCGGCGGGCGACGCGACGTCGCGAGCCGTGCGGCTCGCGCTGATCGCGAAGACCGGCGAGATGGGCTACCCGTCGGTGCTGACCGCGAAGACCTGGGGCTTCTACGACGTGCTGTTCAAGGGCAACCCGTTCACGTTCCAGCGCCCGTACGGCAGCTACGTGATGGAGAACGTGCTCTTCAAGATCAGCTTTCCCGCCGAGTTCCACGCGCAGACCGCCGCGGAATGCGCGATGCAGCTCCATCCGCACGTCAAGGACCGCCTCGACGACATCACGAAGATCACGATCCGCACGCACGAGTCGGCAATCCGCATCATCGACAAGAAGGGCCCGCTCGACAATCCCGCCGACCGCGACCACTGCATCCAGTATATGGTCGCCGTGCCGCTGATCTTCGGCCGCCTCACCGCGTCCGACTACGAGGACAGCGTCGCCGCGGACCCGCGGATCGACCGGCTCCGCGCGAAGATGGAATGCGTCGAGGACAAGGCGTTCTCCAGGGATTACCACGATCCGGAGAAGCGCTCGATCGCCAATGCGATCACCATCGAGTTCAAGGACGGCAGCAAGACGAAGGAGGTCGTCGTCGAATATCCGATCGGGCATCGCCGGCGGCGCAAGGAAGGCATTCCCGTGCTGGTCGAGAAGTTCAGGACCAACCTCGCCCGCCGCTTCCCCGCGAAGCAGCAGGCCGCGATTCTCGCCGCCAGTCTCGAGGCCGAAACGCTGGAAGCGATGCCGGTGAACGAATTCGTCGACCTCTTCGTCATATGAGGAGCGTTGGACGCGGGACCGGCAACGGCCGAGAATGTGCGTCTTTCCCATGCCGAAGGAGTCACCGATGAACCGATCGTATCCGCTGCTCAGTGCGGCGCTGGCGCTGTCGCTTTATGCGGCAATGGCTGCCGCCATCGATTTTCCGACGATGAAATCGGGTCTGTGGGAGTCGCGGGTGAATCGCGACGGCGCGCAAAAGGGCGCCATCCCGGTCACGCGCATCTGCATCGACGCCGCCGTGCAAAAGGAAATGCTTGACATGGGCATGGGGTCGATGAAGTCGATGTGCTCGAAGAACGACATGCGCCGCGACGGCAACAGGATCTACGGCGAAGCCGAGTGCAAGCTCGGCGAATCGACGATGAAATCGAAATCGGTGACGTCGTTCACATCGGACACCGCGTACCACACCGAAGTGAAGGCGTCGTACGATCCGCCGTTCATGGGCAAGAATGCGTCGACGACGGTCATCGACGCCAAATGGACGGGCGCCTGCCCCGCCGGCGTCAGGGCGGGCGACGTGATCATGCCGGACGGCAAGACGATCAACATGCGCGACATGACCCGCGCTCCCAAGCAAGCGCAGTGACGCGCGGCGCGGTGCGGGCGCGAGCGCACAACCACGGAGAACGAACGTGAGCCACAACCTCTTCGGCACCCTGCAGGAATTCGCGGTCGGCGGCGGCAAGCGGAAGTACTACTCGCTGCCCGCGCTCGAAGCCGCGGGTGTGGGCAAGGTGTCGCGCCTGCCGGTGTCGATCCGGATCGTGCTGGAATCCGTGCTGCGCAACTGCGACGGCAAGAAGGTCGCCGAGGAGCACGTGCGCCAGGTTGCGAACTGGAGTCCGACGGGATCGCGCACCGACGAGATCCCGTTCGTC
>Ga0265331_10001608_pt1 | contig 16487 bp, 14 predicted proteins | sample 41923metaG_FD_202088 | JGI IMG/M metagenome (GOLD analysis project Ga0265331, IMG submission 202088) | Rhizosphere microbial communities from Carex aquatilis grown in University of Washington, Seatle, WA, United States - 4-19-23 metaG | ecosystem: Host-associated > Plants > Roots > Rhizosphere... | reverse complement strand
TGATGTGGGATCGGTCCAAGTGAACTCTGGAACGGTTGCAGAGTAAGGCGAACTTGTAACCACCTGCAAGTTCGTCGCAAATTGATCGGTGGGAGAAGAAGTAAGCACACCGGTCACTGTGCTCGTGACGACCTGCGTACTGCCGTTCTCGAAGGTAACCAAGAATTGATAGAGATCCCCCACGACTGGAATTGCGGTGCTGCTAAATATCGGCTGGTAGCTGTTGTTGTTGATGCTCGCAGTCATGTCAAACGGAACGGCTACGTTCGGCGCCGAGAATAGCGTCATTGAAATGGGGAGTTCCGCTCCGAGATTTATCCCAACCTGAACGCTGTAGGTGCTAACGCCGCCAAACAACTGGTGATTGGTTGTGACATAGGTTGGCGCGGCGGCCACAGCAAGCGCGACCGTCGGGCCCGATGAAGGAACGATAACCGACGGGGGACCATTCTTCCCAACGAAGTTGGTCACATCTCCAGCATCTATGACGCCATCGTTGTTCTGGTCAAGGACGACAAAGAGTTGATAGTTGCCGGCCGGGGCGTTAATGCTGTACGTAAACGGACTCGTCAAGCCCGCCGCCGGGACGGATTCGATATAAACGCCATTGTTGCTGTACAGCCCGACAGTCAAAGGCCCAGTGGGAGTTATGCCGGCAAATGTGATCTGGCCGGAGATGGTTCCGCCGCCAGTCGGGGTTTGGATGGTCACCGGTTCCGTTATCTGAGTTATCGAAGACTTCGCGCCTTCCACTGTCCCTGAGGAGTCAAGCGCAGACATCTGGAAATAGTATTGGGCGCCGTTGGTCAGACCATGCAGGAGATATACGTCTTGCGAGTTACCCGCAGCGAAGGTTACGGAACTGGTGGGCGGATTGGTCGTGCCATAGTAAAGCTTGTAGGACGTCCCGACCTCTTCGCCGAAGCTACTCTGAGACGGGTTGTAGAAGATAAGGGCGGTGCCGCTTGACGCACCAGCGTACGTAGAGACGCCCTGCAGGGTCGGCGGTGTCAGGGCGCCTACCGCAGGGGCCGAGCGATCGGCAATAGCAAAGTTGACACTGGTCGCGTTCGCGTTCGTGATAGAGACTACGCCGTTATTGCCGGTGTAGCCGCCTTCCGGATTCGAGGCGTTATAAACCCCTGTGTCCTGGGCGTCTATTTCGGCGTTTACGATGTAGCTTCCGGTCCCGAGGCCTCTGATGGTATAGAGCGTGCCGCCTGCTATGGGCACAGAAGTAAGAGTCGTTCCCGCCGTAGGACCGCAACCCGTGCACGGATACGCATTGATCAGGGTGTTGTGCGTGGTTCCGGTGAATGCCCCTGAATAGGTTATCGTCCCGGAGATGCTGAAGGAGCCTACCAGGGACGTTTCCGTGAAGTTCTCGCCGGTTATATTGCCATTCACATTGACCGCGGAATAGGAGGTCGGCGAGAAGTTGTAACCTTGCAGAGCGGGTGTCGTGCCGGAGTTGACAGTGATCGTGTAGGTCCCCGTCGTCAAGCCCGTAAATGTGTAGTTCCCGTTTGTGTCGGTCGTGGTGGTAGCGCTGGCGCCGCCGCTGAGGGCTATCGAGACGCCCTGGTTCCACGGACCTGTAACCTGCCCGGAAATCGTGCAGTTCGTGGTGCAAGTCTGCACGGTGAAGGCCTCCGGATTACTGGCCACACCCAACACCGTCACAATCACATTGCCTGAAGCGGTAGCGCCGGACGGCACCGTCGCCGTGATGCTCGTCGAGGTCCAGTTGGTAACAGTCGCTATGGCTCCATTGATTGTAACGGTGCCGGACACTTGCGACTGTGACGGTCCGAAGTTGGACCCGGTGATGATGATCGACGACCCGACACCAGCCGTGTCCGGGCTGGGCAGGTTGATGGCTGGCGCAGCAAGCGCCGTCAAGGACACAGTGTTGCTTGTCAAGCCCGTGCCGCCTTCGTTCGAAGTTATCGCGCTGGTGGTATTAGTGAGCGTGCCGCCGCTCAAGCCACCGACTCTCACGTTGACACTGAAGGTGCACGATCCGCCAGCCGACAGCGTTCCGCCGGTCAAGCTCAGTGAGGTGGAACCTGCGCTCGCAGAAATTATCCCAGCGCCGCACGAACCGCTCAGGCCGTTGGGAGTCAATATCGCCAGGTTGGTCTGGAACGTGTCGGTAAAGCCGACTCCGGTTAGCGGCGAAGAATTGGGGTTATTGATGGTGAAGCTTAGCGAAGTGGACCCGGTAAGCGGAATTATGGAGGCGCCGAAGGCTTTCGTGATCGTTGGCGGCGCAACCACCGTCAGCGTCGCCGTGTTGCTGGTTGGGCCTGTTCCGGTTTGGGTCGAGGAAATTGCGCCCGTCGTGTTGGGCTTGGCTCCCGTGGTTGTCCCGGTCACGTTGATACTGAATGTGCACGAGGCGCCGGCTGCCAGCGTTGCGTTGGAGATGCCCACCGAAATAGCACCCGCTGACGCCGTGGGCGCCACGTTACAGGTGTTGCTATTCAGAACGAACAGCGTGGAGACCACCAGCCCTGCCGGTAACGGGTCGTTGAAGGTTAGACCAGTGAGAGTAACCGTCGTCGGATTGCTGATGGTGAAGCTTAATGAAGTTGTTCCATTGAGCGGAATCGTGGAAGCGCCGAAACCCTTGCTGATCGTCGGGTTCGTAAGCACGGTCAGGGTTCCCGAAGCGGTGCCGCCAGTCCCACCGCTAGTATCGGAGATTGGACCGGTGGTATTGACGTAACTGCCGGGCGTCGCGGCCGTTACGTTCACTTGAATCACGCAAACTCCCGCACCATTGACGGCGCCGCCAGAGAGCGAGATGCTTGCCGAACCCGCTGTCGCTCCCGAGACCACTCCGCCGCACGAATTAGCTAACCCAACGGTCGGGGCCATTACCATCCCCGTCGGGAACGTGTCGCTAAAGGCCAACCCGGTAGCACCGGTATCGTTTGTCCCCTGGATGATGTTAAAGGTGAGAATACTGGTCCCGCCCGCCCCTATGGTAGATGGGCTGAAAACCTTACCGAGGCCTGGCGGACCAACTACTGCTAGGGTCGCAGTGTTACTTGTAGCGCCCGTGCCGCCTTCTGTTGAGGTCAGCGTGCTGGTCGTGTTATTGACGTTGATTGCAGTTGTGCCTTTCACGCTGAGGCTGATGGTGCACGATCCACCCGCTAACAGCGTTCCGCCGGACAGGTTCAATGATGTGGAAGCAGATGTCGCTCCTCCAACCGTTCCATTACAGGTATTTGTTAACGCGGGCGTCGCCGCGACCTGCAGGCCGTTAGTCAGGGTATCGGTGAAGGCGACCCCGCTTAGCGAGTTCAAGGCATTGGGGTTCGTGATGGTGAAGGTCAACGTAGTGTTCCCGTTCAACGGAATCGTGGACGCACCAAACGCCTTGCTAATCGTTGCCGGCGCAAGGACAGTCAGTGTCGCAGTGTTGCTGACCGCACCTGTTCCTGTTTGCGTCGAGGAAATCGTGCCAGTAGTGTTTGGCTTGGCCCCAACTGTGGTCCCGGTCACGTTCACGCTGAGCGTGCAAGTGCTGCCAGGGGCAGCGCTGGTGCCGCCAGTCAGCGAGACGCTTCCTCCACTCGCCGCCGGCGTCCCGCCGCAAGTGTTCGTGAGGTTTGGCGTGGCTGCAACCGCCAAGCCGGCTGGGAAGGCGTCGCTGAAGGCCACGCCCGTAAGAGCTGTCGTGTTGCCAGCGGGGTTAGCGATTGTGAAGGTCAGCGTGGTCGTCCCATTGAGCGGAACCGTGGGAGCGCCGAAGGCCTTGCTGATCGTTGGCAGCGCAAACGCGGTGAGAGTCGCAGTGTTACTGGCCGTGCCCGTTCCACCGTTGGTGGAGGTCACCGCGCCCGTGGTGTTGGGAAAACTGCCAGGCGCTGTCGCTGTTACGTTCACGCTCACCGCGCAGTTGGCGTTGACGGCCACCGCGCCGCCGGTCAGCGAAACGCTTCCCGAGCCGGCTGTCGCTGTTGGTGTACCAGCGCAGGTGTTCGTCAGACCCGGCGTAGCCGCCATCACCAGACCTGTGGGGAATGTGTCGCTGAAGGCTACGCCAGTCAGAGCAGCCGCGTTGGACACGGGATTCGTAATCGTGAAAGTCAGCGTGGTCGTGCCATTCACCCCAATCGAGGGGGCCCCGAAAGCCTTGCTGATCGTCGGCGGAGCAACCGAGTTCAGAGTCGCGGTGTTGCTGGCCGTGCCCGTTCCGCCGTTGGTGGAACTCACCGCGCCCGTGGTGTTGGACAAACTTCCGGCTTGATTCGCCGTCACGCTCACCGTTAGCGTGCAGTTGGTATTGACGGCCACCGTGCCGCCGGTCAGCGCGACGCTTCCTGAACCCGCCGTCCCGGTGGGCGTCCCGGCGCAGGTGTTCGTCAGATTCGGTGTCGACGCCACCACCAAGCCCGTGGGGAATGTATCGGTGAACGCCACGCCAGCTTGAGCGACTGTGTTGGCCGCGGGATTGGTAATCGTAAACGTGAGCGTTGTGGTCCCGCCCACCGCTACCGACCCGGCGAAGGCCTTGCTGATCGTCGGCGGAGCTACCACAGTCAGGTTGGCGACGTTGCTAGGCGCGCCCGCTCCGCTTTGCGTTGAGGAAACCGTGCCCGTGGTGTTCGACAGAGTTCCAGCAGCCGTCCCGGTGACGCTCACGCTGAACGTGCAACTGCTGTTGATCGCTAATGTCCCGCCGGTTAGCAAGACAGTTCCAGCCGCCGCGACTGGTGTCCCTGCACAAGTGTTCGTCAGGTTAGGCGTTGACGCCACCGTCAAACCGGTGGGGAATGTGTCGCTGAAAGCCAAGCCGGTAAGAGCTTCGGTATTTGCCGCAGGATTTGTGATCGTGAAGGTCAGCGTCGTCGATGCGTTCAGCGGAACGCTGGACGCGGTGAACGCCTTGCTGATCGTCGGCGCAGCAGCAGCAATCAGGGTTGCGGTGTTGCTCACCGTGCCCGTTCCGCCGTTCGTCGAGCTAACCGTACCTGTAGTGTCGGGGAAACTTCCAGCCTGATTCGCCGTCACGTTCACCGTGAGCCTGCAGGTGGTATTGACACCCACCGTACCGCCGGCCAAAGAGATGCTTCCTGAACCAGCCGTCGCCGTTGGAGTTCCGGCGCATGTGTTCGCCAGTCCGTTCGGCGTCGCAATCACCAGGCCAGTGGGCAGAGTGTCGCTAAACGCCACACCAGTCTGAGCGACTGTGTTGGCCGCAGGATTGGTGATGGTGACCGTAAGCGTCGTGGTTCCTCCTACGGTTACACCGGATGCACCGAACGCGACACTGATCGTCGGCGGTGCTTCCACCGTCAGGTTCGCCGTGTTGCTGGCCGTACCCGTGCCGCCATTGGAGGAGGTAATCGCGCCGGTGGCGTTGGGCAAGCTACCAGGTTGATTCGCCGTCACATTCACCGTCAGCGTGCAGGTGGTATTGACGGCCACCGTGCCGCCGGTCAGCGAGACGCTTCCGGAACCCGCCGTCGCCGTTGGCGTCCCAGAGCAGGTGTTCGTCAATCCGTTCGGCGTCGCGACCACCAATCCCGTGGGGAAGGTATCGCTGAACGCCACGCCAGCCTGAGCGACCGTGTTGGCCGCGGGATTGGTAATGGTGAAGGTGAGCGTCGTGGGCCCGCCTACCGGCACGGGTCCACCGAACGCCTTGCTGATCGTCGGTGGAGCTACCACCGTCAGGTTGGCGGTGTTGCTGGCCGCACCCGATCCGCTTTGCGTCGAGGAAACCGCGGCCGTCGTGTTCGAAAGGACGCCGGCGGCGTTTCCGGTAACGTTCACGCTGAGGGTACAAGTGTTGCCCGGAGTCGCGATGGTACCACCGGTGAGCGAGACTGCCCCTGAACCTGCTGTTGCCGTGGGAGTCCCGGCACAAGTGTTGCTTATATTAGGCGTCGAGGCGACTACCAGGCCTGTGGGCAAATTATCGGTGAATGCCAGGCCGGTTAGAGCAGCCACGTTACCCGCTGGATTCGTGATCGTGAAGGTCAACGATGTGTTCGTGTTCAGCGGAATGCTGGGCGCGCCGAACGCCTTGCTGATCGTCGGCGGCAAGGCGGCACTCAAGGTAGCCGTGTTGCTGACCAGGCCCGTTCCACCGTTCGTCGAGTTCACCGCGCCCGTTGTATTGGGGAAAACGCCGGCAACCGTCGGCGTCACGTTCACACTTAGCGTGCAAGTGGCGTTCGCGCCCGTGGCGGCAATGGCGCCATTAACGAGCGAGATGCTTCCGGCGCTTGCCGTTGGCGTCCCGGCGCAGGTGTTTGTTAGATTGGGCGTTGCCGCGACCACCAAACCTGTGGGCAGCGTATCGCCGAACGCCACGCCGGTGAGGCCAACCGTATTGGCTGCGGGATTGGTGATAGTGAAGGTGAGGGTAGTAGCCCCGCCGACCGCTATGCCGCTCGCACCGAAAGCCTTGCTGATCGTTGGCGGAGCGACAACTACCAGAACCAAATTATTGCTGGCCAGGCCTGCTCCGCTTTGCGTCGATGAAATCGGGAGGGTCTGGATGTTGAGAGTGCCGGCAGCAGTGCCGGTCACACTCACAACGAACGCGCAAGTGGCATTCGCCGCCAGAGTCACGCCCGACAAGCCCACTGAAGAGGGGCCTCCTGTTACTCCAGCCGTAGTACCGCCGCAGGCGTTCGATACCAGAGGCGTCGAACCCAAAACCAAGCCGGCGGGCAGATTATCCGTGAATTGCACTCCGGTGAGAGTCACGGTATTGACAGAAGGATTGGCGATCAAGAAGGTCAGCGTGGTCGATCCGTTCAGCGGAATCTCTGACGTGCCGAGTATTATGCTGATCGTCGGGGGCGCAGCCGCATTCAGAGTCGCGGTGTTGCTGGCGGTGCCCGTTCCACCGTTAGTGGAGCTCACGGCGCCAGTTGTGTCCGGGAAACTACCGGCTTGATTCGGTGTCACGTTCACGGTCAGCGTGCAAGTGGTGTTTACGCCCACCGTCGCGCCAGTCAGCGAGATGCTTCCTGAACCTGCCGCCGCCGTCGGCGTCCCGGCGCAGGTGTTCGCCAGTCCGCTGGGCGTCGCCACCAGAAGATTTGCGGGCAAAGCATCAGTGAAGGCCACGCCGGTGAGGGCTGCGGTGTTGGCGGATGGATTCGTGATCGTGAAGGTAAGTGTCGTAGTCCCATTCACTGCGACGCCGGACGCTCCGAACGCCAGGCTGATCGTCGGCGGAGCTTCCACCGTCAAGTTCGCCGTGTTGCTCGTCGTTCCCGCTCCGCCCTCGGTTGAAGTTACATTCCCTGTCGTGTTACTGACCGACCCAGCCGTGGTTCCAGTCACGTTCACGCTGAAATTGCATGAACCGGCGGCCGCCAGCGTGCCGCTCGACAGGCTCACCGATGAGGAACCTGCTACTGCTGAAAGCGTGCCCGTGCCGCACGAGCCGGTCAGGCCGTTTGGTGTCGATACGGCAAGGCCCGTGGGTAGCGAGTCGCTAAAACCGACGCCGCTCAGAGTGTTCGTGGCATTCGGATTCGTGACGGTGAAGCTCAGCGACGTGGAGCCGTTAAGTGAAACGCTGGACGCGCCAAACGCTTTGCTGACCGTCGGCGGCGCGAGAACTGTAAGGGTCGCAGTATTGCTGACCGCGCCGGTTCCGCTTTGGGTCGAAGAAACCGCGCCAGTTGTATTCAGCTTGGCCCCGGCAGTGGTCCCCGTCACATTCACACTCAGCGTGCAGTTGTTGTTAATTGGCAGCGTACCGCCCGCCAGAGTAATGCTACCGGAAGCGGCCGTCGCAGTCGGAGTTCCTCCGCAGGTATTCGCCAACCCGTTCGGCGTCGCAATTACCAGACCCGTGGGCAGAGCATCGCTGAAGGCCACGCCGGTGAGAGCAACCGGATTGGTCGCAGGGTTGGTAATCGTGAAAGTCAACGTGGCGTTCCCGCTGCTGAGAGGAATCGTGGGAACACTGAACGCCTTGCTGATGGTTGGCGGCGCTGCTCCGTTGAGCATCGCCGTATTGCTGACCGCGCCCGTTCCACCATTCGTGGAGCTCACCGCACCTGTCGTGTTGGGGAAAGTTCCCGCCGTCGTGGGCGTCACATTCACAGTGAGGGTGCAGTTCGTGGAAACTCCCACTGTCCCGCCAGTCAGTGAAACCGTTCCCGCACCCGCTGTCGCTGTTGGCGTTCCGTTGCACGTGTTCGCCAATCCGTTCGGCGTCGCAATCAACAGGCCGGTCGGCAGAGTGTCGCTAAAGGCCACGCCGGTTAGACCCACGGTATTGGCCGCGGGATTCGTGATTGTAAAGGTGAGCGTTGTGGTTGCGTTTACAGCTACGCCGCTTGCACCGAAGGCCTTGCTGATCGTTGGCGGAGCGACGACCGCCAGGCTGGCCGTGTTGCTCGCCGAGCCTGTGCCGCCTTCCGCTGAAGTTACATTTCCTGTCGTGTTGCTGAGTGCGCCGGCCGTGGTGCCCGTCACGTTGACGCTGAAGTTACAAGTTCCGCCAGACGCCAGCGTCCCGCTCGACAGGTTCACCGAAGAGGTACCTGCTACCGCTGAAATGGTGCCCGTGCCGCACGAGCCGGTCAGGCCGTTGGGTGTCGATACGGCGATGCCCGTGGGTAGCGAGTCGGTAAAGGCGACGCCGCTCAGAGCGTTCGTGGCATTCGGATTCGTGACGGTGAAGCTCAGCGACGTGGAGCCGTTAAGTGAAACGCTGGACGCGCCAAACGCTTTGCTGATCGTGGGCGGCGCAACGACTGTTAGCGTTGCGGTGTTGCTGACAGCTCCGGCTCCACTTTGCGTCGAGGAAATTGCGCCGGTCGTGTTCGGCTTTGCCCCGGCCGAAGTCCCGGTCACATTTACGCTGATTGTGCAGGTGCCGCCTGGGGCGGCAGACGTGCCATTCGCGAGGGAGACCGTTCCCGAACCTGCTGCCGCCGTTACAGTACCGCCGCACGTGTCGGTGACACCGGGAGTCGCTGCCATCGCTAAACCCGCCGGAAAACTGTCGCTGAATGCCACGCCGGTCAGCGCTGCCAAATTGGCTGCTGGATTGGCGACCGTGAAGGTCAAAGTCGTGTTGCCATTAGTGAGTGGAATCGTCGCGGCGCCGAACGCTTTGCTGATCGTTGGCGGTCCGGCCGCATTCAGAATCGCAGTATTGCTGGCAACGCCAGTACCGCCGTTACTCGACTTAACCGTGCCCGCGCCGTTCACGGTGTTGGAAAAGCTGCCGGCAGCCGTAGCGGTCACATTTACGCTGATTGTGCAGGTGCCGCCTGGGGCGGCAGACGTGCCATTCGCTAAAGAGATTGTTCCCGAACCTGCGGCCGCCGTCACTGTCCCGCTGCATGTGTCCGTAACCCCGGGAGTCGCTGCCACCGCTAAACCCGCCGGAAAACTGTCGCTGAAGGCCAGGCCAGTCTGAACGACGGTGTTGGCCGCAGGATTGGCGACCGTGAAGGTGAGCGAAGTGGACCCGCCCACTCCAATACCGGATGCGCCAAATGCCTTGCTAATCGTTGGCGGGGCAACAATGGAAATTCCCGTGGGGGTGGAATTCACAGTACCTGTAATGCCGCCACCCGAAATGCTGATCGAGACGCTGACGGTCCCGCCCGCAGGCCCAGTCACGTTTCCAGTTACATTAATTGGAGGAAAGCTTTGACCGCCCCCCTCTGCCGCGCTGCTCGTGCAACTAAAAGTCTGCCCGGTAACGGTACAAGTCCAGCCTGAGCCAGTGGGAGTTCCAGTCACAGTGAAGTTAGTTGCCGAAGTCTCGGTCACCGTCACAGTGCCACTGGAAGCGGCCGCGCCAGCTGCGTTGGAGACCACGATCTGATATACCGCGCCGATCTGACCGGGACTAACATTTCCGACGCTGGATACGCTGGCTGTAAAGCTCGGCGTTGTGGGCGCCGTCGATTCGGAGGATGGGCCTGATGAGGTGCACCCTACGATGAAGGCGAAAGAAAGAAGCGCGCAAGCAGACAGGACTGCGCGGGTTGCACCAACACGGCACCGTGAAGGGCTGGACATCAGCGGTTCTTCCTATTCGGTGCAGGCAATGGCTCAATCGCCAGAAGTGGCGGAACGAGGGGAAAGCCACGCCTGCTTGCTAAGACATCTGAGAGTATATGGAGCCCGGGACGCGGCAGCAATATCTACCAACCGGGAAATTTTGGCAAGCTCTTTCCTTATAGGCTTTCACAAATTTAATGTTGTCCAATCAAGATATACTTATCATAAAGTAAATCCTGGTGCGTTTCTTAACGTTCGAGGGCTTCTTCGGATTTCTTTTGTCGGGATGCGCTCTCCGACACCTGCCGGCAGAATTCCGTGATTCTCGCCTCGGCCCAGAAGCGTTCCTCGCCGCTTTCCTTTGAAATGAACGCGCAATGTCCGCCGTGGCGCGGAGCGGCCAGAGCGACGGAGGAATTGTTCGTGAGGTCCGGATCGGAAAAGCTGGAGAACGGAACGAACGGATCGTCCTGCGCGGTGATGATGAAAGTGGGCGCGTGAATATTGGCGATGACGCGCAAGGCGCTCGATCGCTCGTAGTAATCAGAGGCGCCGCGGAAGCCGCAATAGGTGGCTGTGACGACGTCGTCAAACTCGCGAACTGTGCGCACGGGGCGCATCAATGCGAGATCGAAGCGTCCTGGAAAAAGTTGTGCCTTGCGCCGCATGCGGTCTTTTAGGTTCGTCACGAAGTGCCGCTCGTAAATAAAATTTCCTGGCAGCGCAATGGAAAGAGTTCCGGAACTACTGGAGCCGCTTCTGTTTTACGTGCTCCACCGTGCCAGCACGGCAGTCCAGGACGCCGCGAACGCCACGGTATTCAAGGCATTTGTAGTGGACGAAGCGTGGCGGTTTTTCAAAAATCCCGTCATTCGCGACTACATCATGGAAGCCCTCAAAACATGGCGGAAGCGCAACGCTGCAATGATCCTCGCCACGCAGTCGAGCGACGATTTGCTCCGTTCCGAGATGCTCGCGACGGTGGCCGAAAACTGTCCAACCAAATTCTTTCTCGCAAATCCCGGCATGGATTCCGAAGCGTATAGCCAGGTTTTCCATCTGAACGGGGCCGAAACTCGTGAGATTCGCTCTCTTATCCCAAAGAAGGAATTACTGCTCAAACAGGGGGATTTCGCAAAAGTGCTGCTCCTCAATGTGGACCCGAAAAGCTATTGGATTTACACGAACGACCCGTACGACAACGAGCGAAAGGAACAGGTGCTCGGTCAGTTCGGTTTGAAGACCGGCCTTGAAATGCTGTCCAAGGAGAAATCACGATGAAACGATTTTTATCGCTTATCCTCATTGCTCTCGGCGTTCTGTTGTCCGTTGCCGTTACGTCCGAGGCAACGCAAAACCAGCATAAATCAAAGCCATCACCGTCTCCAGTTGCAGTCCTAGCTGATCCCGTGCCGAGTACCAAGACGATCGCGTACGGGTCTAAAGATGTCGTAAAGCTGAACACAAAGGTCAAATTTACGACTCTGATAGTTCTACCCGAAGCGGAACGAATTCTTGATTTCAGTTGCGGCGACAAGGATATGTGGATTGTCAACGGCAACCTGAACTTCGCATATATAAAGCCCGCCAAAGAAGGCTCAATGACGAATCTTAACCTCATCACGGCCAGCGGAAATATTTACACGTTTGTGCTGGTCGAGGTTTCGAATCTTCCAAATACCGAGCCTGACCTCAAGGTATTCGTTGAACCCAAAGAGCAATCAATGATCAGTGCGGCCCGCAAGGCACCGATTTTCGTGTCTTCCGAAGATCTCGAAAACTACCGGCAGCAGATTGACATTGAAAAGCAGGAGATAAAGCGCGTCGAAGAGGCTGCTGAAAAGGAACGAGACGGCCAGATCAGCAAGTTCCTTTCGGAAACGAAATTCACATATCGCTATGACCCGGAGAAGAAACCCTTTCATGTGCAAGCCATCTATCACGATTCGAAATTCACGTACATCAAGGCAGAACCTGAAGAAACGCCGACGCTGTACGAGATTCGGGATGGAAAACCGAATCTCGTGAACTTCGAATACAAAGACGGAGTTTACATCGCGGAAAAAGTCATTGACCGCGGCTATCTAGCCATCGGCAAAAGCCGACTCCTATTCGTGAGGAAGGAATCTCGATGACAAACGATCCAATCGAGGTTCCAGGGGTCACTGACAAGCGCGTCGCCCCTCCTGGGATTCTGCCGAAGAATATCCAACCAATGGCGCTCGGTGGGTTGGCAGTTGCTATGGTGATCGTGATTTTCTTTTCTGGCCGGAGTAATCCGAAGCCGCGCACGTCCATCACGTCCACGGCCGCGCCTACCGTCGAGACACCGAACGGCGACAAGCTCAACGATTACCGAAAGCGGATTGAAGAGGAATCAAACAAACTCGCACTGGAGCAGGCAGAGCTTGCCCGAAACAAAGGGGCTCTGGCCGCCAATCAGCAAATGGCTGGGCAAGGGCCTGGTGCCAGTTCCTTTGCTACTCATTCTTCTAACCCACAGTCCTTTCAAGATCCATCGCAATCAGACGGGATTGCCCAGGAGAGGGCAAAGCGGGAGTATGCCTCACGATTTTCGTCAAACATTGTCCAGAGCTTACGCGGAGATCAGAAACCCACGAGCACCGATACGGCCATTCAGCCTGGACAGGCTTTGCCTTCGCTCGACCCACGGCTCTAGCTATCCAGCAACAGATTCGCAAGCAACGCCTCGGGCATAGTGGAAATAGCGTGACCGAAAACTACACGCACACTTTCACGAAAGACGAGCACGATGCTGCGGAGAAGCTAGGGGACTTTTTCGGAACCGGATGGCCTGAGATTGATAAGGGAAAACTGATTTCTTTCCCAAGTCTTTCCCAAACAAAAGAAGGGCCTATTGGTTGCGCCCAACAAGCCCTTGCGAATCAGTGAATTTGGTTGCGGGGGTTGGATTTGAACCAACGACCTTCGGGTTATGAGCCCGACGAGCTACCAGGCTGCTCCACCCCGCGCCATAGATACTACGCGACTTGCTGCTCTTCTGCAACCGCACTCACGTCAGGTGCCCGATAAGTGCCCAGAATTCGAGCACGCTGACGTTCAAACTGCGCCATGTGCTCAGCCAAGACGTATGCGTATTAGCCCGACGAGCAGCCAAGTCGGCTCACGGTTAGATTGGCGCGCCTGCCCCGCGAGCAGCGGCTCTACCAGGACCGACGGACAAATGTTGGCCTAGCCTGTCGCGACGCTCGAAGGAAACTCCCGACAGGTTTCAAGAGAATCATCTTCGGTGCCGCGTTTGTCGCGAAACGTCCGGAACCAAGTGCGGATGTCCTCAACGAGCAATTCCGGCTCTTCCATCGCCGCGAAATGGCCGCCACGTGGCATCTCCGTCCAGCGTTGCACATTGAAAAATCGCTCCGCCCACTCGCGCGGCGGCTGACTGATATCCTTCAAATGCGCGCCTCCAGGGAAAAACGCGAAAGCCGCTGGCACTTTGGAAGAACCGGTCAACTTCTTCATCCCTTCCTTCATCCACGTCATGGGGCTGGCATTGACGAAATCATAGTAAGGCAGAAAGGAGGATCCGATCGACTCGGTTGCCCAGTAGATCATGATCTGAGTTAGAAGTTCGTCCTTGGTGAATCGCGATTCGATCGCGCCGCCGCAATCGCTCCAGTCGCGATATTTTTCCACGAGCCATGAAGCGAGGCCGACGGGCGAATCGTTCAATCCGTGAGCGAGACTCTGCGGTTTCGTGGACTGGATCATGACATAGGCACCTTCCTTTTGCACCCATTGCTCGCAGTTCTTGAGGAATTTTTCTTCAGCCGAAGAGGGATCGTCGGGTTTTTGGAAAATATGCCCGAACGGAACGTCGGTGAGATGAACGGCCACGACGGAATCCGAGTGGCTGCGTGCGAGCTGTTCGGTGACGGTGCTGCCCCAATCTCCACCGTGCGCACCAAATTTCTGGTAGCCGAGTTTATCTGTCATCAAACGCGCCCAAAGGTCGTTGACGCGAAAGATCATTCCATTTTTCGTCGGTTTGTCAGAAAAGCCGTAGCCGGGCAAATCGGGCACAACGACATCGAAAGCGTCCTCCGCCCGTCCGCCAAACGACTCGGGATCGGTGAGCATGGGAATTACTTTCGCGAAACGATAAAACGAATCGGGATAGCCGTGTGTGAGAATAACCGGAAACGGATTTGGGCCTTTTCCACGCTCGTAAATGAAGTGGATGCCAATGCCATCGACCTCGGTTTTGAAATGTGCGAATTGGTTGAGCGCCGCTTCCTGCTTCCGCCAGTCGTAAGTGTTCTGCCAATAGTCAACCAGATCCTTAAGGTAATCGATATCGGTGCCTGCATCCCAATTTGTTCCCTGCAACTGATAAGACCACCGCGTGTTACTCAGTCGCTGCCGCAAATCGCTCAAAACCTCCGGAGCGACTTCGATTTTGAATGCTCTGATTTCATCGTTTCTCATGGTTACGCCCTTGAATGCGTCGCTGCATTTCAGCGGCTCAGTGAGATGTAGAAATTCGACAACCGACTCAGGCCAAACGCGTTTATGTATAGCTTAGCGCGGCAATAGTAGCGGGATTCGCCACGCAGGAAACGTCCAATAGCGCACATTCTCAAAAATCACAGCCAGCCTCGAATCGAAAACAGGGAGACAGCACAATGAAGATCGCCGAACTGTTGCTGGCTGAACTTAGCCGGGAAGCTGTTGGGATACGCGGGACGCTGGAACGCGTCCCGGAAGGAAAGAGCGACTGGAAGCCGCATGAGAAGTCGATGCCGCTTGGAGTCGAGATCATACAGTCGCCGTTCTGCTGTTCAGTCGCCAGGCTTCAACGGTTTCTCTTGCGAAGTCTTCGTATCGGCGCGGTGGGTGGCCGAGCAATTTCGTTAGAGCCTCAATATCTCCATCTTCCGCCACGAAGCCGCGCTCCAGATAGCCTTGGAACATCATGCGAATGTCAAATGCCGACCAGGATGGAGCGCTCTGTCGCATTTGTTCTTCAAACGCGTCTAGATCTTCGCCAGGGTATCGGATTTCTTTGCCAAGCAGCCCGCTCCAGATGGACGCAATCTTTTTGCCGCTCAGAATCTCCGGACCATTGAGGTTGTACGTCTTGCCCAAGTGGCCCTCGCTCGTCAGTGCAATGGCGGCGGCTTCGGCGATATCACGAGTGTCTACAGCTGAAATGCCAGGTATTCCGAGGGGCATGGGATAGGTGCCCGCCTTCAACATCACGTCTTTCAGTGAAACGTCATTCTGATAGAAGTAATTCGGGCGAATGATGGTGAAAGGAAGATTGAACTCACGCAGGGCGCTCTCGATCGTAAGTTTGGACGCAAAATGAGGAACATCTTTGAATTGCTCCACCTTGAAAACAGAGTGATATACGATCTGCTTAAGCTTCAGCTTCTTTGCCAAGTCGTAAGCAATCAACCCTTGCGTCAACTCGTCGGGAACGACAGCATTTAGCAGGTAGAGCTTGTCGACTCCATCGAGCGCTTTACGCACCGAAACAGGGTCAAGCAAATCTCCCTGGACAACCTCGACTCCATCCGGCATTTTTGTCGAAGTATCCTGTTTGCGAACCAGAGCGCGAACGCTTGCCTTGCGTTTGACCAACTCCTTGATTACTTCGGACCCCACCCTGCCTGTACCGCCTGTAACTAGAATCTTCATCGCAAGACTCCTTAAATGGTGTCCCTGTACCGTTGCTGACCGGCCGAGCCAGTATTGCGCATGGGTTCAAAGCACGCTGTGCGATTCGAAACACTTTTGCCGCTTCGACTTGAAACTGCCGCGAAGGCTCCTGACAATTCGCAACTCGTGGGTCTGGCCTGCTACTGTCGGCTAGCGCAAGCAGCAACATGTGATGTGATTTTCGGGTGCCCGTTAAGTGCCCAGAACATCCCGTCTTGAGAGGTTTTTGCGGCTGAGAAGAAGGGCTAAGTCGTGTGAATCCGGCAGAGTCGGTTGACGTTCGGAGCGTTATGAGCACGAGTAGCTACCAGGCTGCTCCACCCCGCGCCATAGATACCACGCGACTTGCCGCTCTTCTGCAACCGGACCACTCTCAGGTGGCCGTTTAATGCACAGAATTCTCAGGCACGGAAGGTCAAACTGCTCCGTGTGCTCGGATAACGCGTGCGCATAGTCTCTTAGACTAGTCGAAACGCTGCCGTCTTACAGAAGGCTAAAGGCAACATCCGTTAAGCCAGACTATCCGAGCTTGACGGTCGGCGCGTTGAAAACCGAGTCTTACCGCAACGATTTCGCACCTTTGACTGCTGCTCCCGGATGTGTGGATGGTTATGCGGATTCACAGAAGACTGCATACTTATGCCTAGAAGCTGTTGCATAACCTAATACAGGGTCTTGAAAAGAAGGTAGTTGAATTTTCTGAGATGAGAGATAAGGAGAAACAGCAGCGCCCAAGGAGGGCCGATGGCCCGATCGGGTGCGTTGCTGAC